>Ga0315315_10000319_pt1 | contig 38851 bp, 32 predicted proteins | sample M140m3416metaG_FD_203699 | JGI IMG/M metagenome (GOLD analysis project Ga0315315, IMG submission 203699) | Ammonia-oxidizing marine archaeal communities from Monterey Bay, California, United States - M1 40m 3416 | ecosystem: Environmental > Aquatic > Marine > Intertidal zone | place: USA...
GTTTGATTTCTTCTGCACAGGTTCCCTGTAATATTGGTTTCTTACCATCAAATGCCTTATGAGAACCTTTGATGATCTTGTATAAGTCTTCTCTTTCTTCACCCACATGCATTTCGATTCTGTTGTCTTCTAACTTAACTGCAAATAAACCCTTATCCATATGATGATTATAAAGATCATACCATTCATCAAATGATATCTCAGGTTCATTTAGTTTTTCTTTTACATCCCAAACTACAAACTCTTCGTTGCAATCGGTGTATTCTATGGCATATACACGGAACTGGCCTGGGTGGCAGAACCAATGTTCCTTGAATAGATATGCTTGTGGTACTGAATAAAGACCTTCGTTTCGTATGATATCAACTAACCACTGTATCTTATTTGCATGAAAGTACATATTCTTTTCATGAACACTCATCCATTCATTCCAGTCGTGATGAGTGGTTGCTTTTGGTATATCTGATGGGCCTTCTTCTAACCATGACCAACCATACGCATCTAGTATCGACATTGTTAAATCTTTCCATCGTGTCGTACTCTTGATTATGCCGTATTCTTTTGCATCGTTAAATGAGATTATCTTAGGTTTAACAGGCATCTGTTCAAACCAATTATAAAGAATACATTCATGCTCAGTGTTACGAACATAACCTTCTTTATACCATTCGTTCAACATTAGTGGTTCTTCCATCAGTGATACTCTCCTAATTTTAACTCAACCAGCTTTACATCGTGAGGTGTGTCTACGGACAATCCGTCATCTTCGACTTTAACCATTTTAACCATGTATCCGTTTTCAAGATATCTCAACATTTCAACACTTTCTTTATGTTCGTTTATACCTACAGGAAGTGTGGGGAAGATCGATAACATATCTCTACTGAATGCATACAATCCTAATTGTTGATAGTCAGAGATGGGTAATCTTGAGTAATACATTGCATGATTATTTTTGTTCATGACTACCTTTACAACATTTTTATCTTCAACCTTGTAGTCCTGATCTATATCAACATAAGCATTTGCAACACCAACGGCCCAACCGAATTGGTCTACTAAAGTATCAATTGCATCAGGATTTATTAGAGGTTCATCTCCCTGAATGTTTACAAAGATTCTTCCGTCTAACATATTCAATGCAGCTGCACAGCGGTCAGTACCACTTCTAGCTGGTTCATCGATGACTATGCATCTCATCTCCTGAGATGAACAATACTTTGCGATTCTTTCATCATCGGTCAAGACCACAACTGTATCAAGATACTTTGCCATGCAAGCTCTATCGTATACCCGTTTAATCATAGGTATACCTGATATGTTTACAAGTGGTTTACCTTCAAATCTTGTTGAAGCCCATCGTGCTGGAATTAAACCAACAACTAAATCAGATTCGTTATCGACTTTAGCGTATGATCGCATTCTAAATCTCCAAATCCCCATGATGCATATTCAAAATGTACTCCAGCTCTACTTGCAGCTTGTTGATCGTATATCATATCACCAACATAGACTGTTTCAGATGGATCAGTGTTCAGGGTTGCCATGGTATAGAGCAATTGGTCAGGAGCTGGTTTACCTCTCAGTCCAGCTGTAGGACATGAGATGTAATCAAACTTGGGTAACTTGTGTTCAAGGAGTTTAACGGTGTCTCTTGCCTTAGATGTGCAGAGTGCAATCTTACTTCCTTGTTCTTTGAGTGTTTCTAGGGTTTCATATACACCATCATACAATGGAATCTTGTCTAAATCCATCCTTGAGTATGTTCTGTAGGTGTCATATATCTCTAAATGTTGTTTTTCAAGACCAAGACACCTCATTATCTCAACAAATGGTTTCCCTATTTGTTCTTTATAGTCTGAAAACGGATTTTTTACTTCGTGTTTTACTTTTACTGCTTTCCATGCAGTTTCCATGTTGGGTAAAGAGTCAATTAGGACTCCATCCAAGTCAAATACAAATAATTTTGTCATTTTTTACCTTTTTTTGGGACTAGGTGGTCTTCGGTTAAGATTCTGAATCCCATTTTCCTATCATTACAGAATTCACCAGCAGCTTTGAACTTTGCTTGGTTGATTATATAGGTAAGAACTTTTTGTTTGTATTTTTTTGTGACTCTTTTAGGCTCTTTCGGAGGGAAACATTGAGATTTTGGTTTAACTTCAATGATTTCTCTCTTAACTTCACCTTGAGAAGTACGATATTTGATGTAGAAGTCAGGAAAGTAACGATGAACCTTTCTATCTACAGGTGAACGGTAAGGAATGATGACTTCTTCACTTCCCCATTCCAAAATGTTCGGGTTGTTGTCGCAGTATACCATGAATCTCCTTTCCCAAAGAGACCTATAATATATCTTCGTAGGATCACCCTTATATTTTTTATAATTCTTCGGTTTAAACTTACCACTGTATGACATAAATAGAATAAAGACCTTTAGTTAGGAATATTTATATGCCAAGTATCAACAAATTATTAGACAAGATCAACCAAGCATCATCTGCCGTCAAGTCAGTCAAGGGTATCAAATCCAAAATTGAAAGTATCGGTTACAAAGGTGGTGTAAATACAGAAGAAGTTGACAAACTCCAACAACAAGCAGAAGAGGGAAGAAGAAAGTTAGAACAGAGACGATCCTCTCTTCAAAAATCATTAGACAGTGCCACCAAGGCAAAAGGAAAAGCAAAAAGAAGTCCAGCAAATCCTGCTCAAGATTTACAATATCCTATTGATGGAGACATGGATAACTTCATGCTTTTCACTACAAGAAAAAGAAAACCAAGAGAGTCAGGTGGTAACCTATTATCAGATCAAGAAATTTCTATTGCATTACCTTTACCTAGTGGAGGATGGGAACAATCATCAGATGTCAAATATGGTGAGCAGGCAATCGGTGCAGGCGCAAGAGCAATCGATCAAGCAATAAGTGGTGGTGGAGAAGCTGGTGGTATGTTAGATGAAGTGGTCAATGCAGCCACAGGATTTATACAAAATGCAATCGGTAGTATGGGGGGTGGAATACGAAACCTTCGTGCTGGTAGAGCAGTGAACCCGATGGAAGAACAGATGTTAGAGGGTGTAGATTTTAGAACTCATTCATTTGAGTGGGATATGTATCCGAGATCATATGAAGAAGCAGTAATGGTTCAAAGAATCGTACATGCATTTAGAGTTGCAATGTTACCTGATACATTTGCAGCTGGTGGTGATGATGAAGGAGATACACCAACAGTAGAAAACTTCTTTAACTATCCAAATGTATTTGAGTTAGAAATAGAAGGCCCAGTTGCAAAACAAATGGAAAGATTCTTACCTATGGTTTGTACAAGTGTAAAATTTACACCGATAGATAATATAGATTATATGATAGGACAAAGTGATGATGAGTTCTTTTCAGGCTTCTCAAAAATAAGTATAGATTTTACAGAGATCAAACTCATGACTCAAGAAGTTTATGAAGATAGAGTTGCACCTGAAAAAGTAAAAGGTATGTTGGGAACAGTTACAGATACGAGTGGTTCTCCAAGTCTGTTTGATTCATCAACTGGAGGTTAATAATGGCAAAAGAATTTTTTAAAAACTTCCCTGAGATGCAATACAAACTTGATGATGGGAAGATCATCACTATCAAAGATTTCTTTCGTAAATCAAATATCGAAGGAGCTGCAAGAGAAGCTGTAGTCAATTATACCTTACATGAATTACAAGAAGGTGATCGTCCTGATGTACTTGCATCTAAGTTATATGGTAATGGTGATTTACACTGGACTTTTTTCTTAGTAAATGATTTTGATAACTACTATGATTGGTGGAAAGATCAGATCACATTTGAAAACTATATAAATCACAAATACAAAGGAAAGTTTTTTGTATGTGATTCAGTATCAGATATAGTATCATCAACAAGTAAGTTTCTCTTGGGTGAATCAATAACAGGAACAAATTCAAGAGGAATTATAATCGATGTTGATCCTACTATGTGTAGAATTGGTGTTGATGTAGAAGTAGGATTCCAAAATGTTATGGAAGTAACAGGGTCAACTTCAAATAAATCAGTTACACCTCTTTCTATTATTGATGCGAGAGACGGTGTTGCTTACTACGAAAAGGACGGAGTCAGAAGTACACACTTTATTAGTGGGTCTACTGCAAAATCTTTGTGGGAAGACGAATACGAAAAGAACGAGACAAAAAGATTAATAAAAATTATCAAACCGAATATGATTGGCCCAGTTGTAAGTCAGTTTGAGAAAATAATGAAATCATGAGTGCAAACTATGTAGCAGGTGAGTTCAAGATAGATGCATTCACCCTAGTCAACCAATACGATGAATCCATAGACATTACTAATATGGTCATGGGTTTTAAATTATTTGAATCTATATTCAATAAGTTTGTCACGGGTGAAATATCCATATATGATGGACTACATCTTCCAAAAAACTTTAGACTAACTGGTCAAGAATATGTTCGTATTGCTATCAGTCAAAAGGAAGGTATAGGTGATGATGCAGATAAAGAGTATTCAATTGATAAAACATTTAGAGTTTACAAATTAGATAACCTTCAAAGATTAGATGAGTTAACTCAAACATATGTTCTTAGAATATGTGACCCTCGAATGTTTTATGCAAGAAGGAAAAGAATTAGTCAAACACTTCGTGGTCGATACGATCAGATATTACAAAATGCATTAGTAGATGTTGGTAAATTTAAACCAGCTGAATTTGATGCATGGGAAAAGACAGTTCCCGAAAACAAACAATTCATTTGTCCTAACTGGACTATTGCAGAACTGATAGATTACATTACAAACAATTCTCAGGTAGGAGAAAGTTTTGCATTTAGAAATGGTATGTTCTTTTATCAAACATTAAATGGTGGTTTTAGATTTTTAAGTTTTGATGCAATGACTCAATTAGAATTCCCTATACCATTTTCTATGATACCTAGAAATACCTCAGAGACAGAAGACGAAAACTTAAATGCAGCCAAAGGTCTAAACACTACGATTCAAGGTTACAAAAAACCACAATTATTTGACACATTACAAGCAACTGTAGGTGGTGCATATGCATCTCGACTTAAGGTTTATGATCCTATCAGAAAACTAGAAGAAGAAAATGTATATGATTTAAAAACATCGATGGATAAAGGAGATCACATCTCAGGATTTCCTATGTTGTATACTGATGACATGGAGAGAGTCCTCAGACCGAATGAGATCGTTGATCCAGCTGTATCACCTACTATTGATGAAATAGATGTAGATATAAACCCGATAGAAGAATTTGATTCTTTAATTATCAGAGATTATCACAATCAACATTCATTTGATAATGCAGAGAATTTATCAGACCCCGAAGTATTTGAACCAAGAAAACTAAACGACAGTGGTATATTAGAGAGAAGAGCTCTCTTAGAGATTTTACAACAACACAGAATACAATTAACAATTCCTCTCAGAACAGACTTAACAGTTGGTATGATTATCAAATTGCAGATACCAACACCCGAAGTCCCTGGCGAAGGAAGTAAATCAGATAAAGTAAACGATGACAGATATTTAATAACCGATCTTGCACTCAATGGTGATCCAACAAAGAAACAAGGTCTCTTACAATTAGAATGTGTAAAAGAAAGTTATGCAAAGAAAATAGAAGATGCCAAACCATTAGATGAAGCAACACCGCCTGAGGATACAGAATGATAGAAGTAATAACATATTTTAGTTTAACATTATTGGCATGGGTAGGATTACCCCTATTGTTCATATGGATTTGGAATAAAGGATACTAATGGATTATTTTTACGGGATAGTAGAAGATAGACAAGACCCTCTAAAGGTTGGTCGTGTCCGTGTTCGTATACATGGAATTCATACTGATGATAAACTTCTTATTGCATCAGCTGATTTACCATGGTGTCAAGTTATCCTTCCAACAACTTCTGCTGGTCTTTCAGGATTAGGAACAGGTCACGGACTTGTAGAAGGGTCTACGGTCTTTGGATATTTTAGAGATCAAGCAAAACAAGACCCAATCGTTATGGGTGTTGCAGCTGGTATACCACAGGCTGGATACAAAGAAGATATTACAGATGCATTATTGACTAGAAGTATTGAGAAGGGATTTAACGATCCAAGAGCATTAACAGTTGATGGATATAAAGAAGGCCCAGAAGCACCAAACCCTACTCAAGATTCAAGAAGGGGTTGGGGTCTCACTACTGCAATGGATACTGCACCTAAGTCACCTGAGACTATTGATGTCAAGTATGATAACACAGGATCAACTATCAAAGAGTTGGAACTCACAGAAGAGATGTTGCCATACTATCCTTTATATGTTGATGAGTCAGATTACTCTACACTTGCAAGAGGTTCAGTATTAGATCATAAGATTGCAAAACAAACTGATGCAGAAGGTAATGAGGTAGAGATACCCGATGAACAAAAGATACTCAAAGATTTTGTAGATGTAGATTCTGCACCAGTATATCCATATAACAAAGTTACACAATCAGAATCAGGTCATGTATTTGAAGTAGATGATACTTTAGGAAAAGAAAGAATCAATGTTCATCATAGATCAGGTACATTCCATGAGATACATGCAGATGGTTCTGAGGTTACTAGAATTGTAAACAATAACTATACTGCAATCCTAAAGGATGACAAAGTATTCATAGCTGGTAATACAGATTTACAAGTAGGTTATGGTAATGTAAACATAACAATCGATACAGGTAATGTTGATCTAAAAGTTTTAAAAGGAAATGTAACTGAATTGGTTGCAGAGGGTAATGTAGATTCTACAGTATCAAAGGGTAATGTTACTTCTACTATTACAGAAGGAAACTTCACAGGACAGATCGGTGGTACAACTGATGTAACCTCAGAAGGTAAGATCACAATAACAGGTAATAACACAACAGAGATTATATCAGACACAACAATAACGGGTACACTCGATGTTTCTAAGGCAACTAAATTACATAGTACATTGAATGTTACAGGTAAACAATCTAATAGTTCTTCTATCACTGCAAGTGGAGAAGTTACAGGTAAGGGTGTGAAACTTTCATCACATACACATACTGTAGGCGGAAGTGCAGCTCCGAAGACAGGAGGCCCAAGCTAATTGTATAAATAGTATTATGGTCGATTATGTAAAACCCAATAGTAAGAATGTTGCAATCAAGAATGCTTATAAAGACCTTGATTTATCATTCACAGCACATCCTATTACAGGAGATGTTGCAACTAAATCTGACTCAGATGCAGTTCGTAGAGCAGTCAGAAATATAGTGATGACTAATTACTATGAAAGACCTTTTAAACCAAGTTTAGGTGGAAACATTCGTGGGTTACTATTCGAATTAGACACCGACAGAAAATTAAACAGAGCTAAGAAAAGACTTACTCAAGCAATAGAAGATTTTGAACCAAGAGTGCAAAATGTTAGATGTGTTTTCCAAACTAAGGATAACTCTCTAGATGTAACAGTGTTTTATAATATTAAAAATGGTCTATCAAATCAAGAACTTCAATTTACAGTAAATAGGACACGATAATGGCAGTTAAAAGTTCACAGATAAATGTTACTGATTTAGACTTCGATAACATTGCAGACAACCTCAAGAATTATCTTAAAGGACAAGATACATTCAAAGATTATAATTTTGAAGGTGCAACCCTATCAATCTTGATAGACCTTCTTGCATATGCATCTCATATTGGTGCAGTTAATACCAACATTGCAGCCTCTGAGTTGTTTTTAGATTCTGCACAGATAAGAAAGAATGTTGTAAGTCGTGCAAAAGATTTAGGATTTGTACCATCTTCTGAGAAAGCTTCTACTGCCAAAGCAAATATAGTTCTCAGAAATGTAAGAAGTGCAGATGGTACAGTTCCATCTACATCTTCTATGATTATGTCAAGGGGTACACAATTCAGAACAACATATGAAGGAGTCAAGTACGAGTTTGTATCAGCTTCAACATATACACCTACAGTTGATGGTACTACATTTACATACAGTAATGTTGATCTAGTTCAAGGATTATTTGCCCAAGATCAATTTGTATTTGATAGTCAAATTAAAAATGCAAAGTTTGTAGTATCAAATCAGAGAGTAGATAAACAGAGAATGACTGTAACAATTAACTCAGGTGGTGTATCATCTACATATGCACTATCAACTGATGTATCAAACATCGATACAACATCAAAAGTATATTATACTCAAGAGAATGAAGAAGGATTCATTGAGATATATTTTGGTGATGGTACATTAGGTGTGGCATTACTAGATGGGGATATCATAACAGTTGATTATGTAATCGTTGATGATGTACATGCAGATGGAGCCAATAGATTTACTCAAGTAGGTGCAATCAACGGGTTTACAGATTCTACAATATCAGTTACAGAAAAAGCATCAGGTGGTGCAGAGAAAGAATCAATCGAATCGATCAAGTTCAAAGCAACCAAGTTCTATACATCACAGAATAGACTTGTTACATTGAATGACTACAAAGCAAAAGTACAAGAATACTATCCAAATGCAGATGCAGTTGCAGTATGGGGAGGTGAGGATAATGTTCCGCCTGCATATGGTAAAGTATTTGTTGCACTTAAACCAAACAATGCAGACTATCTTTCTGAGACAGAGAAAACTCAGGTAAAGAATAGTTTAAACAAACTAAATATGTTGACGGTTAGACCCGAAATCGTAGATGCAGATATAATTAAAATTTTAATCTCAACTACATTCAAATACAATCCTGCTCTAACCACACTAACAGCTGGAGAGTTGTCAACATTGGTCAAGAATACAATCAATCAGTTTGATACAGATAATCTAAATGGATTCGATGCAATCTTTAGACATTCGAATCTAACTAAAACTATTGACGAAGCAGATTCTGCTATCTTATCAAACACAACAAACATCAGATTAAGAAAGAAACTAAATGGTATAGTTTCTACAAATCCAAAAGGGTATACTCTTTCTATGGGTAATGCTCTATTCAATCCACACTCAGGTCACAATGCAGACGCTGGTGGGATTATAACAACAACAGGTTTTAAGGTTGGTGGTGACTCAGTAAATACCTATTACTTTGACGATGACGGAAAAGGTAATCTAAGAAGGTATTATCTATCAGGGTCAACACGAATCTACAAGGACAGTGCAGCTGGAATAGTTAACTATTCCACTGGACTTATATCTATCAATGCTTTCATCTTAACCTCTACGGTTAATGCTGATACATCGATAGACTTCACAGTTATACCTTCGGGTAATGATGTCGTTGCAGAAAGAGGTAACTTAATTGATATCTCAATGGACGATGTTAAAGTAACTGGTGAAGTAGACACCATCGCAAGTGGTGAATCGAGTGCTGGGGTCGGGTATACTTCTACCTCAACCAGTAGTTATTAAAATAAATGTATAAAGTGGTCAGGAATCCCCTGAGTAGTTTCCCATTCAATTGGATTATAGGAGGAAAAGAGAATGGCAGATAAAAAAATAACGGCTTTGACCGTAATGAACGGTTCCGAGGTTAGTGGAACAGACATCTTGCATGTCGTTGACGACCCTAGTGGAACTCCCGTAAACAAAAGACTTGCTATTTCAAGTCTTTTTGAAAACATCCCAACTCACTTGGCAGTGAATGATGTTGTCACAGTAAGTGCCAACGGATCAATTGCAAATGGTGGTGTTATTGCAGTAGACGCTGATTCAGTTTCAGCAGACCTTGCATTATCACTTCCTGATTCAAGTGATACAGGTGAAATCAAATTCATCGTTGCTGTTACAGAACCAGCAGGTTCTTATAATGTAGTTATTACACCATCTAACTTTACTGGTGGTTCAACAATTACATTAAGCACAATTGGTGAATCAGCCATGTTAATGTGGTTAGGTTCTTCAAATGGTGGATGGAGTTTGATCTCACATCACGGTGCAGTAATCGCCTAAGATCATGTCAAGTGATGCCCCAAATATTGACAAGTTATCTGATAGGATAACACAACTTGTTCCTGATTTTGTTCAGGAAGAAGCACCAGTATTTGAGCAATTCTTAAAGGCATACTATGAATTCCTTGAGGCTGAAGTCTTGGTACTCCAGTCTCAGGGAGACATAGATGAGTTTCTCTTAGAGGATGACCAAGGTAAACTTCTAGTTGAAACTGCAACAGTTCCAGCAGCCCCTGATGCTGAGACTTCCAAATTAATTTTAGAACAAGACATAACTCCCTTTGCAAAAGGTGAGTATATTGTAGGTTCTAAAACAGGGACAGTCGCAAAGATAAATGTTATCAATGGTAATACATTTTATACCTCTACAATTCACGGAAAAGGTTTTGATAGTGGTGAGACTGTAACAAGTAGGCAAGGTGGACAGACTGGTGTAGTCAGATCATTCAAACATAATACCATACTTGCAAACAATAATCTTTTAAATTACTCAGATGTAGATAAAACTACAGAAGAGTTCCTAGATTATTTTTCAAAAGATTTCATACCATCGTTAGACCTAGACGAAACACAGGATGCAAGGTTAACGATCAAGAACATACATGACCTTTATCAAAAGAAAGGTACTAAAGAATCAGTCCAGTTCTTACTTAGATTATTATATGGACAAGATGCAGAGATCAGATATCTGATTGATGAGACAATACAAGTTTCAGAATCAGGACACAATCATCAAAGAAGAATTGCTGTTGTCATGGATGATGTTAATACACTTCCAAGCCCAACAGATAAAGTTATTCAATATGAGGATGATGGTGTTCAAATAAAAGCAGAATCAATTGTAGAAAATGTATACATCATAAATTCAGAAAGAGCAGAATACTCATTAGAGATTTCAGATAATCACTATGGTACTTTCTTAGAAGAACATCCGTGTACTTTTGTAGATCGAGATGGAGTAACCAAAGTTACTGGACGATGTAAAGGTATACTATCAGATTTAGATGTAACACAATCATCAGTATATGTTGCACAGGAAGATGGGGATACAATTCTTTTAGAAAGTCCACAACTATCAGGTAACATTACAACATCAAACGGTGCAAAGACTTTAACAGGTGCAGCTTCTAAGTTCTTGAGAGAACTAAAAGTAGGTGATACTATTAAGTACACCGTATCAAATACACAATACACTTCTGAGATTGCAACAATTACAGACGATGTAACTGCAACCCTAGTTGCAAATGCAACGGTATCAGCTGCAAATGTTGATTACTATAATGAATCATACTCAGGAGGTTTACTAAACGAGTTCCAAAGTTTTGGTTCTATGTACTCGCTGAATGATCCGATTATTTTCAATGATGGTAAAGCAGGAAGAGATGTAGTAAAAGCAAAAGGTGTTGTCGATGGACTCCGAAGAGGTGGAGTAGAAAAGGTATTCATAGTTGATGGTGGTACAGGATATAATGGTGGAGATGTAATTGTCTTCGATAACTCTAATGCAGATGGTAACGCTGCTGAAGCTTTGATCGGTGCAGTAGAAGATGTTGTAATTTTAGAAAACAGAACAGAGTGGGGTCAATTCGAAATCACTGCAACAGCAGGACAAACTGTTTTTGGTGGAGTTGGTAATACAGATGATAACGGACAACTCATACTATTCAACGATAACTCAGTACAAGTTTTTGTTGACGGTGTAAAGAAAACCCCTTACGATGATTACACATTTAAGAATGACAGAGTTACATTTAATAGTGGTCAGAGTGCTGGTGCATTGATAGAAATTTTTACAGATTTCAATAATCTATTATTGGAAGATGGTGATAAAATACAACTTAGTACCACTGAATCATTTATAAGAAGTGTGGTTATTACATCACCAGGCTCAGGTTATACAACATTACCTCAATGTTTTCCTGGCGGTTATATTTACTTAGACCCAGCAGACATATCAGGATACCAAGTTGGTGAAACAGTTACAGGTGGTACATCAAGTGCAACTGCATCTATCATTAGAATAGAAGAAGAGGACAATCGATTAGTAGTTAAAAGAACTCACACCGATGTAAATCAATTCGTTTCAGCTGGAGAACCTATAACTGGTGGAACATCAGGAACAGTTAAGACTGCAAAACAAATTAAAGTATCAAGTGGAACAGGTGCAAAACTTCTTGCATACTCAGATGAAATTGGTGGTGTAGGATCAATCAACATCCAAGATCAAGGATATAACTTCAAAGAAGATCAGGTGATGGATTCAACATCTCATTCTAAAATGTTGATTAACACACCAACTGCTACACTTACATCAAACTTAACATTTACAGGAAGAATTACAGGTTCTACAGGTAAGGTTATAAACTACAATCCAAACCAAAGTGTTCTAACATTCACAGATTTAGATGGCCACTTCCTTGACAATGAAGAAATATTGTTTAATAGTGCAGATAAATTCACTTGTTTGAAATTCAATCCTTTCCAAGCAAGAGGTAAGCTTGGTGCAGAGGGTATCATACAGAGACAATTAGTAACATTAAATTCTACACTAGATGAAGATGCATCTAATTTGCATGATGGACTATTCTATCAAACACACTCTTACATTATTAAAGTTGGTGAGAGTATAAACAAATATAGATCAATTGTCAAGGACTTAGTCCACCCATCAGGTCACATATTCTTTGGTGAGGTTGCAGTTAAAAACTTTGTTAACCCATTTGACTTGATAACAAATGAAACAGGAATAGAAAGAGAAAGCAGATTTAATTTTATACCTACTATCATTATCAAAGGTACACCAACATATCATGTGGATTTAGAAGCATATGATGGTTCAGGTTTTGTAGGAGATAGAAGAGATGATGAATCTAATATCCTATTAGAGAATGGATATCATATGATATTAGAATCAGCTCCTGATATCAATGCAATCACAGAACATATTAAAGAAGTATTGATTCATGAACAAAAGGACATGACTCTTGTATACATGCCTACAGACTTATCTAAGTTTGATACAGATTTATTTGCACAAAGAGGTCATATCAATCTTATAATAAAAGAACTTGTATCTAATGCATCAGTAAGACAAAGAACAAGACAAGATACAAATCCAAGAGCTCAGAGTGTTCCAGTAGAAATACAATATGATGGAAGTGGAAATCAATATGCAATCAATGGTATAAGAAGAAAGAAACTAGAATTAGAAACTGGAGTAACATATTACTTCAACTATGGAAATAATTCACATCCATTTAAGATATCAACAACAAATGATGGTTCTCACAACGGTGGAAGTGAATACACAACAGGTGTAGTTGAAGGTTTAAATTTCACTGCATTCACTCCAAGTACAGCAGGAACATTCTATTATTATTGTGTAAATCATTCAGGAATGGGTGGAGAGATTGCTGTTATGTCAGGAAATACCGATACAGTATTGAACATAGACAATGTCAACAACCCATCACATAGTCCATACGAAAGAAGAGCAGAATTGTATAGAATGGCTGAGTCAGGTATTGTATTACCATCATATCATCCTTTCGAATCTGAAGCAATAGTTTTAGAAGATGGATTTAGTAAAATCATAGTTGAAGAGGATGTATTTAATTTAAGAATGGAAGAAGATGAAGGTGATGGACTAGGTGCAAGATTCATAACAGAGGATGGTTTCGGTGTAGAATTAGAAGATGCATCATATACAAAAGAAAATACAAGGTATATGGCAACAGAAAGAGTACAGACTCTTGCAAACTTCTATCATACAACGGAAGCTGGAGAAACAATTATTCTAGAGGACGGTGGTGTCGTTCTAGATGAAAGAACAGAGGGTGGGTCACTAACCTCTTTTGTTCCTATGGGAACTACAATTGGTGACCTAAATAATATTGTCGACCAAAATGTCTTCGATATAGCATACTATTTGCTTGACGAAGACTTGGATAACAACGACCAAGACAGAATTGTTCTTGAAGATGGATATGGATCGGTGTTATTAGAGGAATCAAAAGAGAGTGGTTTCACTTTTGAGGACTTTGATGCAATGATTCCAAACCACAGAATGAAGAGTTTTGATGAACTATCATTCAAGAGAACTAACATAACATGGAACTCTTATGTAATATCTTCAAATATTACGAATTCACAGTTGAGTTCTTTATAAATAGTATATAAATAATCTATAGTATAACGGAGATTTAAAAAATGGCAGCAATTATAACCGAAAAGTTTCGAACACATAGTGCGAAACAATTCATAGAAGATTTTGGAGAATCAGCTTCTTCAACTTATATGTTTATTGGTAGGTCATTCCCTTGGACGGATGACACCTCACCACCTTCACCAGCTAATTCTACAGGTGAAGAATACGATGCATTCTCAGACATGGTAGCATTGAAGAAAGTTTCTTCTGCAGATGTCTCACATGCAATTACAAGAGAAAACTGGACAACAGGTACTACTTACGATGAGTATGACCATACAATCAGTGCAACAAGTACCTCATCAGCCACAAGTGCAACAAACTTGTATGATGCAAAGTATTATGTAATCACTGATGAGTACAATGTTTACAAGTGTATAAGAACAGGAAGAGCAGATAACGGATCAACCGTTGCATCAACTGTTAAACCAACAGGAACCAGTGCAACTACATTAGTAGAAACAAGTGATACTGGTGCTGGAAGTGGACGAGGATATCTTTGGAAGTACATGTATACTGTATCAGCTGCCGATACAATTAAATTTGTTACTACCGACTTTATGCCCGTTAAAACTATTGGAGCTCAAACAGAACTTGGTGGAGTATCAGATGATAGTTCTGCACAATGGGATGTTGAGAACAATGCTATAGATGGTGGAATCCTCCATGTTAAAGTAAACAGTGGTGGAGCTGGTTACACTCAAGGTAACTATACAAGTGTTGCAATTGCTGGAGATGGTTCAAGTGGTGTATGTACAGTTCATGTTAATGCATCAGGAAATGTTTCACATGTAACCGTTACTACAAATGGATCAGGATATAAGAGAGCAACTATCAATGTAGATGGTATCTCAGGTATCGGAACTCCTTCAACAAGTGCAGTGGTAACACCAATGATATCACCTCAGTATGGACATGGTGCAAACCCAGTTGAAGAACTAGGTGGAAACTTTGTCATGGTAAACTCAAGATTAGAGTTTGCAGAAGGATCAGGTGACTTCCCAACAGATAATGACTTTAGAAGAATTGGTTTGATTCAAGACCCATTCTCATCAGGTACTACAGTTGCAACAGGTACTAACTATTCAGCTTACCATAAGATGACTTTATCATCTGTTACAGGTCTTGCAGTAGATGACACTATTAGAGATGCATCTGCAGATGGTACGGGTGTTGCAGTGTCAAGAATTGTTTCCATAACTGGAAATGTAGTATCTCATATCCCTCAAGCAAATAATGCTGGTGGATATGTAAACTTCTCAGGAACAGACACAGTGTTTAAGGGTGCAAGTTCAATAGGAACTGTATCAAGTGTTGATAGTTCCTTCCCTGAGATTGTTAAATACTCAGGTAACATCATGTATGTTGAGAATAGAGGCGCAGTCACTAGGGCTGCAGATCAGATTGAGGATATCAAGCTGATCATACAGATGTAATTGATTACATCTTAACAGACAATAAGAGTAAACTATGGCAGAGAAGACTGATTTAAACATATCACCCTATTACGATGACTATTCGGAGTCTAAAAACTTCCATAAGGTTTTATACCGAGCTGGAAGACCACTCCAAGCAAGAGAGTTAACCCAAACACAATCTATCTTACAAAATCAGATAGAAAGATTAGGTGACCATTTCTTCCAAGAAGGTTCTATCGTATCAGGAGCTCAGTCTGATGTCGACTTTGATTTATACTATGTCAAAGTCAAAACAGATAACCCTAATTCAAGTGGTGATGCGTCTGCAGAATCATACAGACAACTATACCATGGTCTACATTTAGTTGGTCAGACATCAGGTGTTGTTGCAAAGGTTATAACTTCAACTGCAGAAACAACTACAGACAAACTTACACTCTTTGTCAGATTCGAAAGACAAGGAACAGATGCAAACCATTCATCAGTATTTACAGCTGGAGAAACACTTGTTAAGTGTGGATTTAGTGATGCTGGTGTTGTGTCAGAAGATACATCAAGTAACAATGACTTTACAGTCGAAGCACAATCAGAAACACCAATAGGAAGATGTTCTATTGCAAACATCTCAGAAGGTGTTGTATTCATCAGAGGTTTCTTTGTAAAAGTAGACAAACAAGAACTAATACTTGAGAAGTATAATTCAAAACCTTCTTATAGAGTAGGTTTATCCATTACTGAATCGATGATCTCGACTGCAGAAGATTCTACATTGTACGATAATGCACAGGGAACTTCAAACGAAAATGCAGCTGGTGCCGACAGATTCCAATTCACACTAACACTTTCAAAACTTGCATTAGGTTCAACAGACGATGCAAACTTTATTGAATTAGTCAGAGTTAATAATGGTCTGATACAATTACAAAAAACAAGACCTATGTATTCCGAAATCGAGAATACTCTTGCACGAAGAACATTCGATGCAAATGGTGACTTTATTACACAACAATTTACTCATAGTATGAGAGAACACCTAGACGATACAACAAACGCAGGTTTTTATCTCAAGAGTCAAGGTGGATTAGAAAGTAAATTCCTATTTCAGATATCGCCAGGAAAGGCATATGTTAAAGGTTATGAGATCGATAAGATCGGAACAACTAATCTATCATTAAACAAAGCAAGAACAACACAAACAATCGCAGGTGCAAAAACACCAACTAGATTAGGGAACTATATTAAAGTTGAAAACTGTCATGGTTTCCCTGATTTTGGAAATGAGTCAGGAGCTCAAGCACTAGACCCTCATGGAGTATGTCAGTTATTCCCAAGTGAATTATCAGCAGGTAGTTTAGGATCAGGAGATCATATCGGATTTGCAAGAGTCAGATATATTGACTCTCATGACGATACAGGAGCTGCAGAAGACGGAGTAAGTCTATATCTCTTCGATGTAAGAATGTTTACAAAGATCGGTTATAGTTCTCATACTGGAACTGCAAATGCTGGAGACAAACTCATAGGTGGAACAAGTGGTGCAACAGGTATTATTGCATACGATAATAACTCAAATGCAGTTTATATCCACGATGTGAATGGTATATTCCAACACGGAGAAACAGTAACATCAACAGGTGATGGTACATTCTCATGTACAATTGTAGGTGAAAACTACAGAGGTATTGCAAACGAAGTTAGGTCTTATAATATAGACAGAGCAAGGGGGATAGGACAAGAAAGAACAGACGCATCAGTTGCAGACTTTACTGCAGATATTATTCAAGACGATGATGTAACACTAACAGGTTCAGTTACACTTACAGGTTCATCGACAGCAGTAACAGGTTTTGGAACTAGATTCACATCTGAGTTAAAAGAAGGTGATATAATTACTGCAAATGGAACAAATGAATTTGTAGTTGCAAGTATAACAAGTAATGTTGCACTTACATTAACAGGAAATGCATCTTCAAGCTTCTCAGGTAATGTTGCAAGAAGAAGAACTAAGATTTATGACCAAGATCAAACTGCAGCTATCTTTGCATGGCCAAGAGATTATGTCAAGACACATACTCCCGATGATGTAACAGTCAAAAAACAAAAGATCATTGCAGCCTCAGGTGGTAAAGTTACAGTCACAACAGATTCAAACGAAGCATTCTTACAATTATCTAGAGATAACTTCCAGTTATCTGTATATGATTTGAATGGTGCAACAGGTGGTGGTGCAAATACTTTAGGTGTCGAGTTAGACCCAGTAACAACTGCTGGAAGTAAAACGAATCCAACAGCAACAACTGAGAGATATGAATTTACAACAGGTGCAGCTGATGGTGTTGATTACATCGTATCATATGCAGTTACATTAAGTGTACCAGTCAATAGTGACAAAACACTTAAGAGATCAAGATGTGCATTAGTAAGTCAAAAATATGCTGGTAACGCAGGTGCATATGATTATGGAACATGTTTCGATAATAAAGACATCACATTAGGTGTTGCAGACTGTTTTGCAATTAGAGGTATCTATGAAGGTATCGGTGGTTCTACACCATTACCTCCAAGTGGTATACTTGCAGTTGCATCAGGAACACCAGTAAATGAAGAAGAAGTCATAGGACAAACATCAGGTGCAAAAGCAAGAATCATAAAGTTCAACGCTGGTTCTGCATCATTCTTCTATTACATGAACAATTTTACATTCACCGAAGGTGAAGCAGTAGTAGGTCAAACATCAAACTTTACTGGAACAATTGGAACAGTAACAACTGGTGGTGATAACATTACAGATAGATATTTCTTTGACAATGGTCAAAGAGATGGTTTCTATGACCATGGTAAGATCACATTAAAACCAGGCGCACCTACACCAAACAATTCAATACTCATAGTCTTTGATTACTTCACAGGTGGAGTAGGACAATTCTATGATGTGGCCTCTTATGACGGAATAGACTATGGTGATATACCAGTTTATTCACCAAACAAAGTAGACCTAGGTGGTTTAGAACCCGATGGTCAATTCGAATTATCAGACGCATTAGACTTTAGACCAAGTGTTGCACAATTGTATACAAGTAGTGATATATCTGATGCAGCTGCTGGTGCAAACCCAGCTTCTCCGTTGAATATATCAACAGGACTAAGTGGTGATCCATTTGATTACTACAGTAGAAGTTTTACAGGAACAGGTGTCAATGTATTTGATACACCAGTTCCAACATTGTCAACAACAGGTGATATATCATTCTATACTTCAAGAATAGATAAGATTTTCTTATTGAGTGATGGTAGATTTGATATCTCGACAGGAACACCTGCGTTGTCACCAACAAAACCAAAAGCAATTGATGACTCAATCGAAATGTTTGAGTTATTCATTCCAGCTTATACAAAAGATTTAAAGAAGATTAGAGTAAGAACTTTCGATCACCGTAGATTTACGATGAAAGATATTGGTAGGATCAACAACAGGGTCACTAACCTAGAGAGAATTACATCTCTATCATTACTAGAAAAAGACACCCAGTCTGCTCAGATATTAGATGCAGATGGATTCGATAGATTCAAATCAGGATTCCTCGTAGATAACTTTAGAGGACATAAAATTGGTGATGTTAACCATCCTGATTATAAATGTTCTATTGACACTAAGATGGGTATGTTACGACCACAGACCTTTACTCAGTTCTTTGATATTTCACTGAATACAAGTTCTTCTTCTAGTTATCAGAAGACTGGAGACTTAATTACCTTACCTTATGACCAAAGATCATATGTGAATCAGGACAAAGCTTCAAGACATATAAATGTTAACCCATATCATGTCTTTGCATTTATCGGTAATGTTAAGTTAACACCTGAAACAGATATATGGAATGACTCAGAGAGATTACCTGATGTCAGAATCAACAGAGAAGGAAACTTCGATGCAGTTCTAGCTGGAGTAGGAAACTCATTAGGAACTGTTTGGAACTCATGGCAAACAACTTGGTCAGGAGAACCTACACAGGTATCAACAGAAGTACAATCAACTTCATCAGGATCATGGAGTGGAGACCCATTACAGGGTGGAACATGGCAGGCTGGAACAGAGATCACTAGAGAGATCACAGAGACACCTGAAATACAAACAAGAACTGGTGTTACAACATCTGTAGTTGAAGACTTTGTAGAAACAAGAAACGACAGAATAGTATCTGTATCGATCATACCTTTCATGAGAGCAAGAACGATTGAGATCGATGCAACCAACTTAAAGCCAGGCACAAACCACTTCTTCTTCTTTGATGGAATTAGAGTGGATAAATTTGTAAGACCATTTAATTCAAGTTATTCTGTAGACGGTGGAACAACCGTAACTTCAAATTTAAAATCAGATGGTAATGGTAGATTGAGAGGATTCTTTGAATTGCCTAATGACAATGTTCAGAGATTCCCTACAGGTATGAGAGAATTAAGAATTACTTCTTCATTCTACAACTTGTCTAATCCACCTTCAACTGGTTCTGCAGTATATCAAGCTCAAGGATTATTGGCAAGTTCACAAACAGAAATTACTTCAACAAGAAATGGTAGAGTTATTACTCAATCAGTTTCAGGTACAAGACAATCACAGAGAAGAGGTGAAAGGTTAAATATAAGTAGAGTAGATACTCAGGCACCTGATATCCCAAGAGATACCACACCGCCTGTAGTTGAAATTACTCCTACTGTACCTGAACCAGTGCCAGACCCAGTAATACCACCAGTAATATTTGTACCGCCTGCACCTCCAGTGCCTTTACCAGTGCCTCCACCCGAGCCACCTGCGATACCGTTCTTCCCTAATCCGATTTTAGGAATGGGAGTAGGACTTGTTGGGGCAGAAATCCCTGAACCATGGGGTCAAGGGTCTAGATTAGAAAGAGGTTGGGGTGACCCACTAGCACAATCATTTATTTGTGAGGCAACAGGTGGAATGATGTTGACTTCGATAGACTTGTACTTCCAAGCAAAATCAACTCATATGCCAGTATCAGTAGAAATCAGAAACATGGTGAATGGATATCCAGGCCAAACTGTATTACCATTCTCAACCAAGACATTGAACCCAGGCGATATTAATATATCTCAAGACGGTTCGACTGCAACAACATTTACATTCGATTCACCAGTATTTGTAAACGAAAAAGTAGAATACTGTTTTGTAGTTTATTCAAACTCAAATGATTACGAATGTTTCATATCAAGAATGGGTGAAGCAGATTTAATTACTGGAGAAACAATTTCAGGACAACCATACGCAGGTTCATTATTCTTATCACAGAATGCTTCAACATGGACTGCAGAACAAACAGATGACTTGAAGTTTAACATGAAGATTGCACAATTTGATAATACTAAAGTTGCATCTGTATATTTTGAGAATGTAGATGTACCTTCACAAAAACTTGCAAAGAATCCTATTCAAACAACTGTAAGTAGTAACACTGTTAAAGTATCAAGTTACATGCATGGACAATATGATACAAGTTCAAATGTTCAAATATCAGGTATAACTGGAGATAGAGTAGGTTCAGTAATAACTCTTGCAAGTCCATCTCTTGATACAGGTGGTGGATCACCAGCAGATAATACTTACACAAACCAAGCAACAACAGGTGGAACAGGATCAGGATTGATTGTAGACTTCACAATTGCAAGTGGTAGTATCACTGATGCAAGGATTGTAAATCCAGGCCAAGGATACACAGCTGGAGATAATATACGAGTCGACACCTTTAATGGTGGTGCAGACTTCTTAGTTAATGTCGGATCAGTCGGACAAACACTAGGTGGTATCCCAGTGGATGCAATCGGTGGTTCAAGTACGATCACATATGGTGACACAAACACAGCTGGTATATCAGATATAGGTATAGACTCATACAATGTTGCAGTAGATATGTCCACATATATTGCAAACAATAAATTCAAATCAGGATATACTGCATTAGAATCTACTATCGGTGGTGGAGAAAATGTAATGGAATCAAGAAACTTCTATTATGATACTCTACACACTATGATACCTTCAATACAACAAGGTGGTTCAAAAATTATTGCAAGTACAGAATCGACTGCAATGAAATCACCCGAAGGACATATTGCAACAGGTGATACTGCATATACAAGAAGATCAGCAAATAACTTTATCACACTAAATGATAATTCATATTTGGACAATCCAGCCGTAGTTGCATCACCTATAAACGAAACAAACAAAATGTCAAGTGTTAGATCATTTAGATTGTTACTACAAATGTTTACCTCAAGTACCACTGTTTCACCAGTGTTAGATGTTGGTACAGTAGGTGCAATTGCAATTGCAAACAGACTGAATAACATAGATAGTGCATCAGATGTGCCTACAGGAGTTGCATATTCGGCGTCTACGGAACCCGAAGGGGATAACAATGCAATGGTCTATGTAACAAGAAAAGTTAACTTGAAAACTCCTGCTACAAGTCTGAAAGTTATTGCAGATAACTTTAGACCACCAAACACAGAACTCAAGTATATGTTTAAGATCATCAAGAGTGATGAAAATACACCTCTCGATGATATAGGATTTGAGTTCTTTAACACAGATGGTTCACCCGATAAAGGTATCGAAGTGGATCAAAGAAACTTTAAGGAATACGAATATACTGCAGAAGACTTACCTGAATTTACTGCATTTGCAATTAAGATTGTAGGACAAGGTAGCAATACATGTACACCTCCAGCGGTCTCTGCACTTAGATGTATGGCATTAGCATAATGGGTATCAAGGTAGAAGGACATACACATTTGGTAAGAGACGAAGAGTCTCATGCAATTATCAATACGGATGTTGAACAATACAGACTCACTATGAGACGAAGACAGATGTTAAGGACTCAGAGAGATGAGATAAATAGTTTAAAGAATGATATGAGTGAGATTAAATCATTATTAAAGGAACTAATAAACAAAGATGGCTAGAACAGTTACAAGAAATCAAACTCTAGAAGAGTTTAGGGGTAATTATAATCAGTTGGCAAATGATGTCGGAACTATCTCTGGCCTCGTTGGAACGATCAACAATAATAATAACCTAGTAGATGCAATTAACGAATTAGAAAACAAAACTTTCTTCTTTGATAATTTTACATTCACTGCAACTGCATCTCAAACAGTTTTCAATTCCTCTCATGAGGCTGATAATAAAACTGTCAAATTGAGAACTGGCAGATTCCAAGTATTTAAAAATGGTTCACACTTAAATGAAGGTAACGATTACAGTGTGGGTGCATATAGTGGTGGTATATCAAGTTCGATTACTTTAAACTCAGGTGCATCAGCAGGTGACATTATCAATATTTACACATTCACTGGTTCAGTAGTTGGTGAAGGTGGTGGTGCTGGTAGTGGAACAGGTCAATTTACAGAGACAGCTGCAAACACAATCTACAATATCAATGATAGTGGTGTAATATTAAATGGTTCTTCCACTGGAAGAACAACAGTCTTGGAAACTGGATATACAATTCAATTAGCTGGTAAAACTTTTGCAGAAGACGATGTTATATCAACAGTATCAGGAAAGAAAGTACAATTCCCAATCGTGTCTGATGGGACTGCAACAATTACAGGTGGAGTAGGATCAGGATTTAGTTCGATCACATCAACTGCATTTGTTGGTAATATCACTGGTACGGTAACTGGTGATGTAAAAGGTGATATCTTAAAGGATGACGGAACAAAGATTTTAGAAAATTCAACAGGTGCATTGACAGGAACCGTGTCTGATATTACAAATCACCAAATAACAGATTTGAGTGATGTTAGTACCACTGCACCTTCTAACGGACAGATATTAGCATATAATTCATCCAGTAGTCAATATGAACCAGTAGACAAACAAACAACTACTACAGTATCAGAAGGAACAAATCTATATCATACAACTGAAAGAGCTCAAGACGCTGCAGCTACAATGATAACATCTGCAACTCACAGTAATATTACAGTAAGTTACGATGATGCAAATAATACACTTGCATTCTCGGCTGCATCTCAATACGATAATTCAAATGTACAATCATATTTGACAGGTGGAGCTGGTATTGATTTTAGTAATTCAGGTGTTATAAGTGTGAACACATCTAATGGAGTGAAAATCGATGTTGACGATGTTGAGTTAGACTATGAAGTAGTATCTTCTGCACCTACAGGTGTTGGCTCTTCAAGTGTTGGTCACCTTTGGTTTGTGATATGATATGTCTGACGAAATCTATATAAATCACGGGTCTGCTTTTCAACAACCGTACCAAGGTCAAATAATAAGGAATGCACAGGAACCAAATATAAGAAATATAAATGGTTCGTATCCTGCTAACGCACAAGCTCCTTTTACATATCAGAATAGAACTCCTTTCACATATAGAAATCCTGTAAGCGCACAGGAACCAAATATAAGAAACAAACAGAGTCCTTTCACATATGCAAGACAAGGACAAAGTCCTTTCACATATCAACATCCTTTTACATATGCAAGACAGGGTCAAACACCTTTTATATATCAACAACAAAGTCCGTTTACATATAGAAATCCTGTAAGTGCTCAACAACCTAATATAAGGAGTAAACAAAGTCCTTTTACATATGCAAGACAAGGACAAAGTCCATTCACATATAGTTATGGATCACCGTATGGTGTAAATGCACAGCAACCATATCCTTATATTTCACAACAACCTGGCCAGGCTCAAACACAGGCAATTGTTCAAAATCCTGTTTCGGGTAGGGTTCCAACACCTACTCCTTCGCAAGCTCAAGCACAGAATCCTGTAATAATTCAGATTCCGTTTTATTCACCTGATGGTGGGCCAGTGGCATATAGACAACCGACTCCATATATTACTACTGGACAATCACAACAACCGTTGATTACTCAGGCAATCGTTGCTTCTACTACTAGACAACCGAGTACAACACAAACTAGAACTCCGTTGACTTATCAAATACAAGACCCTTATGTTGGTGGGCCGTATGCATATAGACAACCTTCAACACAAACTATTCAGTCTGTTATAAATCAACTTTCAAATGTTGGTAATGTGAGAGGGCCACAACCTTATATCTCTCAAAATTCTGTAAACACAACAGGTAGAAGTCCATTTATTGCACCAGCACAAGAACCTAACATTAGGAATAAACAACAACCATATCCTTACATTGCAAATGCAAGACAACCTATAATCTATAGTTATAGATCACCATCTTTTTATCAGAATCCAGTGTCAGCACAGGAAAACAATGCAAAGAACGCTCAACAACCGTATCCTTACATTGCAAATGCAAGACAACCAAGTAATGCACAACAACCGTATCCGTATATTGCACAGTCAAGGCAACCATTAACATACGATCATAGGTCACCGTTTACATATAGAAATCCAGTAAACGGACAACAACCATATATTGCAAATGCAAGGCAACCTAGTACATATCAGAATCCTTACATATACAACTATAACTATAGATCACCATTTACATATCAACAACCATATTCGTTGACTAGACCTATAGATGCAGTTGCAAAGGTAAAAGGTGTGTTTGTGAATGACAACGGAACATTGAGAAAAGCTCAAGAGGTATATGTAAATGCACCTCAAGGGCCACAACCAACTAATGTTGAAAAAATTCATCAATCAGTGCCTAATGCACAGTTCTTAAAAGGATAAATAGTATTATGGCAATCATAGCAAATCTATACATCGATCAAGGAACAGACTATGCAATCACTGTAGATTGTACGGATAGTGCTGGAGAGATACTAGACTTAACTGGTTACACTGCAGCTGCACAGATGAGAAAGACATATAGTTCTTCTACTATATCTGCAACTTTTGCTACATCTATCAATGCATCTGCTGGACAGGTAACTTTAACACTTACTGATACACAAACTAATTCATTAGATAGTGGTAGATATGTGTATGACCTAAATATAACTAAGACTTCGGATTCTTCAATAACCCGTGTTGTTGAAGGTCAAGCAATTTTAACCCCAGGCGTGACGAGGTAATAATGTCAAATATTAAAGCAAGAGTTCTACAAGGAAACCAAATCAGAGCAAAACAGGTTGCAATTGGAAACTCAACTACAGTTCAAGCAGACTTATCACAAAAGTCTATAAATGAACTCAATGATGTCACTGCAACAGAGACGGACAAAGGTTTACTTAATTATAATGCATCCACCGATAAGTGGGAAACCACTACGACCATAGACGGCGGAACTTTCTAGCTTCCCAAACACCTAAATACCTATACCAATCAAGGTGACATTCAGTGAGTCACGACCCACATAGTGAGTGGACTGATTAATAATGTTCTTTCTCGGATAGTGAAGAGAAATAAAAAGCTTTTAATTAACTAAATTATATTCCTAGGAGGAATAAAAAATGTCAACAGTAATTCAGATTAAGCGAAGTACAGGTGTCTCCGCTCCAACTGCGAGTAATCTCTCAGAAGGGGAATTGGCATATGTACAGGACAGGTCTAATTCGGGTGCTGGTGCAAAACTATTCATTGAGTCAGTAGATTCAGATAACTCTACTCCATTGATTCATGCAATCGGTGGTAAGTATTATACTGATATACTTGCTGGTTCTACGGCAACCCCTGCCGACTTTAAAGTTGGTAATGGTTCGTCTACAGGTGGTACTTTAAAACTGATGGAAGATACCGATAACGGTTCTCACTCCATTGGATTGAAAGCACCTGATAGTGTTGGTAGTAATGTGGTATTCACATTGCCCGGCACAGATGGTTCTGCAAACCAAGTTATCCAAACAGACGGTTCAGGAAACCTATCCTTCGCATCAACTACATCAACCTTAGCAGGCGCAACAGATACAGATATATCAAGTGCATCCACAGGACAAATACTTGTTCATGATGGTTCAGATTCATTCGATAACAAATCGATATCAGGAGACGCCACTCTTGCAGCTTCAGGTGCATTAACAATTGCAAATGATGCTGTAGATGCAGATAAATTGGCTGCAAGTGCAGTCGTAATCGGTTCATTGTCAGCAGGAATGTTGGTAATCGAATCCGAAGGTATTGGATCAAACGATAACGATACAACTATTGCAACTTCGGCTGCAATTAAAGATTATGTCGATACACAAATCACTGCTCAAGACCTTGATTTCCAAGGTGACACAGGTGGTGCATTGTCAATCGATCTAGATAGTGAAACTCTTTCAATCGTTGGTACAACTAACGAGATCGAAACAGCAGGTTCAGGAAACCAAATTCAAATAGGTCTTCCTGATAATGTTACAATCGCAGGAAACTTGACAGTTAGTGGTACAACTACAACTGTTAACTCAACTACAGTGTCTATTGCTGACCCAGTTTTTGAAATTGGTGACGACAGTTCAGACGACAACCTAGACCGTGGTATTAAATTCAAATACAATAGTTCAGGTGCAAAAGTTGGTTTCTTTGGTTTCGATGATTCAACAGGAAAGTTTGTAGCACTAGGAGCTGCAACAGACAGTTCTTCAACATTCTCAGGTACAGCACTTGATGCAGTATTTGGTGGTGTAGAAGCAACAGGTCTTGCACTTTCAGGATCAATCACAAGCATAGACGGGTCTGCTCCAACAGCAGGTCAAATCCTAATCGGTCACGGTTCAAACGGTGACTTTGCAAAAGGAACTCTAACTGCTGGTGAAGGTATCGATGTGACTAACGCAGATGGAAGTATCACAATAGCTGGTGAAGATGCAACTACCTCGAATAAAGGTATTGCAAGTTTTGCTTCTGCAAACTTCACTGTATCCAGTGGTGCCGTTACAATCACAGGTATAGATGGTGGAACATTTTAATTAATCATCTATAGGAGGAGATACCGATGGCAACAGAGATTAAATTTAAAAGGAGTTCGACACAGAACGATCTTCCCGTAGTCAGTGATCTTGCCCTAGGTGAGATTGCAATTAATACCTATCATGGTCGTGTATACACGGAGAAAAATGATGGGTCGGCTGCAATTGTGGAAGTCGGATCAGTCCCAGCTTCTCTAACAATCAATGATGCAATCACATTTCCAACAAGTGATGGTTCAAATGGACAAGCCTTAACTACAGATGGTTCGGGGACTTTATCGTTCTCAACCGTTGGTGGTACAGGTTTATCAGTTTTCACATATACAATTACAGGTAATACAACTGCTATTACAGGTAATGATGATAACTCAAATTCTCTATCCTACACAGCAGGTAAAGAACAAGTTTATCTAAATGGTGTGAAACTAATTGATGGTGGTACAGATTATACGACCACTAATTCCACAACTATCACTCTCGCTGCAAATGCGATAAGTGGTGATGTCGTTCAGGTTCTTGCATATACAAGTGCAGACTTGGTACAAGGATACTATACGGCTTCAACATTTTCTGCAACAACGGCTGACCAAGTGTTATCTGCAAATGGCATTGCAAATAAAGCAATCAAATATGTCATTTGTGCAACTCACGCTTCTGCTGGAACACACGCTGCAGAGGTTTTATTAATCAACAATGGTTCTAACTCATACTTCGTCCAGTACGGTGATGTGTTTAGTGCCAGTTCGTTATTCTCGTTGAATTCCGATATTAACTCAGGTAATATGAGACTTCTCGTAACACCAACTAATACGAATACAACGATTGATACATTCCAAATAAGACATTCATAGGAGGATGAGAAATGGCTATAAGTAAATCATTTAAACTTGCAGAACTTATCCGACATATCGAATATGATTCGACTGACGATGTAATTAAAACGAGTAAACCAACTCAGGATAAAAACAAAAAGAGAGGATCGGAAACAAAGACCTCTACCGATGTGTTTAATCTTGATACATTTGCTCATGCAGACTTTAGAGCTGCAAGATACATTGTTGCAATGTCTAAGGGAACAGATTTCCATTCAACGGAAATTATGTTGATTCACGATGGAACTACGGTTTCCATTACTCAATATGGTGTTTTGCAAGATACAACACTTGCCACATTTGATGCAGACATCAGTGGTGCAAATGTTAGACTTAGATGCACACCAGCTTCGGCAACTTCGACCACAATCAAGTTTGACCGAACATTGGTTGATGCATAAGAGGAACTAAACTCGAATTAAAGGGGGTGTATGCCCCCTTTTCTTTTTCTAATGCACACTCAAGTCTTATAAATAATCCTATACATTCTTAAACTTTTATTTTAGGACACGGAGAAACATGGCAGATACAAAGAATTTTAGAGTAGAGCATGGAATAAACATTGGAACTACCGAAGTCGTGAATTCAAGTGGGAAGGTACAAGCCTCAGCAGTATCTACATTAGACTCAGATGACATAACGGAAGGTTCGTCTAATACCTACTTCTCGACAACAAGGGTGAACAACCATCTAGCAGATGCTTCCTCGGCAAAAACTATTAATAATGCCACAATTGACGGAGGAACCTTTTAATGGCAGCCCAAAACTTTAAAATCAAAAACGGATTGACGGTAGGAACAACCGAAGTTATTGATAGTTCAGGAGACTTAACAAATGCAGCTTTTGGAACTGCAGCTCTTGAGGCAATCGATGACCAAGTAAATTCACTCTTAACAGCAGGGACAGGAGTATCATTATCATATGATGACTCTGCTGGAACACTTACGATCAACGGACAACAGGGTGATATCACAGGAGTCACCGCTGGTACAAACTTAAGTGGAGGAGGTACTTCGGGTACAGTCACACTTAATGTAGAACAAAAATTAAACAACACAACTGCACCATACTATCACAATGTAGTAGTGACAGTTAGTGGTGGTAAATTCTTATTTGACGGACAGACTTCATCTCAAGAATTAAGACTTATACCTTCTGTAGTATACAGATTCGATCAATCAGACAGTTCAAACTCAAACCATCCATTAAGATTTTCTGAGTCATCAGACGGTTCAGAAATGTCAGATGGTTACACAATTTATAACAAAGTAGGTACACCAGGCTCAAGTGGTTCATATACAGAAGTTGCATTTGACCAAGAAGCACCTCAAGTTATGTACTTCTACTGTTCAAATCACAGTGGAATGGGTAACTCAGTTGCACTTGGAAGTGGAGACATAGCAGGAGTTACTGCTGGAGACGGTCTCTCAGGTGGTGGTGCATCAGGAACAGTAACACTATCATTAAACAGTTCAGTAGCAGGAGATGGTCTTGCACATTCAAGTGGTGTATTATCTCTCGACTTAAACGAATTAACTGCAGCCACAGTTGATGTATCTGCAGACAGTGTTCCAATTATTGACGGAACTGCAACTAGAAAAGAAAGTATTGCAGATATAGTAACTGCAGTTGCTGGAGATGGTTTATCTGCATCGGGTGGTGTTCTTGCAGTTGGAGTCGATGATAGTTCAATCGAAACAGATTCCGATGCATTAAGAGTTAAAGCATCAGGTGTTACAAATGCAATGTTGGCTGGATCAATTGCAAATGCAAAACTATCAAACAGTGCAGTAACAGTTACAGCGGGTGACGGTTTATCAGGTGGTGGTTCAGTATCATTAGGTAGTTCCGTATCTCTTGCAGTTGGTGTAGATGACAGTTCAATAGAAACAAGTTCAGATCAATTACAAGTTAAAGCAGGTGGTGTCACAAATGCAATGTTGGCTGGATCAATTGCAAATGCAAAATTAATTAACAGTGCAATAACGATCAACTCCAATTCAACTTCACTAGGAAGTTCAGTAACTTTAGATACTGGTGATATTGCAGAAAATGGAAACTTATATTTTACAAACGAAAGAGTTGACGATAGAGTTGCAGCTCTCATAGTTGGTGGTTCAAATATCACTGCAACCTATGACGATGCAGCGGGAACATTAACACTTGCTGGTTCGGCTGCATACGGTGATTCAGATGCAAGACAAGCGATATCAGTCACAGATAATGGTGGAGATGGATCACTTGCATACAATAACTCTACAGGTGTTATTACATATAACGGCCCAAGTGCATCAGAAGTAAGAGCTCATTTAAGTGCTGGAACTGGTGTAGGTTATTCAGGTGGTGCATTTAGTATCGGTCAGGCAGTTGCAACAAACAGTAATGTTCAATTTGCAGACTTAACACTATCAGGAAACTTAACAGTTAACGGAACAACAACTACAGTATCATCTACAAACTCTGTAATTGCAGATGCATTGATAGAATTAGGAAACGGAACATCAGGTTCACCTTCTAACGATGCTGGTTTTGTAATTGAAAGAGGAAGTTCCGACAATGTATTTATTGGTTGGGATGAGAGTGCAGATGCAGTCACATTTGGAACAGGTTCATTCACAGGTGCATCAACAGGTAATTTGACAATTACACCAAGTGCAGTAAATACAGGTGCAATTACAATAACAAACGCAACAAATAGTGGTGGTACAGCAAGAAATGTATATCAATCGACTTCTGCTCCGACAGGATCAGATGGTGCGGTTGGTGACTTATGGATTTTATACTCATAATTGAGTTAGTGAGGATTTATGGCGTCAGGTTCACAGAAGGTTAAAACTCCTACTGGGTGGAATGCAACCCAAGGTGCTTGGGTTAAAACAGCCTCATCCACATGGAAGGCAGTTGACCAAATTTACATAAAGACAGGCCCTGCAACATGGAATAATGCTTCAGGTCAAGAGGCAACGCAAATTCCATATCCTTATATTGCAAATGCTCAGAACCCTGTAATTAGACAAACGATTGTATCGTATCCTTACATTGCAAATGCACAGGAACCTAACATAAGGAATAGACAAAATCCTTACCCATACATTGCAAATGGTCAGGAACCAAATATTAGAGATGCAAGGCAACCTGCTACCTATCAACATAGGTCACCTTTTACATACGATCATAGAAGTCCACTAACTTATAGTTTCAGGTCTCCATCTACTTATCAGAATCCAGTGTCAGCACAGGAACCAAACATAAGAGATGCAAGACAGCCTGGAACTTATCAGTTTAGATCACCTTTTACATACGATCATAGAAGTCCATCAACTTATAACTATAGGTCACCTTTTACATATAGAAATCCAGTATCAGCACAGGAACCTAATATCAGGTCTGCTCAAGAACCAAATATCAGGTCTGCTCAACAACCAAACATTAGGGATATAAGACAACCTGTAATATATAACTATAGATCACCATTTACATATAGAAACCCTGTAAATGGTAGACAACCGAATATAAGAAGTTTCCAGTCACCGTTTACATATCCTGCTAACGCAAGACAACCAGCAACCTATCAGGCACCTGCGAGACAACCATTTATTGCACAGGGAAGAAACCCGTTCACATATCAGGCACCTGCTAGACAACCTAATAATGCAAGTTATCAGTCACCTTTCCAATATCAGGCAAGGTTACCGATTCAGTTGCCATCAGGCGGAGGTAATCCACAGATTAAATAATTATGGCACAAGCACCTTACATTGGACAAGCAAGACAACCAGTTCCGTTTACATTTCAGAACCCGTTTACATATCCTGCGAACGCGAGGCAACCGTTTACCTATAACGCACAGAATCCGTTTACTTATCCTGCGAACTATCAGAATCCGTTCACATATCAGACACCAGCTCGACAACCGAACACATATAACTATAGGTCGCCGTTCACATACAGGAATCCTGTAAATGGTAGACAACCTACTATTAGAAGTAAACAATCTCCGTTTACTTACCAATATAGATCGCCATTTACTTACGATCATAGATCACCTTTTACTTACAACTATAGATCACCGTTTACCTATAGAAGTCCAGTTAATGCACAGGAACCTAATATTAGAAATAATCAACAACCTACGATTAAGAATGCTCAACAGCCTACGATTAAGAACAATCAAACACCATTCACATATAACTATAGATCACCATTCACCTATAGAAATCCAGTGAATGCACAGGAACCTAATATTAGAAACCAACAAGAACCTAACATCAGGTCTGCTCAAGAACCTAATATTAGAAATAATCAGACTCCGTTTACCTACGATCATAGATCACCGTTTACATATGCAAGACAAGGACAGACACCTGATACCTATTCATATAGAAGTCCATCAACATATCAGGTGATTGCAAATACGCAGAACCCATACAACCATAGAAGTCCTTCTACATATGCAAGACAGGGAAGAACTCCTGAACCTAGATGGGATGGTGCAGTTCAACAACAGTGGCCTGGGACTCCGATTACCTCATAATTTAACCCACTAAATACAAGTATGTTAGAGAATATCGACACACTTGAAAAAGCACGCAATCATAACTTTAGAATGACTTTAGAAGAAGCTTCTAAACATTCTTCTAGACCAGGCTTCAAATTTGGACACAAAGCATACAGTCTTGGAGCTATAGATTTTTTTAGACCCGATACAGAAAAGTCTAAAAACTTTAGAGAAGTTCTAAATTATATTGTTAGGCAATTACCACCAGTCAGAATAGTTCCTTGGAAGTATATAAAACCAAAGATAGATGCAAAAGAGATACAAACTTTTGGTCAATTACATCACAATGCAATACAGTATCAGAGATATTTACATCATGGATGGACTGCATCTTTAAGACCTAATCATCCTTTAGGTGGTGGTGCAATGGACTTCATGAACTATGATGATGAATATCAAAAAATATCAACTGTTAGTGACCATCCCGATTGTAATGAGTTAGATAATGAAGAAGAAAATTCTGTAAACTCAGTATACTATCACGCTGCCAAAGGTCATTGGTTGGTAAACAATATTCAGAAGGAAGGATTGAGACATCCAATACAAGGTCATACAAACTTAGGTTTAGGTAGTGGATTCAAGTATAAATTATCTATACATCCAGGCTCTATTAGATGTAAAGTATTTGAGACAATGGATGAACCTGAATTTCAAACCATAGTAACTGATTATGCAGATTGTTTTCCTGAATGTGAATCATTGAGTGGTGATGAGTTAATAAGTTTTTGGGAAGAACTGAGTATAGGTAGTGAATCAAAACACAATACTTTATCTGCAATATGGGTAGACGATGGAAAGTTAGAATTTTCATTATCATCTGTAGCTGGTCTAAATTTTAGAGAAGAAGTTTTTGAATTCAATAAAAAGGTTACGAAGTTAACTAAGAAAAAACCAGTTAACATTTACTTAGGTTATGATTCAAATCATTCAGACTTATTTGATGTTGCAGAAAAATCTATACATGATAGTATTGAGAATATAAAATCAGGTGGAGTTGCAGAAGAATACTTCAATGATTATAAAGTAGAAGTTAAAAAACTTGACATCAATGCAATTTCGGAATATACTAGAGAGTATGCAAATCAATCTACTGAGTTTACTTATAGTAGATTCTTAATTCCATATCTAGAAAATTATGAGGGATTTAGCTTCTTCATAGATGATGACTACATATGGAAACATAATCCTATGAGTTTATTTTACTTCTTAGACCCTGATAATGCTGTTGCATGTGTTCAGTATGATTTCAAACATCACGATGAAAACAAAATGGGCGGTGAGAAAAATGTATCATATCCCATGAAGTTATGGTCTAGTATGATGATATTCAATAATGGTCACGAAGATTGTAGAAAACTTACACCCGAAGTAGTTAATAATGAGAGTGGAATGTTTTTACATCAATTCAAATGGACAGATCAGATAAGTAAAATTCCTCATGATAAAATTTGTACTGAGGGATACGATGATTCTTTCAACGAGACTCATCATGCAATCCATTATACAAGGGGTGGGCCTTGGATAAAAGGTATGGATTCTTCCCACATAAATATGTTGGACTTATATGAAAAACATAAAAGAGGATTGCCAAACAGCACCTAATATGTTATAATGGAGATATTATGAATGGATTAATTTATTGTGAAAACGGAAACCTTTGGGTCAGAAAACCAAATGGTTTGGAATGGGAACACAAAAATGTAGACAGACCTGAGTTAGGTTTCGAATACGAAGTTCTTATCTATGACGATATAGAATGTAAAGTCGAAAAATGGAATGACGAAGTAAATTTAGATCAACAAGATAGATTACCTCTATCTGAAACTGAGAAGGATGCAGTTGAAGCTTATATCAGTAATGCAGAACCTCCTCATGGTGTTAGTTTAAACCAACAATATGTTGGTCGAATCAATGAAGTAGTTAACAACAATCAACATCAACAAGCTGAGAAGTATGGATTTGATAATATGGTTGAAGTTCTACTGGCTGCAAGAGAAGGATCAGCACATCCACATAGATCGAATGCAAGAAGAGCTTTAGAATACTTCGATGCAATAGCAAATGTTGCAGAAGACTTGTATAAAGAAATTTCAATTACAAGAGAAGATACTCTAAAACCTTTAGAAGATTATTTACTAACACTTCCACCACCTTCATCAGGCCCTGGCATGGGTTAAAAATGGATATCAATGTTATACACATTGATGAGCCTTTCCATATCAAGGAAATGCCTTTAGGTAACAATGTTTATGTTTTAGATGATTATCTTGAAGATGCTGTATTCCATGCAGTGAATCGAGACATGACCCATTGTGCTTGGCAAAAAACAAATCAAGTAAATGGTCATCCCGATGATGGAAGAGGTGGTTTACCTAATCATCAATTATGGGGTTGTAGTTTCTTTCGAGATCATGATATGAAAGATGGTCATTTGAATGGAAGGGATGGTTATCCTAATTATCTAATTAGATACCTTGATAGAAAAATAAGAACAGACTTTGGATTTGATTGGGTTAGATTTCAATACGCTGGTGGTAACTCACAAACCCATGGACAACATGGAACTTGTCATGCAGATTGTGATCCCAATGATGAATGGAATCTTTCCTTTTTGTATTATCCTAACACATTTTGGAATCCAAACTGGGGTGGTAAATTGAGATTTTATAGTGAGATAGTTCACGGTGGAATTTTAGATTTTATGAATGAGTATGAAACTGGTACAGTTGATTTTGCACCAAATAGACTATTGATGTTTGATGGAAGAATACCACATGGTGCAGAAGCACCACATGAATCTGCAAGATACATAGATAGGAAGTCTATTGTAATTAGAGGTGATGAGATAGTTTTAAAAGACGAGAGAGATAAGTATGCCGACTATTGAGTTCAGAACATTTAATAAAGAATCATATGCAAACACTAGACCAGTTGCAGCTAGAGAGATGCAACCTGAATGGTGGAAGAAACAAAAGGTTCGTATAGATCATAGAGGAAGAATGGCTCAGACTATTCGTTCTTGTCCTTCTATGCAAGATTGGTTGTCTATGGGATACTATATTCTTGCAACAGAAGATATACATGTAATGAATGGGCCTGATTGGGATTGGCCTGATGATGGAGAAAAATTTTCAACCTCTCCAACTGCAAATCATTATTCACAATCACATCCTTCAGCACAACTACAAGATTCTGTAGAATATATGGGTGCCCAAGGCCCAGTAAAGGATGCATTTAAAATAACTTCAAACTGGAACATGATTACACCCGAAGGTTATTCAGTTCTCTTTCTTGACCCATTTATGTTTTCTAATAAATACTTTGCATGTTGGCAAGGTGTGATTGACTCTGATCGTTTCAACATCAATATGGATAATGCACAAATTATTTTTTATCCAAAAGTTAATCATTCTTTTACAATAGAAGCGGGAACACCGCTTGTACAAATATTCCCTTTCAAGAGGGAAGAATGGGCGTCTACATATTACTATAATGATGCAGATGCATGGCATGGACAACATGCAATACATCCTGATAGTATGCAAAAATGGCAAAGGGAGTTAAAATTGGTGGATGAAGAAAGTGGACTACCGAATGACCAATTAAATATAGGTGGATATAGAAGTGGAAAGATTTGGAAACCTAAATCAAGACTCTATGGTAAACCTACAGATGGGGGAGAAATACCACCACCTGAGTGTCCAGCTCATCAAAGCTTCAAAGATAAGCAGCGTGAGTTGACTGATTTGAATTGGGATGGTTCGGAGTCAGAAAAAATAGATAGAGAATAGATTATGTCAGTTAGATTATTGTTTCCTACTTACTTGTTCGAGTTTAATCTCGTAGAGGAAGGATTGGTAACAGAGGAATATCTTTTATCATTAAAAAATGATATGGATGCAGTGAGAAAGAAAGACCCAGTAGGTAGACAAGTATCTAACGCATATACAGGTTGGCAATCAAACGACGGCTTCGAACATCGACCCGCCTGGGCCAAACTCAACCGTGTAATCAAGGACAAATATAATCTTGATGTTCTCCCTTGGTTGCGTGTAGATACTTCTCAGGCAAGTGTAAGTTTGGGTAATATGTGGGGTAATATAAATGACAAAGGTGCATGGAATAAACCTCACAGACATAATGGTTGTTGGTTAAGTGGTGCATTTTATGTACATGCAGACGGTGATGAGGGTAATTTTGTTGCAATAAAAGAGGGTGCAGATGTAGTTAGTGACTTCCCACATAACAACAAACAGAGAGAAACCTTCGAGGTATCACCAGTCACAGGAACCCTTTTACTCTTCCCTAGCGGTCTTATACACATGGTTGAACCTAATGCAACCAGTAAAGATCGATATAGTGTTGCATTTAATACAGTTACACACCGAATGGGTTCTGAAACTGATATACCTATAGATTATCATTGGAATAGATTTGAACTAGATGACCCTAAAGTAAGGGGTTAATTTACATAAATAATCGTATGGAAATTACGATATCACCTTACATAATATGGAACCTAGTTATGACTGTAATCATAGTCCCACTTGGGTTTTTGATCCGTACAGTCCTATCAGAACAAAAGAGACTAGACATTCTTGTCAATAAAACAAGAGAAGAAATCGCAAGAGATTACGCAACAAGAGAGCAGATCGAGGCCGATTTTGAGAGAGTTTTATCTTCGATTCAGAAGATAGATGAAAAACTTGACCGTCTTCAGCATAAAACTTTTTTCCAAGAGTAGAAAAGGTATAAATAGTAGTATACGAAAGGAATACTACTTATGGCAATACCAAACAGTAAAGCATCATTAAAAGAATATGTTAAAAGAAAACTGGGAGCTCCAGTTTTAGATATCAATGTGGACGATGACCAGTTTGATGATAGACTGGATGAGGCATTGCAATACTTCCAAGAGTACCATTATGACGGTTCTATCAGAGTTTATCTCAAGCACCAAATAACAGACGCAAAGAAAACTACCATGAGATCAGATGAAACATTCACAGAGAATGTAGCTGGAACTCATGCGTATGATAATGAACAAGTAAAACAACAACAAAATTATATCGTTTTACCTGAGTTTGTATTAGCCGTAAATAGAATCTTCCCTTTCAATGACAAACATAATTTAAACATGTTTGATCTTAGATATCAATTAAGATTAAACGATCTATACGATCTTTCAGCTACAAATATTCTGTACTACGAAATGGTACAACAACACATCACAATGATGGATAATATTCTAGTTGGTCAAGTTCCAGTTAGATACAAACAACACATGAATAGATTGTATCTTGATATGGATATCGAAGCTCTAAGTGGTAACGAATTCATAATCATAGAATGTCATAGAAAAATAGACCCAACAGACTTCACAGATATCTACAATGATATGTGGTTGAAAAGATATTCAACTGCATTAGTGAAGTATCAATGGGGGGAGAATCTATCCAAGTTTGAGGGGGTTGCATTACCTGGCGGGGTGACTTTAAATGCATCAGAAATGAAAGCACAAGCACAAGAGGAGATAACAAAACTAGAAGAGGAGTCTCGATTGAATTACGAACTTCCCGTCATGGACTTAATGGGGTAAGTGAATGCCTACAAATAATTATTTTAATCATGCTGTAAAGACAGAACAGCACCTCTATGAGGATTTGGTCGTAGAATCATTACGATTCTATGGACACGATGTCCTATATCTACCAAGACAAATTGTAGAGGAAGACAGTATATTGAATGACGATGTTCAGTCAAGATTCGGTGACGCCTATTCTGTTGAGATGTATCTAGAGAACACTGAGGGTTTCGAAGGAGAAGGAGACCTTGTTTCTAAATTTGGTGTTCAAATTCAAGAGGAAGCAACATTTGTAATGTCTCTCAGAACATGGGAGAGATTTATTTCTCTTGA
>Ga0315315_10000322_pt1 | contig 38758 bp, 44 predicted proteins | sample M140m3416metaG_FD_203699 | JGI IMG/M metagenome (GOLD analysis project Ga0315315, IMG submission 203699) | Ammonia-oxidizing marine archaeal communities from Monterey Bay, California, United States - M1 40m 3416 | ecosystem: Environmental > Aquatic > Marine > Intertidal zone | place: USA...
CGATTGCCGGGATACCGTACACCCTCCAAGTTGACATGCCAACTTGGCGAGCATCATACAAGGGACTGTTGATGAACTGGCCAGATGGGACAGTACCAGATCTCACCGAGGCAGATGGTCACGACTTCCCGCCAAATACTGAAGTTCCGCCTGAATATAAGTATAATGAATCATGGAATTGGGTTGCTTATATTTCTGCATACGGTGATGGCGACAACGAGCCGCTGCCGGGTGTCGACCTGAATGAGGCTACATATTTTGCTTGGTGGTGTGGAGATACAAATGGGTTGGCAGCAGGACTAAATATGGGCTTTATGAATAAAGGATAAGCCTCCCTGACGTGTCACCTCAAAAAATTTGAAAAAAGATAAGAAAATATGTAAAACATACTCATTATGATCGCGAATACTTGCTTTAATAATAAGAGTGAATTTGGTTATAAGAGTTCTGAACTGAAAAGTGGAATATGTAAGTATATGAGAAGAAGTGAAAGAGATAAGTTCTTATGGTGTGTGATGGAACTTGGTAAATTTAATGATATTTCTTTAGAAAAAAATGCTGCTAAAGCTATTGTTACTAATCTTATTAATAGGATGAAAATCTTATTAATGGAGGATATGAATCCTGGAGATATAGATAGGATTTATAATGGTATTGTTTTATTGGATAAATATGAAAAAGATAGAAGTAATCGTTTTCTTTTGATGAACTTTTGTGATGTTGTTATGGGTGCGAGAAAGAATAGAGTTACGAGTTATGTAAATAATTGGTGGAGAACTCGCGATTTTAAACTTGAGGATCTTGAAATTGATAAGTGTTTAAAGTATAAATTAAAGGGAGATACTGATGAATTATTGATTTTAGGTGAAAACTTGATTAAGTTTATTGAGGGAAAAGATGAAAGGATTTTTGGTGTATATATGAAGATGGTGAATTTAGAAGGGAAAATGGGTTTAAGGTATAGGAGAAAAGACCCTGTATATTTGTTTTGGGTTATTATGAGAGATTATATGGTAAATGATAAGATGATTAAGATTTTTGATTTTGCTTTGAATAGATTCTTTAATAAGGGTATGAAAGAAAGATATTATTTTGGTGTATGGATAGGTGTAATGGTGTGGAAGATTAATCTTTTAGATTTTGATATTTATGAATATCCGAATTTTAAAAAAGAAGATGAAATAAAATATTATGAAAATATGGTAAAACTTAAATTGGATGATTATGTATTAAATGATTTTCATGTGAATAAAAACTTTGGACTTGCTAATTTTGCTTTAAATGGAGCTTTTGTAAAAGATGAATATATGGAATTATTAGGTGAAAATTCTGAAAAATATAAAGAGTATTATATTGAAGTTAAAAAGAATATTGATAAGAATAAAGTAAATAAGAAAAAGAATAAAGTAAAAATTGATATATTAGAGTTTATTGATTGGAAAGATATTGAGGTAGTAAAGATTATTGAAGAAGGTGTTTGTGGTGGTAAACTCCCTTGTATTATTGTGAATTATTCTGGCGATAAGAAGATCCTTAAGGAGATGGGAAAAAGTATGAATTATGGCAAAGATTATATTATTGTTGATGAGTGTAAGAAATTAGTTGGATTGAAAGATATGAATATGAAACGAATTAGGAGTAATAAAGGTTTAGTTAAAAAAGATAAGAAAAAAAGAAGTTATGTAAATAATTGTAAGATAGATGATAAAGATTGTATATATTGTATGATGGATTATTGGAATAATATTGGTGATTTGGGTAAGAATAAGGATAAGTTAAAGGATATTAAAGTAGTTGAAGAATGTTTAAAGATTAGATATTTTGATGGTTTGTTTAGAAGTAGTGATAATATTTTGAGGAATATTTTGGTAAATGAAGATGGAGAGCTTTTGAGTATTGATGAGGGAGATATTTTTGGAAAAAGAAAGTATATTTTAAATATGAATAGTGATTGGTGTAGGATTAGTTGTGATAAAGTATTAGTAGATAAGGTTATTAATTATTTTATAGAAAATAAGGAAATGTTGAAAATAAAAGTAAAAGAAGTAATGATTAAATATGATTTTGATAAAAGTGAAGAATTTAATGAAAGAATTGATAATTATAAGGATATAGTTGATTATGAATGGGATATATATTAAAAAAATAATATAATAGATAATAATGTGGAAAGATATAACATGGTGCGACTTATTTCATATTATTATAGATGAACTACATAATAGAGAATTAAAAATGCAAGGGAAATTATGATATTAATTTTTTATATTTTTCTACTAAATTTATTGCGTTTTCACTATCTTCATATTCTTTTACTTGACACCACTTATCAGTTTCATTGTCTTTATAATGTTCGAAAAAATGTTTAATTTTAGATACTGTAACTTTTGGTAAATCTTTTAATTCATTAATATCTTTATAATTAATATCTACATCAGCAGCTGGTACTGTTATTATTTTTTCATCAATACCTTTTTCATCTTCCATAATTAAGACACCAATAATTTTTGATTTTACAACTATACCCGGATATATCGGATAATCACAAACTAAGAGTATATCTAGAGGATCACCATCTCCAGCAAGGGTTTTTGGAATATAACCATAATTGCCTGGATAAAGCATTGATGTGTTTAAAATACGATCGCATCTCATTTTCCCTATAACTTCATCAAATTCATATTTTATAAATGTATTATATGGTATTTCAATTATAACATCTATTTCATTTTTTTTTACATATTTTTCACAATAGTATTTACCTGCTATATCATACATTTTTTTATAATACGAACCCTCATCCATCTTTTATATTATTATATAAATTACTTTTAATTATTTTTTTTATATTGACCAATTATTTTATCTAAACGTGTAATTTCTTGCATGTGAAATTTATTATATTCATAATATTCATCTCTTTTTTCTATTGCCTTTTTTAATTCAACTTGTATATTTTCTATTTCTAATTCTTTTATATCAATCATAGCTACAAGTTCTTCTTTTGATAATTGAAGATAATGATCTTTATTTTTATTTAACATTGTATATTATATATATATATTATATATATTATATAATATTATTAAAATTTAAATTTATATGGATTATTTTCTTCTTCACCTTTAGGTAATGTAAACCATCCTTTATCATTATATATACATGCTGGTATTTTTGTATAATAATTTTCTACTTCTTCACTAGTCCATTGTTTTTTATTATTATGTTTATTTACATTATTATGTGCTTTAACTAAAAAATCACGTAAATTTTTTCTACTTTGTGTTGCGTTTTTTAGATTTTCTTCTAAATGATTTCCAATTTGTCCATCATTTGCAATTTCCTCATTTAAAAGGTGATTACCACAATAAGGGCATGGTAACATATATGGTAATCCTTTTAAGAAATTATAACAATGTGATTTATAAACTTCATTTGGTTTTTCTGGATAATTTTCAGCTATAACATGTAAAGCAGGCCATATTAAAGGGCCAAATATTAATGGGGAACCACTATCTTTTAATGGACACATATTTTTATATTTCCAACCAATCAAATTAGATGCTCCCATATTTATACCAGTTTCTTTATTAATTAATTTATATAATAGTTGAATTAATAATATTAATATTAATATTATTGATAATATTTTATATTTATTATATTTTATATAATTTAAAAACATATATATATATATTATTTTTATTATTTTTATTATTTTTATTATTTTTATTATTTTTATTATTTTTATCTTTTATATTTCTTCTTTGATTTTTTAGATACTTTCTTCATCCCACCTTTACTCTTTTTCTTTGTTAATTTCTTATTAGTTTTCTTTTTACCACCTTTTTTAGATTTAGATTTAGATTTAGATTTAGATTTAGATTTAGATTTAGATTTAGACCTTTTAGACACTTTTTTACCACCACATATCATATCTAATTTTTTTGAAGCTTTTGGATTTCCGATAGTAACTAAATCTGTAACTGTTCCAGGTTTTGCAAATTTTCTAACTAAATCTTCTATATTCATTCTATTTTTACCAATACGCCTTTTATCAAATATGGGTTCTTCTCCAGCTTCAATATCTTCAATATCGCATCCTTTTATATCTTTCAATGCTGCTTCAGATATTACTTGAACTGTTTCAAAAATATTATCATTTAAAGCCTCTTCTATACTATCTTCTCTTGCTTCTTGCCTTACTTTTTCTACGCCAAATGGAGCAAATGGTTGTATTAATAAACTATTATCTTTATTAGCAGCATGTTTTATATTACTTATAGCATCATCAACTAAAAATGTATTAAATTTATTAAATTCTGGTAACTCTTCATATATTTTTTCTAATTTTTTTGGCTCATCTTCATCTGGACTGATTTCTTGTATTTGTTCAACTCCCCATTTAAATATAAAAAAATCTTCAGGTAATCCTAAATATTCTACTAATAAATTTCCAATATTATCTGCATACTCTTCTTCTGAATATGTCCATAAAGCAACAGATATATCTGGATTATTATTATAATACTCTAATAATTCTTTTATACCAGGTCTCAATAAAACTATACTAGATGGTAGATCTTCTTTTCCTTCTCTAATATAATTAAATCTTTCTTGAACATCATCAGGTAGATCAAAAAATAATTCTGTGTATTTTTTATCTATATAATGAATTAATGTTTCATCTATATCAAATACTACTAATAATTGTTTACTCATTATAATATATATAATATTTAAATGTATATTTATTAATAATAATATAGTTAATGGAATTTTCTGATTTATTTATAAATGAAAATTTAGTCAATTTAATATACAATAATCTTGTAATAAATGATAAAGTTAATTTTTCATCTATAAATAAATATTCTTATAATAATTATAAAGGTATAAATAAATTAAGAGTATATGAATATGTAAATAAAGACTATAAATTATTTAGAAAAGCATTAGAAAGGTTTAAATATTCACAAGAAGAACTATTAAATATTTCAGATATAGCTATTAAAAATATTCCAATAGTAAAAGAAAAAAAAACAGGGACATTTCAAACAAATGGTATTGAAAATTTATTTAATAATTATTATGATTTAAGATATCTTTTTGAATTAATTTTAAATGGATTAAATACAAAAAGTCTAGAATTTGATAATATAATGATGGGCACATTTAACCTTAATAATGATTCAAGATTAAAATTAATGTATATTATCAAAATTATTAGAAAAAATATTTCATTTAGTAGAACTGAAACTATATGGAAAATTAATAGTGAACCTTCTTTGAGGACATTGCATTCTTCATTTAACCCTTGTATCCCATGGGATACAATTAGTTATTAAAATATTTAGACATTTGTATGTTTTTATTTTCTAAACCATATCTTTCATAAAATGATTTTAATTCTTCTTTACAATCTAATATAACTTTATAACATCCTTCATTATTGCATATTTTTATTAATGCTTCTATTAATATTTTACCATTTCCTTGAGATTGAAAATTATTTCTAATAAAGACATCTTCAATATGTCCAATTTTAGAATAATTGTGTATCATTTTATAAGATATAATAATTGTTCCACAACCTATTATGTCTTCATCATTATATAAAACATATGTTGTTTGATTATTTGGCATATTATCAATATATTCTTTTAATTGTAATTCTGATACTATTTCATTTTTATCATTAAATTCTTTATTTATTTCATTATATAATATTGTATCATTAATATGTAATTTTCGTAAATTCATTTATTTATATTATTTAAACATAATTTTAAATAATATAATAGATTGATATAAAATGGAAACTATTAAATTTTTAGTTGAATATAATGGTGAAACAAGGGAAATAGAATGTATAGAAAATGATACTATTATAATTCTAAAAAAGAAAATTATGACTGATTTTAAACTATTAGTAAAATATATTGATTTAAATTTTACAATTGATAGACCTATTAGAAGTTTAGGTAAATTTAATTTAGATAAAGGAATGATGCCAAGAACATTTGATAATTACACATTAAATAGATGGGAATTATGTAATAGAGAGCTAAAATGCACATTTGAAGAAGTTAGAGATTATGATCCTAGCATAAGGAAACCATTTATAAAGAAGGCGAATACAGGGAGATATGTTCCACCATCACGTGCTCAAGAAATTCAATCTGGAGATGAATATGTTAAAGAAGAAGCTAATTATTCATTAGAATCAAATGATGATTTCCCTGCATTAGGTTCATAATAAAATAAAATAAAAGATATAATATATTATGAATCATATAAATTGGGAAGATATTGATGATACAATTGAAGAATTTTCTATGAATGGAAAAACTAGAATTGGGAAAATTATAAATATATATCATGATCATTTAGGTATTGCTTTTCCAATATATAAAAAAATATATAAATGGAATTGTGTACAAGAATATCCTATATTTTGTCCAATAGATGACCATAATACAATTAATATATGGAAAGGTAAATTACTCAATAAAATTGTAGAAGTAAAATGTAAGGAATTTGATAGTGATCATAATATTATATGTAATATATTTTTAGATGGAGAACTAATTAGTAATTGGATGAAAATAATAACAGAGTTTTCTGAAGTTCAATTACAAACAACTGCTTTATTTAATATTGATATATAAATTTCATTCTTTCAGTTATTTTTTTTGATAATTTTACATATAACTTATCATCATTTTTCAACCACTCTTTATAGTCTTTTATAGATGCATTTTGTAATAAATCATCATTTTTAATTCTAATTAATTCATGTATTAGTTCTATAATTTGATATGATATTCCTGTCCTATTATAAAAAATTATATTATGGTCAGGTTTAATTATATAATTTTCTGAATTATGTATATATGAAAATTTATCATAGTGTGAATCATGTATTATGTAATGTGCACCAGCTATGTTTTCCCATCTTTCAATATACCACTCTAATGTTTCTTTTTTTTCTAATTCCTTTTTTTGTTTAAGGATATATTTACATATATCTACATTATGGTTTATTTTTTCTTTTAAATATAATAATATCGTTTCATCTGATGAAAGATGTCTTTTATAAATATCCATATTATAATGATTTATAATAGAACTTTTAAATTAGTTTTATGATAAATATTTTTAATCTTCATCACTGTCTATTATTAATTCCCATGTATTTAATAAATTCTCAAAACTATTACTTCTTGTTAATGTATTTTCATCTAACATATAACTTCTAATACTTTCTGATTCTTTATTTGTTAATGGGTATTTATCTTTTAATAAAAACCTTAATTCAATTAATAAATTTTTCTTTTGATTTTCATTTATTTTTATAAAACTATAACCTTTATCAACCATATCACAATATAAATATTTAAACCTCCTTGGAGTAATATCATTAATTTCTACATATTTATGCATTAGTGATAATGCTTTATTTTCATTAACTATTAAATAATTTGTATCTTGTAGATATAAAGTATCTATTTTTTTAAAAGATTTTGCCCATATTGATGGATCTTTACCATTAGGTGGGGCATTTAAATATTCCCAATCATAAACACCTCCCATATCATTATATTTGCTTTTTATTTTATTTACTTCATTTAAAGCATTCTGAAATGTTCCACTTGTAAAATCCCCTGACATCATACCCATTACTATTTTTTTTCTAGGATAACCATTTTTAACTATAGAATTGTATGTTTGGAATGAAAATGAACCACCATAACATTGTGTATTAAACCAACTAATATATCCCCCATGTGACTTATATAAATCTTTATAAGAAAATCCACCCATTCCAGATCCATCTGATATTAATGATGATCCAACTGGTGCCATAGTTATTGTAAAATTTTTACCTAAATCTTTATTTATAGCTTCTATTAATTTTCTAACATTTTTTATATCTACCCCTTCTTCAATATCTAAATCTATTCCGCTAATCCAAGGTTTAGATTTAATTAATTGTATTAATTTAGGATATGTTTTTTCATAATCATTAAAAAATGGACCATATGCTCCACCTGCTCCACCCATCATTAACATTATTTTTACTCCCTTTGTTTCTAGTTCTTTTGTTTCTTTCCATAAATTATTAAAAATTTTATCATTTGGTTCATTATCATTTAAATATATTTTTGTTTCATCCTTAATAACATCAAAATGCAATGATGATATAATTATTACATCTGTACAAGATGGATCATTTAAAATATCTTGTAATCCTACAAATGTTTGATAATAATATATTGTTTTCATATATATATATTAAGAATATTATATTTAAATATATATATATATATAATGGTTTATCAAAATATATCTACTTTATTACTAGAATTAGCAGCAATTAATAATGAAAATACAATAGAATATACTGGAAATATTAAAATAAATTGTTTAGAGATAAATAATAACCTAATACCTTTATTATTAGGTTCAGGTATAGGATGGTTTTTAATCGGAAATATATTAATAAAAAATATAAAAAAAAATTGTTTTAAAAGGAATACAGTAGATGATGATATATTATTAATGGCTAGTCATGTTTCAATTAACGACGCATCTTAAAATTCTTTTGTCTTTTGTTTTTAAAAGGCTTATTTGTATGTTTATTATTTATATGTTTATGTTCTTCGCGACTTTGATTAATCGATTGATTTCGATATTCGATTTTATTAATATATTCTTGAATTGACATATGCATCTTATTTTTTTCATATTTTTTTGTTAGACGTAATCTTGTTACAAGTCGTGTATTACGTCGTTCAATTAGATGTGTTCCATATATACTCCTTGAAAGTGGTGGTCGTGCTAGAATTATCGTATAACGTGGTGGAGGTGGAATAATATATGCTCCTCTATTCATGTATATATCAAAACTTGTCATATTATTAATTTCAGTGAAAATTCTATTTTGTATTAGACCCATTGAAGAATAATCATATGGTGGGTTACCAATTAAATTATTCATTAAGGTCCCAATACTAATATCAAAACAAGGCATAATAGGTTCCGGTTTTTGATGTAATTCTTTTAGTTTCTTTTCGAGATTTGTATCATTGAATTCTGTAATGTTAATCCTACAATTTGGACAACATAATTTATTTGTACCATACTCAATTGATTTCATTTTATGATCAATACATTCTTCAATACAATCTTTGTGAAATAGATGTTCACAAGACAAAGTTATTGAGTCATCCAAATGAACTTCGTCCAGGCAAATAGAACAGGTATTCATATTGATTTATAATTTGAATAATTTTTTATATTATTTTCAAATTTATTAAGCTTTTAATGGAAGAAATCAATAATTTACAAAAAGAGATAAATGTATTAAAAAATATGATAAATTACAAAAAAACTAGGAGTAATGTAAATATTATATCTAAAAAAGATTTACAAGATATAGTAAAAGAAACCCTTATTATATTAAATGGTAAAAGTAATATAACTGAGATATCTAAATATATATGGAAAAAATATAATTATAAATTATTAATATCTGGTGATATATTTTATACTTGGCAATATGATATACGCTGGGTTGGAACAGAATTAAGGAAATTGGGAATTATTAAAAATAATTGTAAAAGAGGTATATGGGAATTAAGTGATTCATTTATTCAATCAAATAAGGTCTGATATTTACATCAATATAATTTACAATCTTATTAATGCAGTCTTGCCAGAATACTTCATCATGATTATATTTGACTTCATTACTATCATCATCATAATGTTCAATATGAATAGCCTTTTTCATGTCAGATAGAAACATATATGTCTCTAATTGAACTAGTTCATAATCAGGAATACTATTAAATAATCTTTTAGTCCTATTTTTTGTTTCAACTATATACTCATCTGTAATTCCATCCATTTTACCACGGACAACTAGTTCATAAACATTATCTGGTGAAGTATACAAAACTTTTTCATACATCTTTGTATTACGAGACCCAATTACTATATTTCTCTTTTTTTGAATATGATCTAAATTATTATTTTCTTTAATATTCCCTCTACGCATCATCAAATCTTTCTTAATTGATGTCTCTAATGTTTTTAGTCCTTCTTTTCCATTTAGATTATTATGAATTAATGCTCTTGATTGATCTTCACTAATATTTTTTGAATATGATTTACCCATTATAACCCTTTTAATTGTATTTTCAACAACATTAATATCACAATTTGGGTCTAAGTTCATTTCTTTTTTTATAGTTTGAATTGTTGTAGGATCTAATTTCATAAGCGTTTCTTCAATGTTTGATTTTGGGATATGAATCTTCTTAATCTTATTAAAATTTAAAATATTATGAATAGTTTTTTCTTTTGCCTCATATTTATTATGACCTGTTAACTTAGCAAGATTACTTGCCTGAAGTTTAATTGTCTTCATTTTATAATATTAATGATATTTAAATACGTATATTATTTCAAATTTATTTAAAGAATTATATATATATCTAATAAATGAAAGTAGCATTTTGTATTCCTTCAACATCTAATAAAAGAGACTGGAAAACTACAGGCGATACATATTTATGTAAATATTTATTACCTTCATTAAATTGTATATTTAATGGTAATAGTAATATTGATATAGAAATATATATTGGTTATGACCATGATGATAAATTATATAGTAATATACAATTGCCAAATAATATATCTTATAATAAAAAGATTACTAATTTAAAATGGTTAGAATTTAATGGTTATAAAGGAAATCCATGTGGAATATGGAATGAATTAGCTAAAGTTGCATTTAAAACAAACGAATATGTATTTATTTGTGGAGATGATATTGTTTTATCTCAGGAGAGTAATTGGTTACAAGTTTTTATAGATAAATTAAAAAATAATAATAATATTGGATATTCAGCTGGTTGGTCAAATAATAATAATATTCCTACACAATTTTTATTGCATAGAAAACATTTTGATATATTTGATTATATTTTCCCACCTGAAATACATAATTGGTATTGTGATAATTATATGAAAGAATTATATGATAATGGTCATAGTAATTGGATGTGGGAATATAAACATATTAATGCTGGCGGACAACCTCGATATGAACCAACTAAACCAGATGATAAGAATATATCTCTTACACCAGATATAGATAATATATTACAAACCCTAGGAAATCAAGGATATATTGATTCTAATATATTATATAAAAAATTAGTAAAAAGGGATAAGGAAAAAGTAGATAATTTTATTCAAACAGAGTTACAGAGAGAAGAGTTGTTGAAGGAAAAATTACACGAAGAAAAATTACACGAAGAAAAATTACACGAAGAAAAATTACACGAAGAAAAATTACACGAAGAAAAATTGTTGGAGGAAGAATTGTTGGAGGAAGAAATACAAGGTGAAGAGTTATTAAAGGAAAACAATCGTAAAATAAGGGAACTAATTGAATCTAAACTTAAAGTTAAAAATAATTTTCATATTTTATCAATCAATGATGAAGTTAGTTCGCTTATATATGAAAGTTATAAATTATTGAAAAATGATAAATATACAATTGATAAAGATAATTTTGAAACAAAAATAGATTATATGAAAAAAGAAAAAGGTATTTTATTTGAAGGATCTACAGGTTTTTTTGGTTTTTCATCTACTGTTTTACTTTCATTATTATTAGCAGATATAATTATAAAAAATAATAATGGAGAACATAATAAATTGATTGAAGATACATATAAAAATTTAAATAAAGAGTTTATCAAACCTACATTGTTTTCTATATCTTCTAATATTAAAAATAACAATTGGACAACAGCACTAAAAGGACAACAAATTTTAATTATATCAAAGTATTCTAAAAATATAATGAATGTTATTAATGACAGAGAAAAAATTTATGATATAGATTTATTTCCAGAATGCGAGTTTCTATTTATCGAGACACCAGATATAAGCAATGAATCTAAAATAGAAAACTATAAAAATATTATAGATAAATATGAAAATAAAATAAATGAAATTAACAGATATGTAGATGTTGTTCTACTTGATGCAAAAGGTTTAAATAACGTATTTATAAAGTTTTTAAATAAATGTAATAAATCTACAATAGTTCTAGGAAAACAATTAAAATATTATTTTGGAATTTATGATAATGAATTTATAGAAAATAATAAAGAAGAAATGAAAACATATTTAAATAAATATTGGGTAAAAGTTTAATAATCTTGTAATTCCAATAATACGTCTCTTAATTTAATTCTTGAATCTTTTGGTTTAAATACATTTTCTAATAATGTAGCCATATTTCCTGTTTTTGTTGGGACTCCTGTTAAGTTATATTTTGCAATAATAGAATCTATTTCTGGTGACACACTATTATAATATACTAAAGCTGGATATCTAAATTGTTTAGATTCTTCCATTATATTTCCATTCCAACCAAACCACTTTATTGTTTTGTATCCTATTAATTCTAAGAAAATAACACCAATATCCCATACCATAGTTTCTTCTTCACAAGGTGTGTTACCTGCATCATCAATAGATTCTGGCGGTGGATATGTTCCCGGACCAGTTTCACCTCTTCTTCCAATAGAACCTATATCTCCTAAAATTATCTTGATTTTACCCATTGCTTCTGTATCTTTATAACACTTAAATAAAGCATTTCCCGATTTCAAGTCTGTATATGCATATTCAGGCCATAAACAATCAAATGATTTTGTTATTTCTTTAGTTATTTTAATAGAATCATCCATATTTAAATTTCCTTTTTTTATAAGATCTCCCAGTGTTCCATCCATTAAATCCATTATTGATAAAAATTCAATTGTATTACTTCTATTTGTAAATTCTAAAATTCTAGCATTTAATGTATCACAAAACCCTGGATTTACGGTAGGCGAATCTTCTAAACTTAATATTAAAGGTATTTCTTCATCATCTTGTTCATTATAAGTTTTAACTGCTACTTCATAATATTTATCACCTTCTCTTCTAGGTCTTTTCCAAACAGCACCTAAATCATCGCCAAATTTATCTAAACCACCATATTTTTTTCTATAATATGTTCCCTTTCTATTTTGACTTTGTAATTCTTGCCAACCGGGGGGAAGTGGTGTTTCATTTGAATATTTTAAAACGTTTCCAAAAGAACCGTGACTAATATATTCTATAACATTTAATTTAACACCTTCATATTCTAATATACATGGTATATTTTCTAATTTTAGTTTTTTTCCTAAATCAACTTTAATATTACTAAAATCTGCATTTATCTTTTCATCAGAAACTCTGACTTTATTTAAATCAATTACTATATTTTTATTATATTTATCTTTGCAATATTCACTATTTAATATACCAGATGGTTGTATTGGTGTTTGCATTTTTGGTTTTGCTACTTTTCTCATTAATTGTTCTGGTTCAGGTGCTTCTTGTCTAACAATTGTTCTTTTTTTATACAACTTAATTGCTTTTTTATTGCTTCTATTGTCTAAAATCCATCGTCCATGTACTGGATTCCATATATATTTACGAAGATTACCATCTTCTCCCATAACTTCTTTTCTTTTGAAACTATCAGGTTCATGTTTTTCATAATAATCTAATGGTGTTTGATACATTTCTAACAATTGGTCTAATTCTTCTTCTTCTTTATCTAATGAATCTATATCTTTTAATCCAGCTTGATAACCTTCATCATAACCTTCTTTATTAGTATCACGAAAGTCTTTTTCTAATTTATCATATCCATGATCATATCCTAAATTATATCCTTCCATATATTTATCTTTAACTGGACTACTTTTTTTTATAGTTTTTTTCCCCGATTCTCTTATAGTTTTTAATTCCTCTCTTTTTCTCCATCCTGGTATTAATGAATCCTCTGGAATAAATTCTGGAACATATGGTTTAGAAAATATACCTGGGGCCATTGAGAATGGATCAAGATCATTTGGTCCTTCCATATTCTTATATATATATATATATAATATAATATTCTATAATATATATAATATAATATTCTATAATATAATGAATAATATAATGAATAATTATTTTTCTTGTCCTATATGTCTAAAAGATAATATACTTGAAAATAATATATATACAACTAATTGTAATCATATATTTTGTAAAAGTTGTATTGAAAAGTGGTTTAATAAAGGGAAAAAAACATGTCCAATGTGTATACAGGATATTATATCATATAAATATAATAATGAATATTATAAATTAGTTTTTAAAGAAGTCCATATTGGACAAAATATATATAATACTGATAGGGATATTAATAGGGATATTAATAGGGATAATATAGAAAATGTATTTCCAAACCATATGTTGATTAGTAAGTTATCTTTAAAAATAACTAATTATACTATGTTGGGGTTATTTTGTCTAAGTAGTTTATTTTTTGGAGCTTTATTATCCATAATACATGAAAGAAATGATTTACAAGATGAATTAGAACTTTATACAAATAATTTAGTAGATGTTAGAGTATACCAATTTACATCTCCACTGTATTGTAGGGTATCTAAATATATTATAGATAATTGTCAATAGATAATTATCAATAAATATTTAAAGTTATTATATGAACCAATAATATTATGATAATTGAAAATGAAGTAAAATTAGATTTTAAAGATGTCTTAATTCGTCCAAAAAGATCAACATTAAAGAGTAGATCACAAGTTAATCTAAATAGAACTTTAAAATTTAGACATGTAGAAGATTATGAATGGAATGGTATACCTATAATGGTATCTAATATGGATACTACTGGGACATTTACTATGGCAGAACAATTATCTAAAAGTAAAATATTTACTAGTATTCATAAATACTATAATGTTAATGAATGGTTAGATTTCAGAGATCTTATGAAATCATTAAATATGAATTTAGATTATGTTTCTGTTACAAGTGGTATAAGTGAATCAGACATTTCCAAATTAGATAATATATTAGATAATATTCCTGAATTACGATTTATATCTCTTGATGTAGCTAATGGCTATACTGAAAACTTTGCAAAAATTGTAGAAAGTGTTAGAAAAAAACATCCTACAAAAGTTATTATTGCTGGAACAGTTGTTACTAGAGAAATGACAGAAGAGCTTATATTAAGAGGTGCTGATATAATCCGCGTTGGTATTGGTAGTGGTAGTGTATGTACTACTAGAAAAAAAGCAGGTGTTGGTTATCCACAATTATCAGCTGTCATTGAATGTGCAGATGCTGCACATGGATTAAGGGCGTATATTGTATCTGATGGTGGTTGTACTTGTCCAGGCGATTTTGGCAAAGCATTTGGGGCTGGAGCTGACTTTGTTATGAGTGGTGGTGTATTTTCAGGACATGATGAGAGTGGTGGCGAATTAATTGAAAAAGATGGTAAAAAATTTAAAGAATTTTATGGGATGTCTTCATCTACTGCTATGAATAAACATAGTGGAGGTGTAGCTAAATATAGAGCAAGTGAAGGAAAATCTGTATTGATACCATATAAGGGTCCGATTGAAGAAACTATAAATGATTTACTTGGTGGTTTACGTTCAACTTGTACATATGCTGGTGCTCCAGAACTTAAACACCTTTGCAAATGCTGTACATTTATTAGAGTTACTCAACAATTAAATGAAGTTTATGGAAAATCTTAGAAGGTTTTAAATAATTTATTAATATATTTTTTTTAATATATATGTGTGGTATAATCGGATATTTAGGTGAAGATTATTCTTTTGATTATATATTAAATGGATTAAAACAGTTACAAAATAGAGGTTATGATTCTGCAGGCATTTTATCTATTAAAGATTCTAATTTTTTAATAGACAAAATTGTATTAAATAATATAAATAATAATGGATTATATGAATTCAATAAATATAAAGAAAAATATAATAATTGTAATTTAGGTATAGGACATACTAGATGGGCAACACATGGTCCCATATGTATAAAAAATACACATCCACATATAAATAATGATAATAATATAGCTATTGTCCATAATGGTATAATTAATAATTATTTACTATTGAAAGATATATTAAAAGGTTATACATTTTATTCTGATACAGATTCTGAAGTTATAGCAAATTTATTAGATTATTATAAATGTGATGATAACATGATTACTATCCAAAAAACTATAAATATGTTAGAAGGAACTTTTTCTTTGATTATATCATTTCTTAATGAACCTGAAACATTATATATTACAAAAAATGGTAGCCCATTGTTATTATCTTATACAGATAAAATAGCACTAATTAGTTCTGAAGAAAGTGGTTTTAATAATATTACTAAAAATTATATTAGATTAAATAATAATGATATTTATAAGATATCTTATGATAATATGATAAATATAACAACAAATGTTAATGAAATTAAAGAATTAATAGAGAATAAAGATTACCTTAATAAATCAGAAAATAGTTACAAACCTTTTAATAATTGGACAGAAAAAGAAATATATAAACAAGATATTAGTTTATATAATTGTATAAATAATGGAGGTAGAATAAAAAATGAAGAAGAAGTAATGTTAGGTGGTTTAGAAGAAAATATAGATATATTAAAAAATATAGATAATTTAATTATCTTAGGTTGTGGTTCTTCATATTATTCTAGTTTACTTGGTAAATTTTATTTTAAAGAATTAAGTAATTTAAATATCATATTACCTATAAATGCTTGTGAATTTGAATTAGACGATATACCTAAAATAGGAAAAACAGCATTATTATTTTTATCACAATCTGGAGAAACTATGGATCTATATAAGATTTTAGAAAAAGTAAAAAATATGGATATATTAACTATTGGTCTTATTAATTCTGTTAATTCTACTATAGCTAATGAAACAGATTGTGGAGTTTATTTAAATATAGGTAAAGAACATGGTGTAGCGTCAACTAAATCATTTACAAGTCAATGTTTAGTATTATGTTTAACTTCTATATTCTTATCACAAATACATAATATTAATAATAATATTAGAAAAAAATATATAGAAGAAATTAAATCTATTAATTATGATGTTAATTTACTATTAAAAAGTATAAATGAACAATGTAAAAATATATCAACTGTTTTATCAAAATATGATAATATATTTGTTATTGGTAAACATCAATCAGAATCTATTGCTTTAGAAGGTGCTTTAAAAATTAAAGAAATAACATATATTCACTGTGAAGGTTATTCAGCTAGTATGTTAAAACATGGTCCATTTAGTTTATTATCTGAAAATACACCTGTAATTATTATTATACCAGATGATAAATTTTATGATAAAACTTATAGTGTTTTAGAACAAATTAATTCTAGAGGCTCACCTATATATTTAATATCAAATAAATATATTAATGGAATTGATAAAGAAAATACAATTATTATGCCTAAAAAAAATAAATTATATTCAATATTAAATATTATACCATTACAAATAATCGCTTATTATATTTCTATTTTAAGGAATATAAATCCAGATTTCCCCAGAAATTTAGCAAAAGTAGTTACAGTAGAATAATAATATAATATAATATATATATATGCCTAAAAAACAAAAGAAAAAGGCTACATTAAAAAAAAAAAAGATACAATCCACTGATTTTGTCCATTTCGGATGTTGGAATCAAGGATTATGTGATATGGTTGAAAAAAATAATCCATTATCCAATGTAATGTTTACATTAAATGAATATGTGAAACATATTGATATTGATTTTATAACTGTTGCAGGAGATAATTATTACCCAAATAAAATTAAAATTGGTAAAGATAAGAAAATTAAAAGAATATATGATAAAAATTTAAAATCTGGATTTGATTGCTTACCTAATGGTAAAGAAATATATATGTTACTTGGAAATCATGATTTGGAAACAAATTTAGAAAAAAATCCTAATATATTTATAGAAGATACTGATACATTAGAAGAAAACTGTTATATACTTAGTAAAGAATTAGAATACTCAGATTCACATAAACCCCCCATTAAATTTGTATTTAATCAAAGTAAATTAATTGATAAAACATTAATTTTAATGATTGATACATCTTTATATTCTAAAACACCAGAAGAATATTTACAATGTTATAATAATTTATTATCAAAAAATTTAAAATCAATCGGGGATATTATTAAAATTCAATCTATGTTTGTTTTAAATAGTATTAAAAAAAATATGGGACGTTTTAGAAATCTTGTATTAATTGGTCATCATCCAATTACTGGGAATAAGGTAAAAAATGGTCTGAAATTAATTAAACCCTTTAAAGGTTTTATAGATTTATTCGTTGATATTTATAATATATTAGGAGATACCGTCAATTATAATTATTTATGTGCTGATTTACACTTACACCAAGAGGGATATGTTAGAATAAATGATATGGTTATAAATCAATATATTGTTGGAACTGGTGGAACTAAATTAGACGATAATTCAAAAGTATTTCAAGAAAGGACTATTACGACTGTGGGTGGTCATAAAATTGTTTATGATATGACATTAAGTGATAAAGTTTATGGATTTTTACATTGTTCTGCTAAGGATGGCAAGTTTAATTGTGCTTTTGTAAATACTCTTCAGAAAGGTGGAAGAAAAAATAAGGTTGGTGGGATGACTAATGAGGTTAGACAATATTGGGAAGAAATTAGTAGACAAAATCCTGATCTTATTAGAGGCATTTTAGCATTAGATGAAAAAAAACCATCTGATTTAGTTGAAATTGTTAGAACACCCGAAAACTATAATTCTTGGGCTCAACTCAAAGAACTAGATACTGGTAATACTTATCCACCATACGAGCAAGCTAAAGCAGAGGCAGAAGCACAACTACAACCACAACCTGGTACATTTTTAGGAGATAGGATTGCTGCTGTTAAACAAACATATGCCAATTTTAAACAATCCCCCCCTGCTCCAAACCTAACCATGGCATTGCCTTTTTTTGGTATTCGTTTTTATGAAAGTCGAGATAAAGGTATATATGATAGAGATGTTCTTTCTAATATACAAACTGTATCTAGAGAAAATATACAAATAAATCAATGTGTTCCTGCACAGATTGATGCTTTAAGTAAAATTGTAAAAGGAGAACAATATATGAATGCTGATGAATTTAATACTGTTGATTGTCCTCTTTTAGGTAGTCAATATTATACAAGCGGACCAACACCTATGCAAATAACAGAAATGATGAATAGTCATTTAATAGAAATTGGTGAAAATTGTATAGGTCCTCCACAGACTAAATTTTTTCGGTGGGATGCTCAGAAATCAATGTATTATTCAAATAACTTCCCATTAATTCTATTAATGAATCTTAGAGATACCTTTGCAAAGCCACTATTTAAAAAATATGGAAATGATACTACAAATATAGATAAATTAGAATATGTATTTATACCTATTCTTTACGATATAGGTCAAGGACAAAATAGCAAACAAGCACACGCAATGAATATAATTATCGATTTAAGTTATTTAAAACAACAAAAAAATATGGATTTTTGGAATGTCTCAATTGACACACTACCCCAAGACCAATACAATAATTTTATTATCGAATGTTCTAGATATATAACTATATTTGATACAACCCATTGGAAATCTTCTATATCATCGTGGTATGAACGCGAAATACAAACACAACTTAATAGTATAGGACCTGATGTATATATGGTTTTGGAATATTACCCATTGATTTCTCCTCGCGGAATTGAGGGTTGTATAGCCCATAATCTTAATATAGCAGGTGGTTCTAAAAAAAGAACTAAAAAAAAAGAAGTATAAATAAAATTTAATCCAATGATATATCTAATCCAATGATATCCCTTAAACCTATATTTTTATTACCTCTAGATTGTATTGGTGTAACATAATGCCATGATTTCTGGTCTTCTTGAAAAATTCCATTATTATTATTTAATGTTGTTTTATATATTTGCTTTTTATTTTCATTGTAAATAATACTTTCACCACCAGTAACATTTTTTCTATTTAATACAAATGCTGAAATAATGTAATCTGCTCCATCTCTATGAATGCCTTCTGGACTATTATGTGCTCCAATACTATTTGGGTATGCTAATTGCCTTACCTGATGTAATGTAATATTAACTGCTTTTACTTCTTTTTTTGTATTCATTATTGATGCCCCTGATATATTTGTAAGCAGTTCTAATAACCATTTATCTTTAATAAATTTATGTTCTAGTAATTCAAATCTACGTAAATCACCTCTACTATCTTTTACATTTTGTTTAAATACATTACAACTATCATGATATATATGATATATATTATTTGTATAAGGGTGAATTACATATTTAGAAAATCGCCTAAATCTTGTTGGTGGATTATTATTCTCTAAATATTTATCAACTGGTAGATTATCATAAGATTTAATAAATGAATATGGTAGTTTTCTAGAACAAATATCTTTATTGGTAAACTTAATATAATCTGTATTTGTTATATTATTTATCTTATTCCAATTAGGTTTACATGTTCTAAGATATTGCATTTAATATACATAAGTAATATACTTTATTTATTTTTAAATATTAAGACATAAAATATTTTTCTATAACCCATTTTTTTTCATTGCGATCCCATTTAGCTCCATGTTCTTTAGCAAATTCTTCATTATTGGAATATCTATATATTTACATATAAGTGGTCCATATTTCTCTTTTTTCTTTACTTTATCATATCTATAAAAACCTTGACGATAACACCATGTATTATACCTTGTTGAGTATCTTCTAATATGATGTAATAGAACCATTGTTTTATAATATATACTTATTTATATTTATCAAATTTAATCCAATTTAGATTAATAAGAATATATAAGAATATAATTATATATATAATTATATATATAATATAGATAACATATGTCAATAATATCTGTACCAGAAGAATATTGGCTAAAGGTTGAAAAATTCAATATATATAATTGGGGTATAGATGAAGTTAGAGTAATACATACGATGCCAAATGTTTTAATACAAGATTTTTATGATACATTTTATGATTTTGATAAAGTTTGTGAAGAAATATTTAAAAGACATAAAGAAGGTAAACCTATAAAGAAAGCCAAAGTCCATACACCATATATAAAAAAAGATACACCTAATTTAATTAGAGCTACTTCAACTGATATATCAAATAATATTAGTAACAAAAAACCACCTAAATATAAAGAAACTATAAACTATACACAAAATTTAGATGTTTTTCAAAAAATAATACCTAAAAAATATAGAAAAGATATAAATAGTTCATTGCCTGCACCTTGTTATATAGTAAGAGATTAAATTTGATTTTTAATATTTATTTATAAATAAACTTTATGTATCCTACATATGGTCAAGTGTCTATAAATACAAAACCTTATCATATAAAAGTAAAATCATTAGAAGAATTACAAAATGAAGCCCGTATTAGAAATAATAAAAAAGTAGACGAATTATGTAAAAATATCGGATTATGTATCGGGTGGTCTCTTGTTTTATTTATAATTTTATATGTAATTATTTTAATTATTATGTTTGAAATAGATTAAAGTGCCATGGCATCCATGTCTGATTCTAGAATATCTACTTCTGATGAATGTCCATCTGGTGGTGCATCTGCTTCAATTTGCTTTTGCCAAACTAGTTGCTGCTCCATAAGCTTCTTCTGATTATCTTCCAGTGTCTTTTGATGTTCAATACGCGCCTGTTCTTTTTCTTGATTAAGAATTTGGATCTTTAGTTGTGCCTGCTTCTTAGCTTGCTCTGTCATAACCTGTTCTGGGATAAAATACATTGGTGCCGTAGTTGGATCATTATGGTGAATATAGAGGTGTAGATCTGTCATGATTTCCATGGCTTCATTTAGAAACATGAGCTTCTTGATATCAATATCTGAACGCTGTCCGTATTCACGTGTATCTGTAAATGTGTAACGGACATTATTCCCAGTTTCTACAGGGACATTAAATACCCCTTCATCATTAATGATATGTCCATCTGCCACCATATGGTTGAACATAAGCATCTCGATCTTATACTGAATATCTGAAAGTCCAGCCATTATAGTATATTATCTATATTAAGTGATAATATCTTTAACTTTTTTTCAAATTAATTAAAGATAATATAATAATTTGAAAATAATAATAAAATTATATTTTAAATGTTATTATGATAGATGTTACTTGCGGTATTATCCATTATGGAGATAAGTTTCTAATTTCACAAAGAAGTATATATAAGAAAGAATATGCTCTATTTTGGGAATTACCTGGTGGTAAATGTGATGAAGGTGAAACAATTGAAAATTGTATAAAGAGAGAGTTACTAGAAGAGTTAAATATTGATGTTAAATTTACTGGAGTTGTGTATGAAAAAAAGGGGTTTATAGATAAATATGATTTATATTACTGTGATTGTATATGTCTAACAGATATAAATGATATTAAACCTAATGGAGAAATTGAGAACTTTGCTATTGTTAGCAAAGAAGAATTATTAAATTATAATTTTATTCAAGGTGATAAAGAAATATTAAGACATTATCTTAGTAAAATTTAATAATAGTCTATTAATTTATAATTATTTTTTATAAAAATATAATCCATAACCAAGATATTCATAATTATTTATATATATATTAATTTTTTTTTGATAATAACTATTATATAATATTCTAAATACATTATGAACCATTTATATATATATATATATATATATTAACTATTTAAATCTTGGATATTGTGGACCTATATTTTTTATTTTATTATTATAACAATTTACACAAATATGTAATCCTTGCCATTTACAATACATGTCTATTCTAAAAATTTCGTTATTTCTAGAATTACACCAATTACATTTTGGCCTTATACAGCACATTATATAATTATAATTTTAATAATTTTATAGTTTTAATAATTAAATATTTTAACGTTGTATATTAGATATTAATCTAAACCTTTCAAACTCTTTCTGTTTTTCTTTTAATAATTCTATTTTTTTTAAGGTTTTTTCTATATTATTATCAATTTCTTGTATCTCTTCTAGAATATCTTCATTGCTCCACCACCGTCTAGACCATGCTGGCGCTGTGGCCGAGCGTGCATAATGTGCAGTTGGTCGCCCTTGTTCCTGAAGGAGAGATAAAAGATCTTCTTTTTCTATATTATATTCATTCAATTTATTTTCTAATTCAACAACACCAACAATACTTCTAGTTATTAGATGTGCAATATTATCATAAAATAATTCTTCATTGCCAATTACACCTATTAACATTAAAATAAAATATCTTTTTACTTTTTCTAATATTGATTTATCTATATACGAATATTGTTCATCTAATCTATAAAATGTATCATATAAATATATTTTGCCTGACATTTCTCCTCTAAAACGAGGCATATAAGCTAAATGGTGTATTTTTACAGTTCCTCTATTAGCCCATCTATAAAAATTAGATAGCCAAATTAATGATAGATTAGTTGAATTCCATTCTGTTCCGTGGTATCCGAATTGCTGCATCCCTCTAAATATACCTAGATCAGTTATTATTTCATCTAATACTTCTGAAAATAAGGGCGCATCCTCGTTTGGAATTCTATAGGATGCTTCACGGACAGTTATACTAGCAGGTTTAATTAATTGCCAGGGCATCGAATAAAATGTATCAATATATATATTTGTTAATGCTTCTGAATCACCACAATCTTCAAATTCTCCTATAAAAGATTTATTTTTATATAACATTGGATCTACTCTTAACATCTCTTTTGCTTCTAAACATTTAATTATATCTAAATCTGTTTTATCTTCTAAATATTTAGCTCTTTCATCAATTACTTTTTCTCTTTCTTGATATTTTTTATCCGATTCTAATAATTTTGAATTAATTTCACTATAGTGGTCTTTCATTAATTTGACTTGTTCGTATGGATGTAGATAAACATCATCTTCTAATTCTTCTTCATCTATTGGACTTAATTCGGGTGGATCTTCAATTAAATAATCATCTAATTGTTTAATTTCATCATTCTCAGAATCATAATAATAACCTCTATAATATTGATCCATATAATCATCAAATCCCTTTTTATTATATAAATACTTATTACTTAGTTCAAACTTTTTCCATAAGTCTGTATCCTTATAGTGTTCTGTTTTATCTTCTTTTGATTTATCATATACCCCTATTTCATCTAGTTTATCATTAGCATATTTTCTTTTTTCATCAATTTTATCTAACTTCTTTTTATTTTTTTTCATAAAACTAATTGTATTATTTAACTGTTCTTCTGTTAATTTTTGGCTTTCTGGAGCATATTGATTTAATTTTGGATATACATCAGAGTAATATTTACCCCACATAAATTTCTCTTTATTTTTCCCTTTCATATCTCTATCATAATCAGCATGCCATTTTGCATCTGATACATCTTTTAAATTATCTATTTCACTTTCATGTTTTTTCCTATCAATACCATGTATAGATGTTGATATAACTCTAGATTGTAATTCTGGAGCATAACTATAATCTGGTGGATTAGTTGGTCCACCTTTATACCAGTTTGATTTCATATCATGCTTATTTCTAGATAATTTACCTCGTACTCTTCTTTGTATATTTTTTGCTGCTTCTCTTCCTTTTACATATTCATGACCATCTACCATTTCACCATCAACATACCGTGGAGCATAATATTGATAATCTGTTTTCTTTTTTGTTAATTTTTTCCTACCCTGCGCTCCACCTTTATAATCCATAATATATATAGTATTATTAATATTAAAAATTTAATTAAAGAATTATATATTCATTTTTTCTAAATTTAATTTAATTAATTTTAATTTATCTATTGTTATTTTCAATTTTTTTGATTCTTTCCAATTTCCTTCACCCATTTTTTTCCAATAAAATTTATCATATTTTTTACGCATTTTATTTAAATTAGGTAAATAATAACGATGTAACCAAAATTTTTGCGGGGCAGTACGATCTATATTTGGCGAATTAAATCCTATTAAACATAGTATAAAATATCTCTTCATTTTTTCTATATCATTATCTGTCATCTCCTTTCTTCCTGGCATTTTTAATTTTCTTTCTTTAACAGTTTCTTCAAATAAATTTAATGTATATTCTAATGCTTCTCTTCCATTTATATCAACTCTTGTCCTTTGTTCATCTACTAATATACCCTTAATTTGAGGATATTTAGGGTTTCGGCGAGTATTTCTACTTGTCCATGCCGGATTTTGTTTCATATGTCTTAACTCAGTTGTTCTTCCACTTAAAGCAAATCTATAAAATTGAGATAATAATAACCAATTATCAAATGGTTGTCCTATATATAAACTTGTTGGATCTGAAAACAATGTCATTTGTTCATGATTTAACATGATACCCATAGTTATTAATGTATCTATCATAGCTGTTGCTGCAGCTTCCGTAAAATTACCATTTTTTGCCATATTCTGTAATGTTGCTCCAATAGATATTGGCGAAGGCATGATAACTACATATGGTATAGAATAAAATGTATCTATATATATTCTAGTTAATTCATCTCGACAAGGCCTAATTTTGTTTTCTAAAAAATCTTTATCTAAATATAACCTTTCATCAGCTTGCGCCATAGCTTTTATATCTTTACATTTGAATAAATCTAAACGATCTAAATGTTCTAATGTTGATTCTTGAAACTCTTTATTATATTTAGCAAAATCTATATCTTGTGTTGCTATATATTTTTTTGTCTTCATGTTATTATAATACTTTTGTAAATCATCTTCCTCTTTTGCTAATTCTTCATTTTTATTTCTCATACCTTTTGCTCTTGTTAATGACCATCCTTCTGGTTTTGAATGTTGTTCCCTTAACTTTTCTTCTATTAATTCTTCATCGCCTTCTCCATATAATTTTTTATATGTTTCAAGTAATCCACTTTCTCTATATGTTTCTGGATTTTTGTTCATTTTATCCATGAGTTCTTTAGTATTTTTTACTTCATATTCAAGAAATCTTTCTTTTTTTGTTTCATCTGTTTTTTTTCCTAAATTAAATCTACTATCAGGATTAGCTTCATCTCTTTCTATTTTTTCTAACTCTTTTTCTAACTGTTTGATATTTCTACTATGTAATTCAATGTCTTCTCTAATTGGTTCTAATCCTTCTCTTAAACCATACATACTTTCTTCAAATATTCTTTTTTGTAATTGTGGTTCAAAATCTAAATCCCTTCTAGATTGTGGATATGGTAATCCCCATTGTTTACTTTTACCTGTTCTACTTCTATTCCCCCTTACACGACTTTGTATTTTAGATGCTGCTTGTTTCTTTTGTGTTAAATTTCTTCTTGCTCTACTACCTCTAACAGATCTTTGAATATCTTTTGCTGCCTTTTCTCTAATACTTCCTGGAATAAAAGATGGTGTATTAACACTCATTCTATGTGGTGTTCTATGGTCCATATCAAAACCTGGAACAAATGACGGTGCATTTGGATTCATATATATATATACTTATATTATATTATACTTAAAAATATGATTGTATAATAATAATATTATGGTTGGAAAATTTTTATTAGTGGTTCAAAAACAACTCCACAATTGTTTTAATAAATGTGGTGTATCAGATACAATGAGACATATCTTATTACAACCTAAAAATGAAATTATATTTAATTTTCCAGTTAAATTAAATGATAAAACTGTAAAAATGTTTAAAGGCTATAGAATTCAACATAATAATGTATTAGGTCCATATAAAGGTGGTATTAGATTTCATCAAGATGTTCATTTAGATGAAGTTAAAGCATTGGCTTCATTAATGTCTATAAAATGTTCTTTACAAGATATACCTTTTGGTGGAGCAAAGGGTGGTATACAATTTAATCCCAAAGAATATTCTGATATTGATATTGAAAAAATTACTAGAGGGTATACTAAAGCTATTAATAATTATATTGGTCCTAAATATGATATACCTGCCCCAGATGTAGGTACTAATGCACAAATTATGGATTGGATTATGGATGAGTATAATGTTATAAATAATAATACTCATATTAAACATATTATAACAGGTAAATCACCCTCTTGTGGTGGTAGTTTAGGTAGAACAGAGGCAACGGGTAGAGGGTTAGGGGTTATTTTACATAATATGGTTACAATAAATTACCCTATGAAATTAAATGAAAATAATCAATGTTCTATAAAACTAGAAGGTTTTGGAAATGTAGGGTATTATTTTACAGAATATATAGCTCTAGAAGCCAAGGCAACAAATGGTTATCCATATATTGTTAATTATATAAGTGATCATACTGGATATTATTATATTGATTATAGATTAACATGTAAAGAAGATTCTATTAAATATATATTAAATTATCAACTTGTAAATAAATCATTGGAAAATATTGAAAATACAATTAATATAAATGGAAGACAATTATTAATTAAACGTATTACTAAAGAAGAATACTTAAAAGGTGAGTGTGATATATTTGTTCCAGCAGCATTAGAATTAACAATTAAAAGAGAAGAAGCCAATACATTAAATTGCAAAGTAATTGTTGAGGGTTCAAATGGTCCTGTTTCTGATGAAGCAGAAATAATATTAAAAGATAGAAATATACCTATTATACCAGATATTATGTGTAATTCTGGAGGAGTTGTCGTTAGTTATTATGAGTGGGTTCAAAATATTACAAATGAATCTTGGTCAAAAGAAAAGGTTTTTGAAAAATTAGATAAAAAAATGTTAGAGTGTTTTAATAAGATTAAATTGCACGAAGAGAATGAAAAATATAATTGGAGAAATTTATGTTATTTATATTCTATTAATAATATTTATGATGTTTACAAATCTAGGAAGAGTTATTTATTTAACTCATAAATACTCTTTATTAAATTTGAATAAATATTTTGGAATTATACTAAAATGGTTTGGATAAAATCTGATAGTGGAACTTGTTTTCACAATTTCAAGGTTGATGGTGATATATATCAACAGTTATTAAAGAAAAGACCTGTTGTCGGCTTTGATTTTGATGATACATTAGTTGATCTGAAGACTAGGGCAATATTGCCTAATGTCATTGAGAAGTTGAAAGCTTTATATGAGAAATACGATATTGTTGTTTTTTCGAATCAATTAGGAGTAAAGCGCGGTAAAGTTACTAATGAAGAAGTTCAGGGTGTTTTTGAAACATTTATTGAAGCCTTCGGGTCTCATATAAGCGTGTTTTATAGCATTGATGAAGATATTTACCGGAAACCCAATACTGGGATGGTTGACCTCTATACAGATTTATCTAATGGTTTTGTAAATTGGTTTTACTATTGTGGTGATGCTGCTGGGCGATATAATGACTTCTCTACGTCTGATTTGTTCTTTGCTAATAATTGTTCAATACCGTATAGGACACCTGAAGAAATATTTAATAATTCTCATTCTGGGCTATTAGCCTGTAAGAAATTACAAGCATTAGAATTATATAAAGAAGATGATTGGATAGATGGTGAATTATCCAACCATAGGAAAATATTTGATGTTCTACGGGTTAAAGATAATGAGGATTTTGATGTAGAATTTTCAAAAGATAAGATGATAATTGTCATGGTTGGTGCTCCTGGATCAGGTAAATCTAGTCTAACTAAACAATTATCTGATAAGTATTTAATGGGTATAATTAATGGTGATACTATCGGTTCTAAGAGTAAGCAGGTTAAAAAGTTCAATGAATATGTAGAGTTAGTCCAGAATGAAGAGCTATACGGTATCATTATTGATAATACAAATCCATCTAAAGTAGATAGAGATTTCTGGTTTGATAAACTAGATGAAACCTGGGATAAAGAGGTTATTTATATTGATATTAGTAAACCTTTATCATTTCATTTGACAAATTATCGAACAAATTTTGGACATAAGAAGATCCCTTCTGTTGTAATACATACCTTCTACAAGAAGCTTGAAGAACCTAATAGATGCATCCATTATACTAACCCTCTGACCAATATTGATTTTAACCATAATTTAAGGTTTGTTTGGCGTTAACGATTGAACCCACAACAATTCTTTATTTTAACTTCCTCTAAGATTGTTTTTTCAACTATATCATCTATTCGTCCCTGTTCCATGCTATGTTCATAGTCATTGAAAAATGTTTCTTTATCTGTCCTTAGTATATGTTTTTTAAATTCTATATTATTTATTATATTTAGATATTTATTATAATCATTATAATTTATATATCTTTCTGTTTCTTGATATACATTTGAGAATTCCTTTATAATATCATTTTTAAATGTTTCATTTAATGTTTCTACACTTTGTTTAAATTTTTTTATTTCTTCTGGATTACAATTTGTAGAATCAATATTTAATTGTTGTTCTTTATGTTTTAATAATAATATTTCATCTTTCTTATTCTTTAGTTTAGCTATCATTGCTATACATTTATCTATTACTATATATAATCCTTCCATTTGTTCTTGATATTTTTTAAATTTAATAATACTTGCAGAACAAGTAATAATTGTACCTAGTAATATTGGCGATAATTTAAAAAAACTTGTTATCAAATTATTTAATTCATTATCTTCTTTTATAAATACTAATTTACTTGATTCAATTAATGTTAATGTTGAAGATAATAATATTGTTCCTATATTCCAAAAATTATGACATTTTTTATACTTATTATATTTAAATTCTAATATACTTTTACTTTGAACTAATTTAACTTTTTTTTCATGTATTAATAATAATAAACTTTTTAATACAGAATATTCTTTAATTATATCTTTGCTTATAACACATTCACATTCACTTTTATTTTGTGATGTATTCCCAACTGGGGTGTTATCTCTATAATTTCCACTTTCTAACCTTTGTATATTACTTATTGAATGTATATATTTCTTACTATGTGGACTAACTGGTAATTGATTTTTTATTTTAATATTAGGTTTAATAGTTTTATCTAAACCAGAACTATTTAAACCAGATACATTCATTATAATTTGAATTTATATATATATATTTATTATTAAAATATAATGGAAAATGTAAATATCGCAGGTATTACATTTCTGAATCCTGTTTTAGTGAATCCGAGAGATGAAGAAAATAATTTAGATGATGTAATTATTAGCCCAAATTCTACCGATGAAACTACAGAAGAAGATGTAACTGAAAAAAATATTATAAAAAATTATGTTATTGGTTTTTATAAAGTCTTATGACCACTTGAAACTGTTTTACATTCTATATCACTATTTGCTTTTAGTATGAATTTATCTTTATTTATTTTTTTTATATCAATACCTTTCACATGCATATTTCTTTCTTTTCTTGTTTTTCCTGCTGTTTTTCCTGCCCCACTTCTACTTCTACTTCTATCAGATCTACTTCTGTCAAATCTACTTCTGTCAGATCTACTTCTGCCACTAATATTTATTGTTTTATCTATTTCTAATGAAGAGTCTTCACAATCTAATATACATTCTAATTTATCTACATATTTAGGACCACTACAATCCATATTATTTAATTTTTCACATTCTTCAGAACCCAAACACCTTTTTGTATTATCAGTCATTGTAGCACATACTATATTTGTTGTTGTAGTTGGATTACACCATACACCATCTTTTGTTAAAGGGTCTGTATGACATTCTGCACAAGCTGGACCACAACCACCATGCCTTAATCTTTCTTCTGGTTTTGTAAAATTTCGAACATCACAAAACATCGGGCAATATTGAACTGGATCCCGACTCCATTCATGGTCTGAATTATCAAAGGCTTTATCATAATCATATCTAAAATATTCAAAATTACGATCTATACTATATTTTAAGAAAAATCCTAATATAAATAATAATAAATATGTTAAGTATTTATCGGCCATTATATATATATATATAAATATAATATTATATATATATATATAATGGTTTTTATAGCTCATCAATTAGAATATAAATCAGATCAAAATGTTCTAAATGATTTAAATAATAGACATAATCATCTTGATAACACATTTGATAATCAAATTATACATTTAGGGAAGGAAGATTTTGAAAAAGGAACATATAGAATAAAAATTCCTGGTAAATATCAATTAAAAGAAGATATTATATTTAACCCAAATCCAGAGAATGGTTCTATGCCAACTGAGGAACAAACTCTAGGTGCTGATGCAGAATATCCTATACGTGCTTACAAACTTGGTTTTTTTGCTGCTATTACAATAGAATGTAAAGATGTTATATTAAATTTAAATGGCAAAACTATAAAACAAAGCGTAGATCATAATTTAATACAACGTTTTTATGCAAATATTGAATTAAATGTAGCTCCATTTATCGCTGGACAAGGTCCTTCAAAGAATGGATTTTCTAATAATGAAAATGCCGACGGCGCTGCTGTAAATTGCTATATACATAATGGAACTTTAGGTTTATCTTCCCATCATGGTATTCATGGAAATAATAACAAAAATGTTGCTATTAAAGATTTAAAAATAGTTGAATATGAAGTTGCTGGTATAGCACTAAATGGTTCTGAATATTCTGCTTTATGTGATATCACGTGTGATGGAACAAATGAAATTAAAGTATTAAGTACATTCTCTCAAGCTATATTTATGAATAGATTTTTAAAGCAAAAATTAAATATGGTAAATCCTCCTACATTAACATTACAAGGTGAAGTTTTAACATTACTAGATATACAACAAACACTTGAATCAGATATAAATGAAACAATTAAAGAATGTAAAGAAAATAAAGAAATTACAAATTATTTTAAGAATACAACAAAATTATATGATGGAAATATGTATGGTATATTATTAAATGTTAATGGTGTTGCTGTAGGTGGTTTTAATAGTGAAAGAACGGGACAAATGGCAGGTAATACTAATAATGTATTAATAAATATTAAAGTACAAAATATAAAGACATCTCCGATTGAAGTTATCGCAATTAGTAATAAAACAGATGATGAAGTATATGGAAAAAAAGTACAAGTTGGTCCGTTTGGTGATGTTCTTGATATTATAAATTTAACTAATGAAAATATGTATAAAGGCACCTCTTTGTCTAATGCTCAATTACTATTAAGTAAATTAGAAACAGGTAAAGGGACAACTAGTATAGATCAATGTATTGTTGAATGGGCTGAAAATGGGACTAATATTAACGAAGTAATGGAAGAAAATCAATTATATTATGTTGGTGGCGGTGATTCTATGGCACACACTATGAAAGGTAATATAGGTTATTATATTAATTGTGGTAAAGATATATCAATATATAATTCTAAAGTAAATAATATACAGACAGATAAAAAGCATCAAGTTGGTACAACCAATTTTATTGATCCCGAAAATAAAGTATATACTGGTGCCTATAGCTATAGTTTTATAGTAAATAGCTCTGAAAATATCTTAATAAATAATATGAAATATACAGATAACTTAAATTATCCATCTCATCCTAACCTTAGTAATATAAATTTACTACAAGACAGAAATTGAATTATTAATATCAGATGATATAACACCATTTAATGTAAGACATCTATTTGGAGCTGTATCATGGAGAATTTTTGGTTATTATATAAAGCCTTAGTCTAAATAAAGATCTCTTTAAAAAATTTGAAAATATATTTTATTTTTTTTTATTAAACTATAATCAATTTATACTGAACGTATAAAATGGCTATTACTCTCACACTCGCGAACAACATTCAGGAAGGAGAAGAAAACCCCTGGCTGAAGGAGGGGATTCAGGGTCCAGATAAGGAGCTAGCTGAGGAATGTGGTCTTCTAACCCCTCGCGAAATGTCCGACTTTGACAAGATGATTGAGGTGGAGGAGGAATTCCTCAATGATGGTCTGGATATTGTTAATGAACTTGAAGCTATTATTGATCAGGGTGATGGACTCTTTGAAAATGAGATAATTCACCCTGGCAAGGTATACGAAAACATCCCTGTCCGCATCACTATGAAGAAGGATACCTTTGCCATTGGCGCTATTGATGGAAACAGTTCTGTCTATATCTCCTGTGGGCTTATGAAGTCTGCTAACCTAACAATTGGTTCAATCCATATGGCTAATCTCATCTATAAGCCTTCGAATCAGAATGTCTGGAAGGCAATTTACATTCACCCCAAGATTGACCCTGTTCTAGTGAATGAATTCTCCTCGAATGGTATCAATTTCTCAACATTCCATGTCCCAAAGCAGGACCTTGGAAAGATGATTGGAAAGAGTGGTATCTGTATCCAGAAGATCCTTAACGATATTGTTTACAACTATCCTTCGATGAAGAAGGCTTTCAATGGTGATATCGTTTCTGATATAGTTATGATGGATGGTGAAGGTGTTCCTAAGCTTGATATCAATAACTTTGAAGATTACACCGAGATAAAGGTGTGGGATAATCCTGGAAAGCGCTGTATCCCTACAACTCCTACTTGTGGTGATAATGTAGTCGAGTTTGATGTTATTGAAGACTTCGCGAAGAAGATGTATTGTTAGATAGAAACTGTTATAAAAAGTGTGTATAAAAATAAATGTGTAAATATTTTTTTTCTATAATAAATAATATTTAATATCAAATAAGATCTCTTTCATTTTAATATTTTCAAAATTTATTTCTTGTATTTCTTTTAATAAATGTTTTTGTGTATATATAGACTCTGTTGTATTTATATTATAATATATTGTATTTATTAATATATCATTATGGTAAACTATATAATCTAATCTTTCTTTTAAATTTTTTAATAATACATATTTACATAAATTCATAATTATAATATTATATATATTATAATGTCTAGAAGGTCTCATTATACCCCTATTAGTGATACACCATTTGATATTTATGATTTATTACACACTCCCGAAGATGTATATATTAAGAAAATTAATAAGGTTGAGGAACTTGTTGATCCTAACTTTAATCCTGATAATTTTAAAGTTAAAACAAGTAAGGGTATTAAAAAAGTATTTAATCCAAAAACAAATACATGGGTTTTAGATACTGCATCTGCTAGAAAAAGAATTAAGTCTAAAATGACAATAAAAAAACTAAAATATCCAACCCCACCCAAACCTAAACCCCCTCCCGGATCACCTCCTAAACCGAAACCTCCACCTGGATCTCCTCCTAAATCATTGCCCCCTAAACCACCACCAGAGCCCCCTTCTCCCGAACATAATAATGGAATTACTTTAGATATATGTTCAAAATATAGTAGAAATATGGAAATTGACTTAAATCATGTTATCTCTAGCAAAGGTCCACAACCTGGACTTGAGGTGGATTATGGATCATTAAAACCACAATTTCGAAATATACCAGGGTTGCTTGAATATAAAGGAACTCCATTAGACAAAATTAAATATATTAGTAAAGGCTCTTATGGTATAGTCTGGAAATATTCATCTAAATATGTATTAAAATCTGGTTGGTATCCTAAAAAATCTAGAAGAGATGGTCTTATATATTATACCAATGGTGAAGAAACTACTTGGGATATCCCCATTGATTCTAATTATAAGTATTTTGAAATTGCAGTTAAAACATATAATGATGAAGAAGATGATGAAATTTTCCTTATCGAACAATTAAATAAAAGAGGTAAAAGGGGAACTTGTAATTTAATAAATTCTAAAATTTTAGAATTATCTTATAAAGGGAAATCTACTACTGTTTCTATTATGGATTTGATGGATGGAACTCTAGATGATTTAACACTTATTCCTATTGAAGATAAATTAAAAATTATTCAAAGAACAGTTAAACATTTATTATGTCTTCAAACATTATTTGGTGGTCTTTCTTATTCTGATTTAAAAGCAGCAAATATTTTGTATAAATGCTATAAAAATAAAAAAATGAAAATTGTTATTGGAGATATAGGGGGATTATGTCAGCATGGTAATGAGGGTATAACTACTTATCCTTCACCTGAAAACCTTCATGGAAGGTATTACTGTAATGAGCCACATATGGTTTGGGATTTAGGTATAACTTTTTTAGAAATGCTTGATGGTGATTGGAATTTATTTCATTGGTCAGAAGCCCAAAAATATACTAAATCTGAATTTATTATTAAATCTAATGAAGTAATACAACGTATTATTACTAAGTTTTCATTAAATGATTACATAATTTCTAATGGTATTAGTATTGGTTATTTACTAAAGAAAATGTTAGATCCAGATCCAAGAAATAGACTAACATTTAAACAGATAGAAGATATCTTTTCTGGTATTTATACTAGTAAAGATATAAATACTAATAAAGATATAACTTTATTAAAAAAAGAAGATCATTTAATTGATTATGATGAACATGGATATGGTCCAGATGGTTATAATAGAGAAGGATATGATAAAGATGGGTATGATGAACATGGTTATGATATGGAAGGATATAATATAGACGGAGAACAGGGCTTTGGTTAAGGAGAAACATCTCCACGTAATATTTTATAACAACCTGAAAACATACTACATATAATTGCTATACATATTATTGAACTTAACCCAACTAATGGACTCATAATATATATTACTGGTGTAGTATGTAATATATATACTTTTTCTTTATAATTTTCAAAATATATTATTAATAGTATTATATTAATTACAAGATATCCTAATAAATAATTTATTAAGATTGATGATATAATACATTTTGTATCTTTACATTTTGTATCTTTATTTTCATTTACTTCCGGATAAACTTTATTTTTGAAACATATTGGTTGTTTCTTAATATCATATATTAAGTTTTCATTTTTTCTACATATAGGACATGTATTATTTAATTTTATCCACTTTATTAAACAGTTTCTACATATTGATATTTTACATATTTCACAATAATCTTGTTTAATTCTATAAGATTGACATATATTGCACATTGATATACAACACATTATCTAATATATTTTTAATACAATATTCTTAAATATATCTCTTTAAAAAATTTGATTATTTTTTTTTATTAAATAAAATAAAAACATGAAAACTATGCATATTGTTATGCCCTATGCCGCCGATGACTGGGGGTCAGATGACGAATATGAAATAGAAGAAAAGAATAAACCACTTTGGAATTTTCCATCTCTTAAATGGCTTACCATTGGTTTTATTATAGGTTATAGTATTTCTAGAATACATACGTAATAATACACCCTATAATATCTCTTTTCTCTTTAAAAAATTTGAAAATATCTTTGAAAATAAATCAGTTCTAGTTACTTGACTAACTCCTTACCGCGTTATTTTAACTCTCGCACTACTCTATGGCTGTCCAGGTTTACGACCCGTATCCACTGGAAACTGCTTGGCGTGAAACATTGCCCGTTGACAATGCTCTACACAACCTCGAATATGGACTAATGTCTGAATTCATCTTTGACCTTGTCAAAGAATTTCGTTCTAACAAAAGGCACCAAAAGGTTCAAAGCCTTATCACGTCTATTACTCAGGAAAATCTACAGATTCTGTGGCAACACATCCTTCAAGATGCCAGGGGATTGAATGGGTTTAATAGAAAGGCCTGGACATTTGGCAATACAAGCAAGTCTGGTAGAGTTAAATTCTTTGAAAAGAACGATATCTCTATCAAATACCTTGAAGAATGTCTAGACCTTCAACAAAATTCTGTTAAGGATACTTTTGAAGTGGATGATCTGGTAATTATCGCAACTGGTAAAGGTATTATTGAAGATTCTTACAAGATTGCTGGTATTGTTACCAAGGTTTATAGATCAACTCTTGATGTCAATTTGGTTAAGGTTCAAAACTCCACATCAGGTCCTATTAGCCGCTTCCAGCGTTCTATTACCCCACTATGGCACAGGAATTTGCGTGATAGAAATCACGTCCGTATGACCAAAAAACGCGTAAATTTCACCAGATGTGAAAAGGTTGGAACTTATACCCCAGAACTTAAACAGAAAAGGTCTGATTGGGTAAAGAACCACAATGCCGAATTGAAGAAAAGACGCGAATTCTGGAATAGATATTTTGAACCTGTTATTGGTACTATGGTGACCTGGGGTATGCCCATCCAGGTCAAAAATGTAATGTTTTCTTCTTGGTTTTGCCAGGAAAATGTTATTTGGGATAAGAAAAAGCCCATATACTACAATGAAGAAAAGTCTCGTATTCAATGGCGTCTATGGGGGAATCTACAAACACTGTATGATAATCAGTGGAAAGTTTTCAAAGAGATTATGGATGAAAACCTTGATGATTTCCTAAGGGATTATCGTCCATAAATGTTGAAAAAAATGTGTAAAAATGTGTAAATATTTTTTATCTTTAATATTCTCTTTTTAAAATTTGAAATTTTTTTTTATAATTAATTAAGAAATAAATGTCTCTCGCTAAACAAATCGTTGGTAAAGCCATCTCTACTGCTGTTGCAGCCGGATGCTGGCTCTTCGACACGACAGAGCTGGAGCAGCGACGGCGGGCACAGGCAAGGCGACGGCACACGCGCCACCGGCCGCCGTCGCTGCACCGGCACCCGCTGCGAGCGGCTTGAGAGCTGCTCCTGATGCCCTGATGTTCAAATTCATTGAGAAAACCCGCAGAGTCTCTTTTTGTCTTGACAAAAACAAGGTATTAGAGTATGTTTTAGACAACCCGAAATCAATGAAAAAGATAAAACCTGCAAAACCTTCCTCGCCTGCTCCTATTAAGAAAAGGCCAAATACACAAAATATTCATCCTGTTACTAGGCTTCCAATGCTTCTAAGAACTCAGTCTGACAGATTTAAAAACTTTAAGAATCCTCTTCCACCTCCCGAAGAACCAGAGATGAACCCACGACAAGTTCTAGAACAAAAAAATAAATCTTTAACATTAAAATAAATATTATATATATATATATATATATATTAATAATGGCATTAGAAGCTGAACCGGAACTTGACTATTTAACTGAAAACACAATCGTGAATGTTGTAAATTCAAATGGAAATAAATATGTGTTCAATAATTCAACTACATATGATCCTAATAAAGTATATGGTTTAGCAAATGGAAATTATGTATTTCAAAATATTTCATCTAATCATCCAATAGCATTATTAAATAATGGAAAACGTAATTCAATTAGTTATTCTGGAGATGATGCCAAAAAAGTTACTAAAAATGTGTCAGGAACAACTGCTGATGGTACCTATGATTTTTATTATGGAGACATAAATGTCATTGTTAATAATAACTTTGAAAAATTAAGTATATATTGTTACCATCATGGTTATATGGGAGGTGAGAATTTATTAAGTTATTCTGAAGCTGAACCAGAAGCTGAACCTGAGCCGGAACCTGAAGCTGAACCTGAAGCTGAACCTGAACCAGAGCCTGAACCAGAGCCTGAACCAGAACCAGAGCCTGAACCAGAACCTGAGCCAGAACCTGAGCCTGAGCCAGAACCAGAACCAGAACCAGAACCTGAGCCTGAGCCAGAACCAGAACCAGAACCAGAACCTGAACCAGAACCTGAGCCTGAACCAGTAGCACCAATTTGTTTTATTCGGGACACACCAGTAAACACAGATCAAGGTTCTATTAAAATACAAGAAATAAATGTTAATGAACACACTATTAATGGGAAAAA
>Ga0315315_10000323_pt1 | contig 38712 bp, 32 predicted proteins | sample M140m3416metaG_FD_203699 | JGI IMG/M metagenome (GOLD analysis project Ga0315315, IMG submission 203699) | Ammonia-oxidizing marine archaeal communities from Monterey Bay, California, United States - M1 40m 3416 | ecosystem: Environmental > Aquatic > Marine > Intertidal zone | place: USA...
TGAAATAGTAATAAAATCGTCAAGAAAGTTCTTTTTATTTTAGATAAGAATTGTGATTAAAATATTTTAAACATGTCTTTAAAAAAGCAAATCGAAGAAAAACTTAACGAGGCACTCAAAGCAAAGGACAAGAACACCTATCCGACCCTTAGATTAGTTGTATCAGCCATAAAAGATGCTGAGATTGCCGCTAGAACTAAAGATCAAAAGGAAATGGCCGATAGCGATATAACAGCTATTTTGAAAAAAATGATCAAACAGAGAAATGAGTCTTGTGAAGTGTACAAAAAAGCAGGTCGTAACGAACTTTTAGAAAATGAGACAAAAGAAATAAAAGTAATAAGTAATTTTTTGCCTAAACAACTAAGTGAAGAGGAGACTAAAAAAATATGTCAGGAAGCTATAAAATCCTCTGGCGCATCTTCTATGAAAGATATGGGAAAAGTCATGGGAATATTAAAATCAAAACACGCGGACACTCTTGATTTTTCAAAAGTCAGCACAATTATTAAAGAACTTTTGAATTAAATGAAATATCCAAAAGAATATCTTGATGAAATAAAATTAAGATTAAAAGTTTCTCAAGTTGTAGGAAAAACAGTTCAATTAAAAAAAAGAGGAAAAGAATTTATTGGACTTTCGCCTTTTAAGAATGAAAAAAGCCCCTCCTTTACTGTTAATGATGAAAAGGAATTTTATCACTGTTTTAGTAGCGGTGAACACGGAAATATTTTTGATTTTTTAATGAAAACAAAATCTATTGGTTTTGGAGAGGCCGTAAGGTCTTTAGCAGCTGAAGCAGGAATGCAACCCTATAGATTTTCTAACTTTGATCAAAAAAAGGATCTAAGATTTCAAACTTATAAAAAGATTTTTAAAGATTATTCAAATTATTTTCACCAGCAATTATTTAATTCAAATAATAAGGAAGCGCTAGACTATCTTAATAAAAGAGGTTTAGAGAAAAATACTATTGAAGAGTTTCAATTAGGATATGTGCCTTGGCAAAATAATTTTTACGAAGAGCTTTTAAGAAAATATTCTGAAGAAGAAATAAATTTAACCGGTTTATACTACAAAAGTGACAAAACTGGAAAATTTACAGATAGATTTAATTCAAGAGTAATATTTCCAGTAAACAATATAATTGGAGATACTATTGCTTTTGGTGGAAGAATTATTCGTGAAAGTAAATTAGCTAAATATATAAATTCACCGGAAACAGAATTTTATAAAAAAGGAAACATGATTTTTAATTTAGATAAAGCAAAGGATTCAAGATCACAGACGGATGAAGTTTTGATTGTAGAAGGTTATATGGATGTTGTGAGTGTTTACTCATCTGGAGTAAAAAATGTAATTGCTAACTCAGGCACTGCTCTGACGGAAAGACAGATCAGTTTAATCTGGAAATTTTTTTCAAATCCTATTATTTGTTTAGATGGCGATGAGAGCGGACAAAAAGCTGCTTTAAGAATTGCAGAAAAATTATTTCCACTAATAAATGAAAAAAATAAAATTTATTTTTCTGTTATGCCAGATGGAGCGGATCCAGATGATTATATTAAGCAGGAAGGAAAAGTTGGATTAATAAATTTACTTAAAAAAAAAGAAATAATACAATCCTTTATTTGGAATTACCATCTAAGTCAAATAGATCAAAATAATCCATATGAAATTTCAAAATTTGAAAAAGAAATTAAAAGTTTGTCGTATTCCATTCAGGACGAAACTCTTAAAAAATATGTTTTGGAAGATTTTCTTGAAAAAATAAAAAAATTAACCCCAATACAATCTTCAAGACGAGATTACAAATTTACTCCTTATAAAAAGAAAAAAGATTATCAAATTCTAAAAGAGACGAAACTTTTGTACCAAAAAAGAAAAGATTTATCCAAAATACAAATAATTGAATTTTCTATCTTATTTATAATTTTAAATTATTTAGAGATAGCTTCAAAAAAATTGGAAGAACTTTCAGAAATAGAGTTTTTAGATGAAAAAAAAGAAAGTTTAAAAACAGAAATTACTACCCACTTAATTGAAGGGATGGATAAGGATTCTATAAATGAAAAAATTAATACGAATTATGATAAAATTATTAATGAAATAAATGAGAATTCAAATATTCAAATGATAATTAAAAATAAAGACGATGAAGAAGTTGAAGGTCTTCTTAATGATCTCGTCAAAGATCATAAAGAACAAAGTAATTTAAAAAAGATAGAATCTCTTGAACAAAAATTAATTAACAACTTGGACGAAAACTCTTATTCAGAACTAATTAAGCTTAAAAGTCAGATAAATAGGGATTAAATAAAGTATAGATTTTTTAGACTTAGTCATTATATATATTCCACTGTTCTAATATGGCTGAAAAACTCATTACAAAATCATTCGAAAGACTTCTTGATAAAGGAAAACACAGGGGTTTTATAACTTATGAAGAACTTGGAAAATCATTAGGCAAGAGAAATAGTACGTATGAAAATATTGAACGTGCATTTATAATAATAGTAGACGAAAAAATTACTTTAGTAGAAAAAAAATCTCAGTATCAATCAAATAAAAAAAAGGAAGCGTCAGTTCAATCTGAAGAAAAAACTTCTGATAAAAGTGATGATCCAATCAGAATGTATCTTAGAGAGATGGGTGGAGTTGAACTACTTTCAAGAGAGGGCGAAATCGCCATAGCTAAAAGAATAGAGGCTGGAAAAGATGTAATGATTAACGCGTTAACACAAAGCCCGATAGTAGGAAAAAAAATATCTGAGTGGAAAGAATTAATTGAAAGTCAACAAATGTTAGTGAGAGACATTATCGATATTGACTCAACATACGAAGATTTTGAGGCTTTGGATGATGATGACGATTTAAAGATAAACAAAAAAACTAAAGAAAAAAAAGATAAAGAAAAAAATGATAATGATGAAAAAAAGGATGAAAATAATAATGACGATGACGAATTTAATGTTTCCCTTGCAAAAATGGAGGAAGAAATTAAGCCAAAAATTCTTAATATATTAGATTCTTTAAATAAAAATTATTCTAAACTTCAAAAATATCAAGTAGAAAAACTTGAGTGCCTATTAGCTTCAAAAGAATTGTCAGTATCTAAAAATAAAAATTTTAAAAAAATTCAAGAAATATTAGTAGATAATTTTAAAAATTTACAATTAGCACCACATGTTGTCGAGGAACTTGTTCAGGCCCATTATAAAGAAAATAAAAAAATAGTTTCTTTAGAAGGCGTACTTTTGAGATTGGCTATGGACAATAAGATTTCTCGTGAGGAGTTTTTGAAATACTATCTTGGAAATGAAATAAATCCAAAATTTGAAACTTTTTTAAAAGAAAATGTAACTTGGAAAGCTTTTTTTAAAAAATATAAAAAAGATTTTACAGAAATAAGAGATAGACTAGTTGAATTTAGCAAAAAAATTGGTTTAGCAGTAGGTGAATTTAAAAAATTAGTCAGCAGAATACAAAAAGGAGAAAGAGAGTCAAGGATAGCAAAAAAAGAAATGGTTGAAGCTAATTTAAGATTAGTTATTTCAATTGCAAAAAAATATACTAATAGAGGTTTACAATTCTTGGATTTAATTCAGGAAGGTAATATAGGACTAATGAAAGCAGTTGATAAATTCGAGTATAGACGTGGATATAAATTTTCAACTTATGCAACTTGGTGGATCAGACAAGCGATAACAAGATCGATAGCCGACCAAGCAAGAACAATTAGAATACCAGTCCACATGATTGAAACTATAAATAAAATTGTAAGAACGCAAAGACAAATTATGAGTGAATTTGGTAGAGAGCCGACACCAGAAGAATTAGCAAAGAAGCTAGCGATGCCTCTTGAAAAAGTGAGAAAAGTTTTAAAAATTGCTAAAGAGCCCGTATCACTTGAAACTCCAGTAGGAGATGAAGAAGATAGTAGCTTAGGTGACTTTATTGAAGACAAAAATGCCTTGCAGCCCTTAGATACTGCTATTCAATCTAATTTAAGTGAGTCAACAACTAAGATCTTGGCCTCATTAACTCCTAGAGAGGAAAGAGTTTTAAGAATGAGATTTGGAATAGGAATGAACACGGACCACACTCTAGAAGAAGTTGGCCTACAATTCTCAGTAACAAGGGAACGAATACGTCAAATTGAAGCTAAAGCACTTAGAAAACTTAAACACCCAAGCAGATCTAAACAACTAAAAAGCTTTCTAGAAAAATAGTTAAGTATATTTTTACAAAATGAAAAAATTCATTAATAACTTAAAAGAGTTAAAAAAATATAATGTTGTTGCAATTAAACAATCACTTGAGGACGAAGGAGCTAGTTTTGAAGAAATAAAAATTATGCGAATGATTACAAGAAAAGCTGGTCTTCAACATAATATTAAAGTTGGGGGGTGTGAGGCAAAAACTGATATATTTTTTTGTGAAAAAGTGGGTGTGAATGGAATTGTAGCTCCAATGGTTGAAACGAGTTACGGTTTAAGAAAATTCATTCAAATATTGAATGATAACAAGAAACAGAATTTATATGTAAATATTGAGAGCATTAACGCATTCAATAATATTAATAAAATATTAAAATCCAAAGATTTTAAAAAACTAACAGGTTTAGTCATCGGTAGATCTGATTTAGCAGGATCTTTAAATCTCGAAAAATCTGAAGTAGATTCAAAAAGAATTTTTAAATTAGTAAAAAATTTATTAAAAAAAATCAAAAAAAATAAAAAAATTGTGACAAAAATGGGTGGATCTTTAACTCCTAACTCATTAGATTTTGTGAGGAAATTATTTAAAAATAATCTTTTAGATAGAGTTGAAACAAGAAACATTGAAATTAAATTAAGCAAGAAAGTTTTGGAGAATTTCAAAGAGATAATAATCAAGATATTCAACTTCGAACTAGAATGGATAAAGTATAATCAAAAAAGAAATTTAAAAAGTAAAAATAAAATAAAAAATGATAGTGTTTCAAGAATAAAAGAAATCAAAAAAAGACTGAAGAATTTTAGTTGTGCATGATACCAAAAATTGTTGCAATTATTCCAATAAGAAAAAATTCTCAAAGAGTAAAAAATAAAAACTTCAAAAATTTCTATAAAGGAGAATCGCTATTAGAGATAAAAGTGAAACAGCTAAAAAAAGTAAGTGAAGTAGATAAAATTGTAATTAGTTCAGACTCTCTTAAAGCAGAAAGAATTGCAAAAAAATATAAAGTATCTTTTCATAAAAGGGAAAAATATTACGCAAGCTCGAGATGTTCAGGTAGTGACTTTTTTCATAATTTAGCCTCATCAATTAATGGACAATACTTAATGTATTGTCCTTGCACCTCACCAATTATCAGGCTTCAAACTTATAAAAGTTTTATAAAAAAATTTTTAAGTTTAAAAAATAAATTCGATAGCCTTAACTCAGTGTCTCCTTTAAATACTTTTATATGGAAGGGAAAAAAGTCTCTTAATTATAATTCTTTAAAAGCGCCAAACTCTCAGAATTTACCAAAAAATTATTTTGAGCTGACATTTGGTTTAAATATTATCTCACGGGAAAAAATGATAAAACTCAAAAATATAGTAGGTAGTAAGCCAAAGTTTATGACCTTGGATAAGGTTGAAAGTACAGATATTGACGATGAAGTTGATTTCTTTTTAGCTAAGACATTGTACAAAAAAATATTTGGTTAATTAAAAGTTTCCTAGTAAAATTTAATTTTATAGTATAGAAATCAACTTTTGGGCCTGTAGCTCAGTTGGTTAGAGCAGTACACTCATAATGTATTGGTCCCAGGTTCGAGTCCTGGCGGGCCCACCAAATTAGTTGTTTACAAATTCATCTAATTTAGTGATCAAAATTTTAATATTATTGTCGTTTGAACTTAGTATAGAGGCAAATTCCTCTTTTTGAGTTCTAGCTAAGCTTAAACCTTCCACAATCAAATCTCTTATTAAAGGTTTTTCAGGGTTCTTTGTGTAAACCCGCCAATCAATTTTAATCTCAGGACCCCCATCATTTGGTTTTACTTTAGAACTTACAATTGTATAGTTTGCACTCTTTTTGTCCGCATCTAATATTTCAAACTTACTTGATGAATAGTCAGTTAATCTTGAAGTTAGGCTTTTTAAAAAATATTTTTCAAAAGATGCTAAAAAATTTGATACGTCTTCTTTTGAGGAAGATTTTCTTAATTCACCTAGAGTGTATAATCCTAGAGCTCTTACATCTACATTTTCTAAAGCCACTTTCGCTATAAATATTTTTTTTTGTTCTTTATTTAAATTTTTATCTGATAATTTAGCTATTGCGTCATTGACTAGCTCATTAACAAAATCTTTAGGATTAGAACTATAAGCTAATAAAGAACTATTAAAAAAAAGAATTAGTGAAAAGAGATAAACACTTGCTTTTTTCATTTGATCTTAGTTATCTAAATTTCCCCAATCATCTTGCTCTTCAGTGGAATTTTTAATTTTATTTTCTCTGTCTTGAAGATAAATACTTTTTAAAGAAGAATAGAGATCAATAGAATTTTTTTCTAAACTTTCAAAATTTTTATCGTTTTCCGCCCTAAAATCAATAGTACTAGTTGTTTTAACAGAATAGTAATCCAATGTATTTCCAGAAGCGCCAAAAATTTCATGTTCATGAATCGTAGCGTGAGCAAACGGATCTATTAATGTATCAGCTAAAAGACCAATAGAGTCTCTCACAGTGGTTGGTCCTAATACAGGCAGCACAAAATAACATCCCGGCCCAATACCATATGAACCTAAAGTTTGTCCAACATCTTCTTTATGTGGTTGTAATCCAATTTTTTCTGCTGGATTCAAAAAGCCTAAAATTCCAACTGTAGTATTAATTGCAAAACTACCAACAGAATGACCGAGTTGTTTCAAATCACCTTGCAAGATATTGTTTGGTATAGATAACAATGTCCCTATATTGGAAGTAAAGTTACCAGTACCTTTTTTAATTGGATTTGGTAATTTATTATATCCTTTCGCAATAGGTTCCAAAATAATATCATCTAAAGCCATATTAAATTTAAAAATAGCTCTGCTTGTTTTTTCAAAACATTCTTCGGCGGCTTTTGAATTATTTTGCGGTATAGCAATAAGCACTAGTAATGTAATTAATAATTTGTAATTTTTAATTAAGCTCATATCTGCTGTATATATATAATTTTACCCTATATTCTATATAAATTTTAGCTTAAAATTGGCTAAATTATGAAAATATTAAAAATCATTTACCATTAATGAAAATAACATCAAATCTAACATCAAATAAGTCAAAAAAAAAAAGGTTAAGAAAAGAAATTAAATTTGTAATTATTCACTACACTGGCATGCAATCTGAAATTGAATCTATTAAAAGATTAAAAAACCCTAAATACCAAGTAAGTTGTCACTATTTAATTAACAGAAAGGGAAAAATTTTAAGAATGGTAGAAGATAAGTATATTGCTTGGCACGCAGGAAAGTCTAAATGGAAAAAATTTGTAAATCTTAACAAAAACTCACTAGGAATAGAGTTGGTAAATAAAGGCCATCAATTTGGATATCAGAATTTTAGTAATGAACAAATTTTAAGTTTAATAAAATTATGCAAAGTATTAAAAAAAAAATACGCAATTAAAAAAGAGAATTTTTTAGGTCACTCAGATATATCTCCATTGAGAAAAGCCGACCCAGGAGAGAAATTTCCCTGGCGAAGATTAAGTAAGCATAAACTAGGAGTGTGGTACAAGGATATTGGCAGAATTTTTAAGTTAGATGAAAAAAATAAAAATATGCTCTTTTTTAAATATTTACACGAATTAGGGTATAGATATTTTAGTCTAAACAAAAGAACCTCTGGTGATAAGAGAATTATAAAATCATTTCAGCAACATTACGTACCTGATAATGTAACTGGAAAATTAGATCAAAAAACGCTGAAAATTTGCCATTTTTTAAAACATTCATTTAAAATATCTTGATAAATTACTATTATTAAAATAAAAGCGAGATGCCAGATAATTGGATTGTCGCTATTAGCATATAATAGAGGAAAGTCCGGGCTCCATAAAGACATCGTGCCAGTTAATAACTGGCGAGGGTGACTTCAGGGAAAGTGCCACAGAAAATAAACCGCCTTATCAAGGCAAGGGTGAAACGGCGAGGTAAGAGCTCACCGGTTTTTTGGCAACAAAAAACGCATGGCAAACCCCACGAGGAGCAAGGTTAAATAGAGAAGACACTGTGTGCAAACACTAAAAACGGTCTTTAGTTAGTCTTCTGGGTTAACCGCTTGAGCTCAAATGCGAATTTGAGCCTAGAGAAATGACATCTTTAATGACAGAACCCGGCTTATAGATTATCTGGCAATTGCTACGCTTAAAAAAGTGTTCTACTTTTGTACTTTTCACTTTATATAAACTTATTGACTAATTCTTAAAAACCCATACTATCCCAAATAATCCCAATATGGAGGGTAAATTGAAAAATAAAGTTATTTACAAGTTATTATTAAAGAATGTTTTTATCAAATTACGAGAACAAAATAGACAAGAAAGGACGCGTTTCAGTGCCTGCAACATTTAGATCTTATCTTAACTCTATGGGTTACAACGGGTTTATAAGCTATCCTTCTTTTAATCACAATGCACTAGAGGCTTGCTCTCAAGATAGAATTGAAAAACTTTCTAATACAATCGACTCTCTTAATCCATTTGAAGAAAAAAGAGATTTTTTTGCTACCTCAATTTTATCAGAAAGTGAGAATTTGCAATTTGACACTGAAGGTAGAGTTTCCTTATCTAGCAAACTTCTCAAACACGCAAGTATTAAATATAATGTTTTATTTGTTGGCCTTGGAAAAACATTTCAAATTTGGGAGCCAAAAAATTTTGAAAAATTTAAAATTGTTGCAAGAAAAAAAGCATATCAAAACAGATCTAATCTAAAATGGGAAACAAAACTGAAGGGAGAATAGTGATGAGTATAAATATTGGTGGAGGCGAATTAAAAGAATTAAAACCTAGAATATTAGTTCTAGGTGTAGGTGGTGCGGGGGGAAATGCAATTAATGCAATGATTGACTCAGGTATGGAAGGAGTAGAATTTGTAGCTGTAAATACTGATGCACAAGATTTGAAAATGAGTAAAGCCGATGCAAAAATTCAGATTGGAATGAACTTAACTAAAGGTCTCGGAGCAGGTGCCAAACATGATATAGGCCAAGCCGCAGCCGACGAGTCAATGAATGAAATTACAAGCTATTTACAAGGTGCAAACATGGTATTCATAACATCAGGAATGGGTGGTGGTACAGGAACAGGTGCATCACATGTGATAGCGAGAGCTGCAAGAGAATTAAATATTTTAACTGTTGGTGTTACAACATTACCTTTCTCATATGAAGGTCCAAAAAGAATGAGAAGAGCGGTTGAAGGTTTAGAGGAATTTAAAAAACACTTAGATACTGTTATTGTTGTTCCAAATCAAAATCTTTTTAAAATCGCTAGTGAAACAACTACTTTTGAAGAGTCATTTAATTTATCAAACAATGTTCTAAAACACGGAGTGCAAAGTGTGACTGATTTAATGGTTCGACCAGGTATGATTAATTTAGATTTTGCTGATGTTGAAACTGTAATGAGTGCGATGGGTAAAGCTATGATGGGAACAGGGGAGGCAGAGGGAGAAAATAGAGCTATGGCAGCTACTGAAATGGCTCTTAATAATCCTCTTATCGATGAGTACTCTCTTCAAGGCGCAAAAGGTCTATTAATTAATATAACAGGTGGAAATGATCTAACATTATTTGAAGTAGATCAGTCAGTTAATAAAATTAGAGCAGAAGTAGATCCGGAGGCTGAATTAATCTTTGGCGCAATCAAAGACGAAAATATGACAGGTAAAATTAGAGTATCAATTGTTGCAACTGCTTTGGACGGACATAAAATTGAAAATAAAACAGTATTAAATATGTTTTCGAGAATTCAAAATAGAAACACAGGATATTCTGAAAATTTATTTTCCCAGAATCCAAGAGCAGAAAGTAATACAATAAGTTCTATAGATGGGGCCACAGCTTTAAAACTTGATGAAAGTTTTCAATTAGAAGAACAAGAACAGGATAATTTGATTAATTACACTGAAAATCAGTCTACAAATATGGGGCTTGAAGAGACTTCGACTGAAAATCAACCAGTATCTAATAATTTTTCCGCAGGTGTTTCTATCGAGAGCGCGTCCTACATGGAAAATAATAACTTGGGTGAAAGCGATAATAATTCAGTAACGCATGGAAAAAATGAAGAGGAATATACTCAAAAACTATTTTCTGAGGAAAATGAATATCAACCTGAAGAAAATAGTTTGGAGATCGAAAATCAAACAAATAATAAAACCGAACAATTATTTGATCAGGATGAAAGTGAGGAAGAAGATTTTGAAATTCCTGCGTTTTTAAGAAAACAAAAATTTTAATGACCAAGTCGTGGACTCATGAACAATCAAACCTCATCACTGGAACTCTCCCATTTTCCAGTGATGTTGAATGAGGTTTTAAAAATCTCCACACCATCAAGCGAAAAAATTTTTATTGATTGCACATTTGGAGGAGGAGGATACTCAAAAGAAATTCTTAAGTTTGCTGGAACTAAAGTTCAAGCGATAGATAGAGATGAAAAAGTAACAACAGCAGCAAAAGAATTAGAAAAAAAATTTCCTAAGAGATTTAAATTTTATCAAATAAAGTTTAGTCAACTCGACTCTATACCAAAAGATTGTGTTGATGTTATTATTTTTGACTTAGGTTTATCGTCTATTCAACTAGATGATCTTGAAAGAGGTTTTTCTTTTAAATCAAATAAAAATCTTAATATGACTATGGGCTTGAATAAAATATCAGCTTTTGATGCGTTAAATAACTTAAGCGAAATAGACCTTAAATTGGTAATAAGAATTTTAGGAGATGAAAAAGAGGCATCCAAAATTGCAAAAAATATAGTTAAACATCGAAAAGTAAAAAAAATCACAAATACAGCTGACTTGGTAAAAATAATTGAAAAAAGTAAAAAAAAAAATTTTTTAAATAAAATAAATCCATGTACTAAGACTTTTCAAGCATTAAGAATTTTCGTTAATAAAGAGATTACCGAATTAATTTGTGGAATTATTAATGCAACTAAAAAATTAAAACCAGGAGGCAAAATTTTAGTTATAAGCTTTCACTCTATTGAGGATAAAATTGTGAAATTTTTTTTTACCAATTTTTCAAAAAACAAATCTAGACCATCAAGATATTTGCCTGAAGATAAAATTATAGATCAGGCTTTATTTGATGAATATAAAAATAAAGTGTATCGGCCTTCTAAAAAAGAAATTGAAAAAAATAATAGATCTAGATCAGCAAAACTAAGATTTGCTATCAGAAGCAATAATCAATTTAAATATCCAAAAGATATGATAAAGAAATTTCAAAAATATTTAGATTTAGAGGCAATTAATGTTTAAAAAAAAAATTATAATTTCCATTACAATATTTGTTAGCTTTTTAGTTTTTACTTCTACTATTAAAAATAAAACAAGAATTATTGAAAAAAATATTGTAAATCTCAATGCCGAGATATTAATCAAATCTAAAAATGTTAATGAAGCACAACTTGATTTTTTTTATTTAACATCACCAGCAGAAATTGAGAAAAAATTAAGTGTAATTGGATTTGATAATTACAATCCTATAAAATATTCAAGTATATTTTTTAATATTGACGATTTTACTAAAATACAAAATATAACTTCAAATCTAAAAACCTTCAATGCAGAAAAAATCAAAAAAAAATAAAAATTTAAATCAGACTAGTTTTTATTTTGAGGATTATGTAGAAACAAACAAAAAAAATAAAATATTAAAAAAGATAAATAATTTTCAAGATCGTATTTATTTGTTATTTTTTTTCTTTTTTTCTTTAATTTTTATATTTTCAATTAAAATTGTTCATATCTCCCTAAGTAATAAAGATATCTTTAATTTAGAAAAACAATCATCTCAATTTTCTTTGATAAGAAGAGATATAGTAGATAAAAATGGAGTAATTATCTCACGAAATATCAATACTTATCATGCAGCAATAGATCCAAAATTAGTAAAAGATAAAAAAAACTTCTTGATAAAATTACGACTAAATTTTCCCGATCTTCCAATAAAAGAAATTAAAAAAAAATTAGAAGGAAAAAAATATTTTCGTATAAAAAAAAGGATTGATCAAAATGAAAGGGAAAAATTTTGGGCACTTGGAGAGAAAGCAATAATGTTTGAACCATTCCAGGCACGAATGTATACACATGGAGATTTATTCAGCCATATTGTAGGCCAGGTTGATTATGATAATTATGGAATATCTGGTATTGAAAAATATTTTGATAGAGAATTAAAAAATAAAGATCAATTAAACAACCCGTTAAAACTTACTTTAGACAGCAATATCCAATATATTATTAATAAAGAATTAAACAAAGCAATAAAAACTTTTGATGCTACAGGTGGCGGTGCACTTTTATTAAATGTGAATAATGGTGATATAATATCTTTAGTTTCACTTCCTAATTTTAATATTAATCAAAGAACAACAGTAAAAGATAAAAAATTCATCAATAAAATTACAAAAGGTGTATATGAACTTGGTTCAATTTTTAAAACTTTTACAGTGGCATTAGCACTCGAAAATAAATTGGTTGATCAAAATACAATAATCGAAGATATACCAAAAGCTATTAAGTGTTCTATTCATGAAATAACAGATATGAAAGAGCACCCAAAAAATTTATCAGTTGAAGATATTTTGATAAGGTCTTCAAACGTAGGATCTGTTATTCTTGCAAAAAAAATAGGTGAAAAAAATTACAAAGAATTTATCAAAAAAACAAGACTTACAAAAAATCCAACAATTGAATTAGAAGAAGTAGGAATACCACATCAACTAAAATGGAATAGATGTAAGCTCGAAACTATTTCATTTGGTCACGGTATTACAACCACACCTTTACAAGCAACAGCGTTATATGCTGCTATGAGTAATGGTGGTAAATTAATTTTACCAAGTCTAATTAAAGATAGAAAAAAAGATAAGTCGAAACAAATAATATCTGATGAAACAAGTAAGAAAATAAGAAAAATTTTAAGAAAGGTTGTTAGTGATAAAAATGGCACAGCTAGCTTAGCTGATAAAGATGGATATCATGTTGGTGGAAAAACTGGAACAGCTGAAAGTTATGGAAACAATAAAAATAGAATAAATACTTTTGTTTCAATTTTTCCAACTTATAGCCCAAAATACTCTCTATTTGTAATGTTGGAAAATCCACAAATTAATAGAGATCTAATCTATAATTATCGAGGCGTTAAGACCAAAGCACCTTACAACACGTCTGGTTGGAATTCTGTTTATGTCGCGGGCAAGATAATAGAAAAAATTGGACCAATTTTAGCCATAAATAACAAAGAGTTTACAGGTCAGCATGTTGTTAAAAAATTTAATTAAGGATATCCCAAAAGAAAAAAAATATATTAATATTTCTGGACTTTCGACGAATAGTAAAGAAATAAAAAAAAACTATATTTTTTTTGCTATTAAAGGAAATAAATTAAATGGAGAAAATTTTATAAAAGATGCAATTAAAAATGGTGCGTCCGTCGTAGTTTGCTCTAAAAAATGCAAGATCAAAGATAAAGATATTCTTTTTATTAGAAAAAAAGATATAAGATATTTTTTAAGTGAAATATCTTCAAAATTTTATAGATCAAAGCCTAAAAATATAATTGCAGTAACAGGCACTAATGGAAAAACTTCAGTAGCCGACATTTTTTATCAAATACTAAGGATTAATAATATTTCAGCTGCAACAATTGGAACTTTGGGAATTAAATATAATGAAAAAATCTTGAAAACCAATCTAACATCTCCCGATACAGTTACGCTTCATAAAAATCTGAATTTTTTAAAAAAGAAAAAAATTAATAATGTCATTATAGAGTCCTCTAGCCACGGTTTAGATCAAAAAAGATTACATCACATAAATTTTAAAGGAGCTATTTTTACAAATTTTAGTCAGGATCATTTAGACTATCATAAAACCATGAAGTCATATCTTAATGCTAAATTAATATTATTTAGAGAGATTTTAGGTAAAAAATCTACGATCATTTCAGATAAAGACATTATGCCATTTTCTTTTTTAGAAAAGATATCAAAAAAAAAAAATTTAAAACTTTTAGATATTAATAAAGAATGTAAAAAAATAGAACATACTTTTTTCAAACCAGTGAGCAATTTTAAAATTAAAAATTTAGCCATGGCAATAAAAGCATTAAAATTATGTGGGCTTGGAGATAAATTAATTTATAAAGCAATAAAAAAGGTTCAAGATGTTAATGGAAGACTTGAACTAGTAAAAAGTTATCGAAATGGTGTTAAAGTTTTTGTAGACTATGCTCATACACCCGATGCTTTATTAAAATCACTTATATCTTTGAAAATAGATTATAAAAATAATATTTCTTTAGTTTTTGGATGCGGAGGAGAAAGGGATCAAACAAAAAGACCAATTATGGCAAAAATAGCTGACGATTACTGTAAAAATATTTATATCACTGATGACAATCCTAGAAGCGAAAATCCAAAGAAAATAAGAGATGAACTTTTTAAATATATAAAAAAAAATAAAGTTCTAAATATTGGTGATAGAAAATTAGCAATTAAAAAAGCAATTCAGCAAGCCAATCCTGGTGAAATAATTCTTGTTGCTGGAAAAGGACACGAAGAACAACAAATCTATAAAGATAAAATAGTAAATATTTCAGATAAAAAGATTATAAAAAAACTTAAAGTTAAAACCAAAATTATTAGTAAAAAAAAACAAAATTTTATTCAAAATAGATTAATACTTCGAAACGTTTTGGGTAAAATAAAATCTGTAAATTTTTGCGGTGTATCAATTGACACAAGGTCAATGAAGAGAGACAATTTGTTTTTAGCAATTAAAGGAAAAAAAAATGATGGAAATAAGCATATATATAGTGCAATAAATAAAAGAGCGGGATGTATTCTCTCTACTTCGAGTTTTAAAAAAAATAATAAAAGGATAATAAAGATTAATAATCCAATTTCTTTTTTGAATCGCTTTGCTTCATTAAAAAGAGAAAATACATTTGCCAAGATTATAGCTGTAACCGGAAGCGCAGGTAAGACATCACTAAAAGACTTAATAAAAAATTTACTTAAAAATTTCGGAAAGACTTTTTCTTCACCTAAATCTTTTAATAATCATTTAGGAGTTCCAATCAGTTTATCTAATTTATCTAATGAAGATAAATTTGGAGTTTTTGAAGTCGGCATGAGTAGAGCCGGAGAGATCAAAAATCTATCTAAATTAATTAAACCTCATATTGGCGTAATTACAAATATCGGCGAAGCTCATTTAGAAAATTTCAAAAATATACGTGGAATAGCAAAAGCAAAATCAGAATTATTAGAGAATATTAAACCTGGAGGAACAGCCATATTAAATAGAGATGATAAATTTTTTAACTATTTATCTAAAAAAGCAAAATTATATAATCTGAAAATTTATAGCTTTGGAAAACATAAAAAATCAGATGTTCGTATTATCAAGATTAAAAAGAAAGAAAATAAATCAAAAATTTTTATAAATATTAATAATCAAACAATTGATTTTGAAATTAAAGATTTAAATATCTACAATATCCTTGCCTCACTAACTGTCCTTAAAGCTCTCAAAGTTAATTTTTTAAAAATAAAGAATAAGTTTAAAAATATAGGAACACTTGAAGGAAGAGGTAAAAAATATTCTATTTTTAGATATAAGAAAAATTTTAAATTAATAGATGAAAGCTATAATGCCAATCCGTTATCGGTAAAAAATGCGATTAAAACACTCATTTCGATTAAAAAAGAGAAATTTAAAAAATATCTTATACTTGGCGATATGTTAGAATTAGGTCCTAAATCAAAAAAATACCACGAAGATTTGTCAAAAGTTATTAACAACTCTGATATCGACAAAGTTTTCATTAAAGGAAAAAAAACTCTTTTCACATATAAACGTCTTAATAAAGATAAAAGAGGGAATATTTTACAAAATAATGAGGATATAGATTTTAGTTTAAGTAAAATAATATCAAATAATGACTATCTTATGATTAAAGGATCAAATGCAACTGGACTTAATGATTTTAGTAAAAAAATGATAAAGGGAATATAAGTGCTTTTTAATTTTTTAACTTCTTTGATCGATCAATATTCATTTTTAAATGTATTTAAATATCTTACATTTAGAACAGGCTTATCCGTTGTAACATCTTTAATTATCGTGTTCATAATCGGAGGACCGTTAATAAAATTATTTTCAGCTAAAATGATAACTGGACCAATCAGGCAAGACGGACCAATTGATCACATTATAAAAAAATCTGGCACTCCTACTATGGGAGGAGTAATTATTATTATTGGTATTATATCCAGCACACTTTTGTGGGCAGATTTAAATAATACTTATGTTTGGACTTTAATTTTTGTATCATTAGCTTTGGGTGTTCTAGGGTTATTGGATGATATACTTAAAATTAGGTTAAAAAATTCAAGTGGACTTAAATCTAGGTACAAATTTCTTGGTCAAGTTATAATAGGAGGAATAACTTTATTGATTTTGATGAAATATTCTGAACATGAATATTTATACAATCTTTATTTTCCATTTTTCAAAAATTTAATATGGCATATGGGTTTATTTTTTATACCCTTTGGCTTGTTTGTAATCATAGGAGCATCTAATGCAGTAAATTTAACTGATGGTCTAGATGGTTTAGCAACTGTGCCGGTGATGTTAGTCGCACTTTCTTTCACTTTGATTTCGTATGTAGTGGGTAACACAATTTTTTCAGAATATTTAAAAATCCAATACATTCCAGATGTTGGTGAATTATCTATTTTTTGTGGTTCAGTAGTGGGAGCCTGCTTAGGTTTCCTTTGGTATAACGCACCTCCAGCAAAAATTTTTATGGGAGATACTGGTTCACTTTCCTTAGGAGGTTCTCTAGCAGCTATAGCAATTATTGTTAAACATGAAATTGTTTTAGCAATCGTAGGAGGGTTATTTGTATTGGAAACAGTCTCAGTAATTATCCAAGTAGTTTCTTTTAAATTGACAGGTAAAAGAATTTTTAAGATGGCGCCAATACATCATCATTTCGAAAAAAAGGGTTGGGCAGAGTCAACAATAGTAATTAGATTTTGGATAATTGCTATTATCTTGGCACTAATAGGATTAGCAACATTAAAGTTGAGGTAGATAATGCTGAAAATTCCAAAACTCAAAGAACTATCGTTCCTTGTTTATGGATTAGGTTTATCTGGGCTTTCAGTAATTAAATATTTTAAAAAAAATCATATTAAAAACTTTAAAGTATGGGATGATAAGAAAAAAAAATTATTTAAAAATTTAAGACCGAAAAATCTAAATAATACTTTAGACCATGTTGATTTTATAATTTTATCACCAGGTATAAGCTTGATAAAAAATAAACATCTAAGCAAATTTAAAAAAAAAATAATTACTGACATTGATTTATTTTTTTTGACCAATAAAAGCGCTAAAAGTATCGTTGTTACAGGCACTAATGGAAAATCAACTACATGTAAGCTATTAGCTCATCTACTTAAAAAAAACAAATTTAAATATTCGTTAGGGGGGAATATTGGTAAACCAATTTTAGATTTAAATAATTTTAAAAACAGTTATACAATTATAGAAGCTTCTTCATTTCAACTCTCTCATTCTAAATTTTTATGTCCTGATTATGCTTTTTTTTTAAACCTGAGCAATGACCATCTTGATTGGCATGGCAATATGAATAATTATTTAAATTCAAAATTAAAAATATTTCAACTTCAAAATAAAAATCAAATAGCAATTTTAAATAACAAATTTAAAAAAATTTTTATTAAAAAAAATTTTTCAAGCAAATTAATCATTTCAAAAAATAAAGAATATCAAAAAATAAAATTTAAAATTAAAAATGATTATGTTACCTCAAGTATTAATGACGAAAATATGGGTTTTGTGTATACCTTTGCTAAATTGCTGAAGATAAAAGAAAGTTTTTTTCTTAAAGCAATGAATTCATTTAAAGGTTTGCCACATAGATTTGAAATTTTCATAAAAAAAAACCACGTTACTTTTATAAATGACTCAAAAGCAACATCATTCAGAGCCTCTCAATCTGCATTATCTAGTCTAAAAAATATTTTTTGGATACTTGGGGGTCTTCCAAAACAAAATGATAAAATTAATGTTTATAAATATAAAAAAAATATTATTAAATGTTATTTGGTAGGTAAAAATATAAATTATTTTAAAAAACAAATAAAAGGAAAATTAGTTTTTTCAATCACAAAAAATATAAAAAATTCAATTATTCAAATTTTAAAAGATAGCAAGATTTATAGAGACAAAAATATATCTATTTTATTAAGTCCAGCCGCAGCCTCTTATGATCAATTTAATAATTTTGAAAAAAGAGGAGAAGAATTTAAAAAGATATGTAGAATATATGCTAGGAAATTCATTTAAATATTTTTTTGTAAATTATTGGAGAAGTATTGATAAGAAAATTTTTATAAGTTTTTTTATTTTATTTCTACTAGGTTTATTTTTTTCATTCTCATCTACATCTTCGCTTGCTGGAGAGAGATTAAATAAAGATTACTATTTTTTCTTCACAAAACATCTTTCTTTTACTCTTTTGGCTTTGATAATTATGATTATTATTTCATTATTAAAAACTGAAATATTAATTAAACTGATTGGTCCACTGTTTATTATATCATTTATTTTTTTAGCATTGGTGCCAATAATTGGAGTAGAGGTCAAAGGTGCAAAACGTTGGGTTGATCTTTATTTCTTTAGGTTGCAGCCAATTGAAATTTTAAAACCCTTTTTTATTTTGATGACAGTTAAAATATTAGCTTTAGATAAGTTTAAAAATTCTAGAGCAAGATACATTTTGAGCTTTATGCTTTTGTGTTCTGTTATTATTCTTTTAATTGATCAGCCTGATTTAGGTCAGTCAATATTGTTGATAGGTAGTTGGATCGCTACCGTATTCGTTTCAGGCGTAAGTTTAATATATTTATTTTTTTTCTTTTCAATTTTTTTAATCTCTTTAAGCTCTTTATTATTCTTTTTGCCAGAAAAGTTTGGATACATTATTAATCGATTAGTAACTTTTTTTGATCCAAGTCAGGGAGATAAATTTCAATCATCTTCAGCACTCAATGCAATAAAATTAGGGGGATTTACTGGACAAGGTATGGGAGAAGGTATTCTTAAAGAGAGTGTTCCCGAGGCACACACAGATTATGTAATAGCAGTAATTTCAGAGGAGTATGGTTCTTTAGTATCAATAACAATATTAATTATCTTTTTATACATTTCATTCAGGATTATAAAAAATTGTTTCAGTCAAGATAATCAATTTTTTAAAATTTCTTTAAGCGGGTTAGCAACATTATTAATTTTTCAAACATTTATCCACGCCGGTGTAAACACTAGTTTGTTGCCAACAACAGGTATGACACTACCCTTTTTGAGCTACGGTGGTTCATCTTTAATTGGAAGCGCAATTTTGGCAGGATTGGTTTTAAACTACACTAAAAATAAAACTTATTTATATGACTAAAAAAAAAATATTAATAGCAACTGGCGGCACTGGCGGACATATTTTTCCAGCATATAGCTTAGCAAAAAATTTAATGAAAAAAAATTTTAGTGTAAAATTAACAACTGATTTAAGAGGATTTAATTATTTAAAAAATTATGAAAATCTTGATATAAAATTACTACCTTCTTCTCCTGTAGTCAGAAAAAATTTTTTAGAATTTTTATATTCTTTATTTGTTATTATTTTTTCATGTGTAAAATCAATTTTATTTTTAATTTTTAATCGGCCGTCAATTATTTTTGGAATGGGAGGGTATTCGTCTTTCCCTATTTGTATTGCTGCATTTTTTTTAAGAATTAGATTTATTATTTATGAAAATAATTTGATAATAGGAAAAGCTAATAAATATTTATTACCTTTCACAGAAAAAATTTTAGTCTCCTACAAAGAACTTGAGGGTATATCTAAAAAATATAATAATAAGATTATTGAAGTTGGCAACATTGTAAGGGAGGATATAATAAATTCTAATTTAAGCGATCAAGAAAATAAATTAGAAAATTTAAATATTTTAGTTTTGGGAGGAAGTCAAGCTGCCAAAATTTTTGCTGAAGAGCTACCTCCAATATTTAAAAAATTGAAAAATATGGATATAAATTTAAAAATATACCAGCAATGTCAAAAAGAACAAAACGAGATATTAACTAAGTTTTATAAAAAATATAATATTGATCATGAAATATTTAATTTTACTGATAATATAATAGAGTATTACTCAGCAGCCAATTTAGTTATTACACGTTCAGGTGCATCTGTATTAGGAGAACTAATCAATGCCAAAAAGCTATTTATTTCAATTCCTTTACCAACATCTGCAGATAATCATCAATATAAAAACGCTGAGTTTTATGAAAAAAAAGGTTATGGATATTTATTAAAAGAAACAGATATTAAAGATGAATTATTAAATCTTATTAATCTTATTTTTAATGATAAAACGTTAATGAAAAAAATTTTATCAAATCAAAAGCAGCATTCAGATAAAGAGATTTTTAATAATTTGAATATTTTAATAGAAAAAATTTTAAATGAAAAAAATTAATTTAGGTCAAAAAGATATTATCCATTTTGTTGGTATTGGGGGAATAGGAATGAGTGGCCTAGCTCAAATAATGAAAAATATGGGTTTTAATGTTCAAGGCAGTGATCAAAATAAAAATAAAAACACAATTAGTTGCTCAAAATCAAGGATCAGGGTTTTTATCGGTCATGCATCAAAGAACATTCAAAAAGCATCCATCTTAGTTAAATCTACTGCCATAAAGAGAAATAACGTTGAACTTAAATATGCTAGAAAAAATAAATTACCAATTTATTCAAGGGCCGAAGTTTTAGCCGATGTAGTATCTCTTAAAAAAAATATAATAATTACTGGTTCCCACGGAAAAACCACCACAACTTCTTTGGTTGCAAAAATTTTATCTGATCAAAAGTTAGATCCAACTATTATTAATGGTGGTGTAATTAATTCACTAAAGAGTAACGCCAAACTTGGAAATGGGGAGTGGGCAATATTAGAAGCCGATGAATCTGATGGTAGCTTTCTCAAGTTACCGATTAATTATTCAATTGTAACAAATATAGACTATGAACACATTGATTATTATAAAAATTATAAAAACTTAGAAAAATCTTTTATTGAGTTTATTAACAAAACTCCTCCTACAGGAAAATCAATAATTTGTTTAGATAGTAATAATATAAGGAAAATCTTAAATAAAATTAAAAATAAAAATATAATAACATATGGTGAAAATACAAAAGCTGATTTTCAGATAAAAAAAATTAAATATAATTTTGACAGCACAACATTTGACCTATTTTTTAAACATAAAGCAAAAGCAAGAAAAATTATTAAAAATATAAATGTAAAATTACTAGGTAAACATAACGTGCTTAATTCAGTAGCGGCTTTAATTGTTTGTTTAAATCTTGGGGCTAATTTAAATATAGCTAAAAAATCACTTAAAAATTTTTCAGGTGTTCAAAGAAGAATGACCAAAGTATTTTCTAATAATCAAAATGACTTTTACGATGATTATGCGCATCATCCAACTGAAATTAGCTCAATTCTGGAGGGAGTTCATAACGTAAATCCAAATAGAAAAATCATTAGTGTTTTTGAACCTCATAGATATTCTAGAGTAATTTCTTTAATTAAAGAATTTTCAAAATGTTTTTCAAAATCGAATTTTGTAATTATTTGTCCCTTGTATGCGGCTGGAGAAAGAAAAAATAATAAATTTGAACTAAGTAAATTTGCTGGACTAATAGCTAAAAATTCAAACACCCAAGTAATTATTGTAAAAAACGAACTTGAATTAACTAAATTTCTTAAAAAAAATTTAACAAGTGATGAAATAATAATTGGCATGGGAGCGGGGGCTATATCTAAGTGGATGGCAGGGTTAAAATATTCATTATGAAAGTAAATTTTGACTTAGAAAAAAAATTTAAAAATGCATTAAATAAAAAAGTAAACCTCTCTAATTATAGTTGGTTTAATTTAGGTGGTGAAGCTGATTATTTATTCAAGGCTAAAAATAAAATTCAACTAATAGAATTTTTAAAAGATGCAAAAAAGAATAATTTAAAGGTTACTATTTTAGGAGCTGGTTCCAATACATTATTTAGAGATAATGGTGTAAAAGGGGCTGTTGTTAAATTAATACAAGATTTTTCTTATATTCATATGATAGATAATAACGTCATCGATGTAGGAGCAGCCACGTTGGATCGTAAGGTGGCTAATTTTGCTAAGGATAACAATCTAGGAAATTTAGAATTTTTATCATGTATACCAGGATCTATCGGTGGAGCAATAATAATGAATAGCGGTTGTTACGACAATGATATATCAAAAATTTTAGTATCTATTAAAGCTATAGATAAAAAAAATTTATCAGAAATTGAAATTAAAAAAGAAGATATAAAGTTTTTTTACAGAGGAACAAATTTGTCTGAGGATTTAATTATTATATCTGCCAAATTAAAAGGTATATTAGGGAAAAAAGATGAAATTGAAAAAAAACAATTTGATCTTATCGAAAGAAAAAAACAATCTCAGCCAAGTCAAATAAAAACATGTGGAAGTACATTTAAAAATTTTAGTAAAGACAAAAAAGCATGGAAGTTAATTAAAGAATCGGGCTGCGATAATTTTAAGGAAGGGGACGCGTCAATATCAGAAAAACATTGTAATTTTTTTGTAAATAATGGTAACGCTAAATCTTCGGACATTGAAAGCTTAATTAAAAGAGTTAAAAAGAAAGTTTTTGAAACAACTGGAGTAAATCTAGAGCTAGAGATTAAAATTATCGGTGAATAAAAAAAAATTTAACAGAGTGCTAGTTGTTTTAGGAGGAACCTCGGGAGAGAGAGCTGTAAGTTTAGAAAGCGGCAGAGCATGCATTAAAGCATTAAAAAAAAGAGGTTACAACGTTTCTACTTTTGACCCAAAATTAAAAAATTTTAATCTTATAAACAAAAAAAAAACCGATGTTATTTTCAATGCCTTACATGGAAGAGATGGAGAGGATGGAGTGGCACAAAGTTATTTCGAATACTTAAAAATTCCCTACACGCATTCTGGAATTATCAGCTCTTTTAATGCCATGGATAAAATTAAATCAAAAGAGATATTTATAAAAAATAAAATTAAAACACCAAAATATGTTTCAATAAATAAATTGGAATTTAAAAAAAATATAATTCTGAAAATATTAGAAAATAAAAAAATTTTATTTCCAATTGTTATAAAACCCTCAAATGAAGGGTCAAGTTTAGGAGTTGAGATTTGCAAGGATAAAAAAAAAATAAAGAATTTAATAAATCGACTATTAAAAAAGTATGATGAATTAATTCTTGAGGAATACATAGAAGGTCAAGAAATTCAAGTTGCTGTGATCAATGGAAAACCAATAGGAGCGATTGAATTAATCCCAAAAAGAAAATTTTACGATTATAAAGCCAAGTATTTGAAAAAAGCAAAAACTAAACATGTTATGCCTGCAAGATTAATAAAAAGAAGATATAATGAAGTATTAAATATTTCAAAAAAAGCGCATCAAGTTTTAAATTGTAGAGGGGTTACAAGATCAGACTTTAAATTTTATAAGAATAATTTTTACATGTTGGAAATTAATACACAGCCTGGAATGACAAGTTTGTCATTAGTCCCTGAAATTGCCAGTTACAAGGGTATAACTTTTGATCACTTAGTTGAAAAAATTCTTTTGGACGCAAGTATTAATAGATGAAAAAAAGAGTAGCTATTGCTTTTTTACTTTTAGTATTATTTACAACAATTACTTCAGAACAAAAAATATCACTTATTAATTTTAATTTAAAAAAAATTGAAATTGAAAATAATTTTTTATTAGAAGAAAAAGAAATTAAAAAATTATTAATACCGATTTACAATAAAAACCTTATATTGCTAAACCATAAGGATATTCAAAAGGCGATAATGGAAAACAATTTTATTGAAAGTTTTACTGTTCAAAAAAAGTATCCTAATACTTTAAGAATAAAAATATTTGAAAAAAAACCTATCGCAATATTGATTAATAAGAAAAAAAAAAATTATTTAAGTGAAAAAATTGATCTGATTGATTTTAAAAATTTAGATGGTTATGAAGATTTACCGTACGTTTTTGGTAATAAAGATGAGTTTGAAATACTTCATAATAATTTAAAGAAAATAAGTTTTCCATCAAATATAATAAAGGATTATACATATTATGAATCTCAAAGATGGGATTTAAAAACAAAAAATAAAAAAATAATAAAATTACCAAGTAAAAATTATACTCAAAGCTTACAGAATTATTTAGATATAAAAGATAAAGAAAGTTTCAAAAAATTTAATATATTTGACTATAGAATTGAAGATCAACTTATCTTAAAATAGTTAATGCAAATTTCTAATCTAACTTTATTTGTTGAGATAAATAATTTAAAATTGAATTTTTTTGTAAGCAGTTATGATAGAAACGAAAATTTAATAATTAATCATAAGTCGAATACATTTTTATTTGGATTAGACGGAAATAGAATATCAGACTTAGAGACAGCTTACAGCAAGATTAAAGAAAATATTTTATTTATAGAACAAAAACTTAATTTTACATTTAAGGAAGTAATCTTAATATTAGAAAACAATGAGTTATCATTTATTAATCTAACAGGTTTTAAAAATCTAAATGGTTCTCAGGTTGTAAGAGAAAATATAACTTACATACTCAATTCGTTAAAAGCGTGCGTAAATGAAATTGAACCAAAAAAAACAATTTTACATATTTTTAATTCAAGATTTAATTTAGATAATAAAAATATTAGTAATCTTCCCATTGGTTTGTTTGGAGACTTTTATGCACACGAGCTTTCTTTTACTTTGATAAATAAAAATGATTATAAAAATTTAAAAAATATTTTTGATAAATGTAATTTAAAAATCAAAAAAATCTTAACAAAGAGTTTTGTTATAGGAGCAAATATAAGCGATAATAATAAAAATATTGAGTCTTTTTTTCAAATTAAGATGAATAATGATAATTCAAAAATATTTTTTTTCGAAAATAACGCTCTAAAGTTTGAACAGGATTTTAAATTTGGAACAGATATAATTATTAAAGATATTTCAAAAGTTACTTCTCTAAAAGTAAATGATGTTAAAGAAATTTTAAATAAAGAAGAATTTCACGAAATATCTAATGAAGAAATTATTGATAGAGAGTTTTTTAAAGAAAGCAATTATATTAAAATAAAGAAGAAATTGGTATTAGAAGTTGCTTTAGCTAGAATAAAAGAGATTTCCGAACTTATCATTTTTAATAATATTAATTTTGATCATTCCAACAAGATCTCAGATGTAATCTTTTTAGAGATGAACAATAAATTGCGATTTAAGGGTTTAGAAAAGATTTTAAGAACAACTTTTTCAAGAAACGGAAGTTATAAACTTTACTTAACTGAAAGTATTTCCAGTCAAAGTATGTTAAACACCGCTAGTAGGCTTGTTCATTTTGGTTGGAAAAAAGAAGCTATACCTATAACTCAGTCAAAAAAATCATTAATAGGTAGGTTTTTTGATACAATCTTTGGATAATACTTGTTTTTTTTAGAAACATTAATTGTTTTAGTAAAGAAGCAACACTCCATTATAACCAATAATGATGAATAGCTCATTTCAGAAAACTTTGTCCAAAAGTGTAATCTTCGAGGGTATAGGCTTGCACTCGGGAAAAAATTCAATTGTAAATTTAAATCCAGCTGTGGAGGACACAGGTATTATCTTTAAAAGAATTGATCTAAAGGAAAATAATTTAATCCATGCAAAGTTTACAAATGTGACTTCAGCAAAATTATGTACAACTCTTGAAAATAAACATGGTGTAAAAGTTTCAACCGTAGAACACTTACTTGCAGCACTATATATTGCTGGGGTGGATAATGCTATAATAGAAATTAATAGTGAAGAAGTTCCTATAATGGATGGATCTGCAAAAGATTTTTTAAATATTATTAAAAAAATAGATTTAATTGATCAATCTAAAACTAGAAAATATTTAAAAATTTTAAATAAGATTGAATTTGTAGATGGGAAAAGAAGAATATCTATTGAACCTAATGAAGCTTCATTAGAAGTAGAATTTCAACTTAATTATAAAAATAAAATTATTGGTCAACAAAAGAATATTATTAATTTTCAAAAAGATGATCTTGACGATGTATCAAATTCAAGAACTTTTTGTTTATTTGAAGATATTGAAAAAATTAAAAAATTCGGATTGGCTAAAGGCGGTTCTCTAGATAACGCAGTTGTTGTAAACAATGAGAAAGTTTTAAATGAGGGCGGACTAAGAAATGAGAAGGAATTTGTTAATCATAAAATTTTGGATTTAGCAGGCGACTTCTTATTATCTGGTCATAGAATAATTGGAAAAGTAGTTTGTTATCAAGGTGGTCACGAATTAACTAACGTATTTTTAAGAAAAATATTCAAGTCGCAGAATAGCTTTGTAATAACCGAAAATAAAAAAGTTAATATAACTGATAAAACTGTAAATTCTTTCAAATCAGACAAAATTGCTGTTAACGCCTAGTCTTCAATAAAATTTACCATTCTTCATAAATTTGTTATTAGTTATGCAATGACAAGAAAAATTCTAATATTACTAGTTTTATTTTTTTTTATATCCTGTTCGAAAAAAGAAATTACTTATGAGCCCACTTCCAGGACCGATCCTTTCGTAGTTTATAAAGAAGCATTTGTTGCTTTTGAAAAAGGTGATTATTTTTATGCAGAAAAGAAATTTTCTGAAGCAGAGCTAAATTTTAAAATTGTAGAGTATGCTGCTAAATCAGCAATCATGGCTTCTTACTGTTTATATGGAATTAGTTTTTATGATGAAGCGATAGAAAGCATTAATACTTTTTTAAAAAAATATCCGGCAGACAAGAATGTAATTTATGCTCATTATTTAATTGCCTTAATATACTTTGAACAAATTGCTGACGAAAAAAAAGATCTTGAACCTATTTTAAAAGCAAAAGAAAAAATAAATTATTTCTTAAATAAGTACCCTAATAGTGATTATGCTTTAGATTTAAAATTTAAAAACGATTTAATAACAAATCAAATATCAGCAAAAGAATTGTACGTAGCAAAATATTATATATCTACTAAAAAATGGATACCTGCTATCAATAGACTTAAAATAATAGTTGAAGATTATGATCAAACAATATTTGTTGAGGAGGCTCTGCATAGACTAGTTGAAATTTATTATCACTTAGGACTTGAAAAAGAGGCAAAAAAATATGCAAAAATTTTAGGATATAATTATAATTCAAGTGAGTGGTTCAAACAGTCATATAAAATATTGAATAAAAATTACCAATTAACAGACACAAAAAAAGTTGAAAAAGGTGAGAATGTGTTTCAAAAAATAATAAAAAAAATCAAATAGTCAGATGAAAAGTAAAAATACTTTACTTAAAGAATATAAACAAAAAATTTTAGATCTAAAAAAACATAATAACCTTTATTTTAACCAGGATAGCCCAAAAATTACCGATCAAGAGTATGATGCTCTTAAGAATGAGTTGATCAAATTAGAAAATAAGTATTTATTTTTAAAAAATTTAAATTTATCAAGTAAGATTGTTGGAGCAAAACCTACAAATAAGTTTAAAAAAATTCAACATTTAAAACCAATGTTATCTTTATCAAACGCTTTTGATAAAACCGATATGTTAGACTTTGAAAAAAAAATTAAAAATTTTTTAAATATTAATAAAGAAAATGTAGAATTATTTTCTGAGCCTAAAATTGACGGTATTTCTGCAACTTTAATTTATCAAAATGGAAAATTAATTAGAGGTCTTTCAAGGGGAGATGGTGTTACTGGTGAAGATATTCTAGAAAACCTAAAAACAATTGACACAATCCCTAAAGTTATTAAAAATAAAAATATACCTAAAGTAATAGAAATTCGTTGTGAGATTTATATTGGAAAAAAAGATTTCTTAAAAATTAAAGATAAGTTTGCAAACCCTCGAAATGCTGCCGGGGGTTCGCTCAGGCAAAAAAATCCTGAAGAGACAGCAAAGATACCGCTTAAGTATTTTGCCTATGGATTTGGAGATATTGAACCAATGACTTTTAAAAAACAATCTGATTTTTTAGAAAATATATCAAAGTGGAATTTCACAATAAATCCCTTAACATCAATTATAAATGGTATAGATGAAATAGAAAAAGAACATGAAAAAATTAACCATCTTCGTTCATCGCTTGATTACGATATAGATGGCATCGTCTATAAAGTTAACGACTTAAATTTACAAAAAAGATTGGGCAATACCTCTAATTCACCGAGATGGGCTATTGCATATAAATTTTCAGCAGAAAAAGCTATTACAAAAATAAAAAATATTATCATTCAGGTTGGTAGAACTGGAGCAATAACTCCTGTTGCTAAAGTGGAACCGGTAACAGTTGGAGGTGTAGTGGTGTCTAACGCTACTTTGCACAATGAAGATGAAATTAGCAGAAAAGATATTCGAATTGGAGACACAATTAAAATCCAGAGAGCCGGCGATGTTATACCTCAAGTCGTTTCAGTGGATATTTCTAAAAGAGATAAAAATTCAAAAAAATATTTATTTCCCAAAAAATGTCTTTGCGGCGCAGAGACTAAAAAAGAGCTTAGTAAAAGCACAAGAAAACATGATGCTGTAAGAAGGTGCACCAGAGGTTACGAATGTATTTTTACTGCAAAAGAGAAATTAAAACATATCGTATCAAAAGAAGCTTTTAATATTGATGGGCTAGGAAAAAAGGTAATCGAACAATTCTGGGATTTAAATTTAATAAAAGAGCCATCAAATATCTTTGACCTAAACTACAACAAAATTAAAAATTTAGAGGGATGGGGTGAGCTATCAATTAATAATTTAAAGAAAGCCATAAAGAAATCTCAGATAATCTCCTTGGATAAATTTATTTACTCAATAGGAATTAGACATATAGGACAAGAAAATGCAAAAATTTTAGCAGGTTTTTTCAGTTCTATCAAAGAATTTTCAAAACTATTTGACATTAAAAATAGAAAAAAAATTCTAATTAATTTGGTTGATTTAGACGGGATAGGTGAAACACAAATTCAATCTATTGAAAATTTTTTCTCAAATAAGACAAATACTAGGATAATTGAAAATCTGATAAATAAACTTAATATTAAGGATTATATGGCACAAAACCGTGATGGAAAATTTTCAAATAAAAAATTAATGTTTACTGGTGGTTTTAAGGACATGAGCAGATCAGAAGCAAAAGAGGTTGCGGAGAATAATGGAGGTAAAGTGCTAGGATCCATATCTAAAAAACTTGACTATCTGGTAGTTGGTGACTCTAAACCTACAAAAAGTAAAATTGAGCAAGCTAAGCAACTAAATATTAAAATAATTTTAGAAAAGGATTGGAATAAAATTTTAAATAGCTGAACAAGCTTTTTCCAGTTCTAATGCCTCAATTTTATTCATTGATTTTCTTAAATTTTTAAAAACGGTTTTGTGATAGTTATTAAGCCAATTTTTCTCTTTTTTATTTAGCTTTTCTTGAATTATCAAATCTTTTTCAATAGGTGCCATTGTTAAATTTTCAAAAGCTATTCTTCTTCTATTTTCTTTAACATAAATAAGATTTTCAATCCTGATGCCAAATTTATTCTTTTCATAGTAGCCTGGCTCATTTGAGACAACCATACCTTTTTGAAAATTAATTTTATTTTTTTTTGATATTGCATGAGGACCTTCATGTACATTTAAAAAATATCCTACACCATGACCTGTTCCATGCGCATAATTCAAACCAACTTGTTTGAGATAACTTCTAGCTTTAGAGTCAATTTCTGCTCCAGACGTTTTTTTTCTAAGTTTAAAATTTGAAACAGCAATATGCCCTTTAAGAACCCTTGTAAAAATATCTTTAATCCTGCTATTCGAATTTTTTAAAGAAATAGTCCGAGTAACATCAGTTGTCCCAAATTCGTATTGTCCGCCAGAGTCAACTAAATAAATATCCCCTTTTCTTAATTTTCTATCTGTTTTTTTGGTTGCCTTATAATGAATAATAGCTCCATTAGGTCCTGTTCCTGATATTGTTGGAAAACTCAAGAATTTAAATTTTTTATTTTTTTTTCTAAACTCTAATAATTTTTGTGATGCAGTTATTTCAGTTATATTTTTTTTATAAAAGTTTTTCTTAAGCCAGAATAGATATTTAGTTAATGCAACTCCATCATAAATATGCGCTTTTTTAATATTCTCTATTTCTTGTTTTCCTTTAATAGCTTTTAAAAAATAAATAGGATCTTGTAAATTAAGTATTTTATTATTTTTATCAATAATGTACTTATAAAAGATAGAACAAGTATTACTATCTATTATAAATTTTTTCTTTTGAATTCCTAAAAGTGTTTTAGCGCAGACATTGATATCTAAAAATTCTATCTTTTTAAAACTTATTCTTAAAGATAAAGATATTTTTTTTAAATTACAAAAAAATTTAATATTTCTATCTTTATCAATTAAAATATAGCTATATGGAATTGGGGTATACTTTGTATCTCTACCTCTTATATTTAGTAACCAGGCATTATTTTCACTTGCAGTAATAAATAAATAATCAGAATTTTTTTTGTTTAAAAATTTAGAAATTTTATTAATTTTTAATTGATAGTTTTCACTTGTAGCTTCATTTGGCAGCAAATAAAATTTATTATTATTTTTTATTATCTTTCTTTTCCAAATTATATCAATTAAATTTTGAGAAATTGGCTTTAACTTAAATTTATTTTTTCTAAAAAGAATAAACAACGATCTTTCTGTAAATAAATTTGGATCAAAACCAATCGATAATTTTTTTCCTATAGGGATATCGTAAGGCATTTTATCTGGAACTGTAATAATCTTAAATATCTTTCCACTCTGATTGTTAGCTTGTAAAGTATATCTTCCATCGACAAATAAATAATTTTTATCCTTAAGAACTAAAGCAAAACCATAAGAACCGGTGAATCCAGAAATAAAATTTAGCCTATCATTGTATTCTGGAACATATTCACCAAAAAATTCATCATTTTTAGGAATAATATATCCATCAATCTTCTCTCTCTTAAAAATCTTTTTTAATTTATCTATTTTTTCCATTTTAGCATTTTATTTTTTTTATACCGATCCCATCCAGGGCTTCTATATTCTTCATCAAATTCAATTGAATTATCTTGGTTGAAATCAAAGTCATCAACATTGTTTAAACCTATTTCATTTTTTTCTACGCTTTCGTCAGGTATTTCATTTATAAATCTTGATGGTAATGCGTCCATCCAATCACCGTGGTAAGCTCTTTTCATTGCGAATGATAAGTATGCTTCTTTTTTAGCTCTAGTAATACCAACATAAGCAAGTCGTCTTTCCTCCTCTAGCGCAAAATCTCCTTTTTCTTCAAGAGATTTTTGATGAGGAAATAAGCCCTCCTCCCATCCTGGTAGAAATACAACATCAAATTCTAAACCTTTGGCGGCATGCATTGTCATCAAATTTATTTTTGCTCCCTCCCATTCCTGATCAATTGATGTAGCTAAAGCTACATGTTCTAAAAAACTTTGTAGGTTGTCATAATCCTGCATTGCTCTAAGTAATTCTTTTAAGTTTTCTAATCTATTTTCATTTTCCAAATCTTTTTTATTTTTTAACATTGAGGAATAACCTGACTCGTCTAATACTAGTTTTAATAAATCAAAATGTTTCATTTTTAATGAGTCTTTTCGCCATTTATTTATAATATTGATTAATTGGCTAAGAGCAGTTTTTATCTTAGGCTTCAAATTACCTTTTTCAATTAATTTAATAATCGAGTCTTCAAGGCATAATTTATTTGATTTACCGAAAGTATAAATTTGGTTCAAAGTGTTTTCTCCAACTCCCCTTTTAGGTACACCAATAACTCTTTCTAAAGCCAGGTCATCAAATTTTTGATTAATAATTCTTAGATAAGATACGGCGTCTTTAATTTCAGCTCTTTCATAAAATTTTATTCCACCTAAGACACGATACCCAATTCCAACTTGAAGAAATCTTTCTTCAAATTCTCGTGTTTGATATATAGCTCTAACTAAAATTGATACATCATTTAAAGAATATTTTTTTTTAAGTTTTTGTTCTACTATATCACTAATCCCTTGCGCTTCCTCTTTACCAGTTCGATAACAATTTAATTTTACAAGCTCGCCTTGATTAGCTGAAGACCACAATTTTTTACCTACTCTATTTGAGTTATTTGAAATCAAATTTGACGCAGTATCCAAAATATTTTTTGTAGATCTATAGTTTTGTTCTAATTTAAAAACTTTACAATTTTTGTAAATTTGATCAAAAGTAAGAAAGTTTTTTATTTCTGCGCCTCTCCAACTATAAATTGATTGATCGTCATCACCAACACAGCAAATATTTTCATTTTCATTTACTAGAAGATTCAACCATTTATTTTGAATAAAATTTGTATCTTGAAACTCATCAACTAAAATGTATTTAAAATTTTTCTGATAAATTTCTCTAATATCTCTATGTTCTTCAAAAAGTTTTACGCAGAACAAAATTAGATCACCAAAATCAAATGCATTTAAATCTTTAGTTTTGTCTTGGTATATTTTGTAAACCTTTAATATTGATTTAAGTATTGAACCTGACTTTTCAATTTTCACATCTTTTGGCAATAGACCTTTATTTTTCCATTGATCAATATGATACATTATCAATTGAGGTGAAAACTTTTTAGCATCTAGATCCTCACCTTTTACAATATTACGAATTAGTTTTTTTTGATCATCAGTATCTAAAATTGAAAAATTACTTTTGTATCCTAGAGCTTCAGCATGTCTTCTTAAAAACTTTACACTTATCGAATGAAAGGTTCCTAGCCAAGGCACAGCGTTTGAGCTACCTTTTACGTACTGCATTACTCTATTCTGCATTTCTTTTGCCGCTTTATTGGTGAAGGTCACACATAATATCTGGTTAGGCCAAGCTTTTTTTTGATTAATAATATGAATTAACCTGGTAGTTAAAACTCTTGTTTTACCTGAACCTGCACCAGCCACGATTAGATTTGGACCTTCAGTACTCAGAACTGCTTCTTTTTGTTCTTTGTTAAGGTTTTCAATTAAATTATTTATGTTATTCATAAGGTAGAATTTTCACTTATATACTAGTTATAAAAATAAAAAAAATGTTAAATAAATTTTACAAAATAATTCACAACAAGTACTTAAGATTTTTTAAGTTTATTTTTTTTATAAGATATTTATTTGTAATATTTATCATTTCTATAGCTTTATTTTTAACAATTCCAAATTTTTTCAACTATGAAAAAAGGGCAAAATTTATAAAAAATCATATATTTGATAATTATAAATTTAAAATCATTAAATTAGAAAAAATAAAATATCGGGCTTTTCCGACTCCAAATTTAGAATTAAGAAATGTTCAGGTAAAGGTTAATAATTCTGAAATGGATCTAGAAGTTAAAGAATTAAATATTTATCCTAAGCTTATAAGTATTTACAACTTTGAAAATTTTCAAACATCTAAACTAATTTTGAAAGATAACAGCATTGTTTTAAAAGCTTCTAATATAATGCCTCCCTTAAAAAATTTACTCAAACAAAAAAGTAAATTATCTTTGAAAAATTTAGATCTAAGTATAACGAATAAAAATAAATCTATTATAAATCTTGAAAATATTAATTTTGCTAATTACGGCTACAACAAAAATTTAATTCAAGGAAGAATTTTTGGAAAAGAATTTAAAACATCTATTGATGATAATTTTAATAATTTTAATTTTAAATTTTTAGGATCTGGAATTAATGTTTTTATAAATTTTGATGTTAATCATAAGAAAGATTTAAAAAGTGGTATTTTTGGAGCAAAAATACTAAACACAAAACTTAAATTGAATTTTAATTATGATAAAAAAATTTTAGAAATATATAATTCTTTCTTTAGAAGTAAAAATTTGTCATTTAAAAACAATATCTTAATCACATTAAATCCATTTTTAATTATAGACTCCAGATTTGAGATTGAGGAATTTGATAGTCAATTATTTGAGAATTTAAACTTTATAAAATTACTAGAGAAAAAAGATATTTTAAAGAAAATTAACAGTAAAAATGAAATTAATTTTAATTCAAAAAAATTAACAACGAATTTAATTGATAATTTTAATTTAAAAATAGATACAACATATGGAAGAATAAATTATATTAAAAAATTTTCTTTCTCAGATAACTTTTTTCAATGTAAAGGAAATATTAATTTATTAGAAGAGTATCCTTTGTTGTTTTTTGATTGCTATATAAAAGCAAAAAATAAAAAAAAAATTTTTAATTTTTTTTCGATAAAAACAAAAGAAAAAAATAAGACTTTAGAACTTAATGCGATTGGTTCTTTAAACATATTGAGTCAAAAGACTAACTTTAAATCAATTTCTTTGAATAACGACTACAATGCTTCGAAGGAGGATTTATTATATTTTAAAGATACTTTTGAAAGAGTGCTGTTAGATGGAAATTTAATTAATGTTTTTAATAAGAAAAAAATTAAAGAGTTTATTAAAGAAGTATCTTGATTATTTAGGTTTTGTCATTTTTAGTGGATTCATAATTTTATCGTATTCTTTTTCTTTTATTAAACCCGCCCTAATAACTTCCTCTTTCAAAGTTGTTCCATTTTTATGTGCTTTTTTTGCAATAAAAGCTGCTTTGTCATAGCCAATTTTTGGAGCCAGTGCTGTTACAAGCATTAGTGAATTATCGAGTAGATTTTTTATTCTTTTTTTATCGGCTTTTATTCCTTTAACACAGTACATTGCAAATGTTTTAGAGGAGTCGCTCATAATTTCAATTGATTGTAAAATATTATGAATAATAAGAGGTTTGAAAACATTTAATTCGAAATGTCCATGAGAGCCTGCCATTGTAATACCATTATGATTTCCAATTACCTTAACGCAAACCATAGTAACTGCTTCCGATTGGGTTGGATTAATTTTACCAGGCATTATTGATGAACCCGGTTCATTTGATGGAAGAATAAGTTCCCCATAACCTGCTCTTGGTCCCGATCCTAAAAATCTTATATCATTTGCAATTTTCATCAAGCAAACAGCTGCTGTATTTAATGTGCCTGAGAAATTTACAATTTCATCATGTGCAGCTAAAGCTGCAAATTTGTTAACAGCAGGCTTAAAAGGTATTTTAGTAATTTTACTAATTTCTTTTATAACTTTTTTATCAAAATTTTTTTTAGTATTAAGACCAGTCCCAACCGCAGTTCCTCCTTGAGCTAAATAATAAATTTCTTTTAGCGCTGCTTCTATTCTAACAATACATTTTTTAAGTTGAGCATGGTATCCTGAAAATTCTTGACCTAAAGTCAAAGGTGTTGCGTCTTGTAAATGAGTTCTACCTACTTTTACAATATTTTTAAATTCTTTTGATTTTTTAAATAATTCCTTTTCAAGTAATTTTAATGAGGGCAAAAGTTTTTCTTTAGTTTTCAAAGCTATGGCTATGTGCATTGCCGTGGGAAAAACGTCATTTGTTGACTGGGATTTATTAACATGATCGTTTGGATGTACAGGTTTTTTAGCACCTAATTTACCACCCATCATTTGAATAGCCCTATTAGCTATAACTTCATTTACATTCATATTAGTTTGAGTACCAGAACCCGTCTGCCAAACTTTTAAAGGAAAGTGTTCATCAAGTTTTCCTTTAATAACCTCTTCAGCAGCTTTAATAATATACTTGCTAATTCTGGGGTCTAAATCTTTATTTTTTGCATTAACTAATGCAGCAGCTTTTTTTATGATAGCTATTGAGTGAATTACTAAAGGTCGTACCAAAAAATCTCCAATATTAAAATATTTGTTAGATCTTTCAGTTGATGCGCCCCAATACTTATCACCAGGAACTCTAATTTTTCCAATGCTATCAAATTCTGTTCTGTATTTCATATTTGATTCATTGATATAATACACCCTTATAAACAAATTATAAATATAAAGGGTAGCAAATGACTAATTTTGAAAGTGTTAAAAAATTTATGCAAACGTTTGGTCAGGAAATAAGAGAAAAAGCTAGTTTTCCAAGCGATAAAATCAAGTCTCTTAGATACGATTTAATAAAGGAAGAATTAGATGAATTAAAAGAGGCACTAGAAAATCAGGATATAAAAGAGGTTGCAGATGCATTGACTGACATACTTTACGTAACTTATGGAGCTGGTCATGCTTTTGGAATTAACTTAGATAAATGCTTTCAGGAGGTTCAGAGCTCTAATATGAGTAAATTAGGTTTAGATGGAAAACCTATATACAATGATAAAGGTAAAGTTATGAAGGGACCAAATTATTTTAAACCTGATTTAAGAAAGTTTGTGGCATGATGAGAGAAAATTTTTATTGGATTTTTTTGGGAATAGCTATCGGCTTATTAATTTATTTAGGCGACAAATATATATTTTAATTTATTTTTGTATTTTTTTTAAAAAGAATGTTCAGATAATTTATCTCAAAAGAAAAATTCTTAAAGTTTATTTTTTTATAGGAATTTGGCTTCTCAGATATTTTTGTATATCCATGATCTCTGAACAATGACAAAATATATTGATAATTAAAACAATAACAATAAAGCTGAGCTGGGAGCAAATTTACCTGTTTTAATATTATTTTATCATTTGAATTTTCAGACTTAAAATAACTGGTTGCACTTATATAAAGATATTTTATTTTTTTTTTAAATAAAATTTTTAAAATTTTATCATAATCTTTTACATATTGAAGAGAACTTCCAAAATATACAAAATCCAATTTAGCTACTTTCAATTTATTAATATTATGTAGAACAGTAATTCCTTTTATTTTTTTTTTATTTATAAAGCCTTGAAGACGACTATTTAACTTTGGTTGATTAATCACATTAATATGAATTTTTGAAAATTTTTTTTTAAGAAAAAGATATAGGTCAATATTTTCACCTCCAAAATCTAATATTTTAATATTTTGATTTTTTGGAAAATTCTTCTCCAAACTTCTATAAAGATCTTTGTTAAAATTTAAATTATTTTTAATAAAGTTTTTATATTGGTTATAAAAAAAAATATTTAAATTTTTTAAAGGATGGTTGTTTTTAGGAAGAATTGTTTTACTAGTGGGTACAAAATAAATTTTAAAAAAACGTGAAATTTTTCTTGCAAAGAGTAACCAAAAATAATTTTTAATATTTAGATTTAAAATTTTATTGATCATTAAGAATTTCGGGGGCGTTCTGTTGCCAGGTGCCCTTAACCTTTTAACGTTATACAACAATTCTAGATCATAAAAAACGTCAATTTCTTTGCTGGGTGAGTCCGTATTGTGTCCAACGTTATTGCGGGTTATGCTGAGTCCAATGAATAACATTAACGAGATACTTAACTCATTTATTTTGCAGTCTAAAACTGACAATCTTAAATGGTCATCTTATCCTAAAGAGTATTTGGATTTAAATATGAAGGTATCTTTTGGACAAGGCGTCCCAGCAAGAGTTAGCTGGATTTCTTTTTTAGCGCCTGAAATGCAAACAAGCAATGGTTTCTATCCAGTTTATCTTTTCTATAAAAAAGAAAATAAGTTGATTTTAGCTTATGGTATTAGTGAAACAGCAGAGTACCCACAAACTTGGCCCGATGAAGTTGTTAATAATAATAAAAAGATAAATGAATATATAGATAACCCAGCAAGATATGGGGACTCTTTCCTATTTAAGTCCTATGCTCTAAATATTAACTCAAATAAAGTTGAGTTTGTTAATGATGATAATCAGAAAATTTCAAATGAAATTATAGAGAACGATCTTAAGCAAATCATTAATTCATATAAAAAATTTGTTTCAATGGAGATCAAAAATGAGTCTTCTCCTATAAGCCAGGGAGTTTTTTATTTAGAAAAACAACTTGAAGATTTTATTATTGAAAATTGGGATAGAACTGAATTTGGAAAAAAATATGACCTTATAGAAGAAGAAGGAAGGGTGATAAGCCAACAATATCCAACTTCTATTGGAAAGATTGATATTCTTGCAAAAGATAAAAAAACTAAAAATTATGTAGTTATTGAACTGAAGAAAAATCAAACTAGCGATGATACTATTGGCCAACTTTCTAGATATATGGGTTGGGTCAAACAAGAATTAAAAGATGATAACGTTAAAGGTATAATTGTAGCTGGAAAATTTGATGAGAAACTAAAATATGCAAAAACCATGGTTCCTAATTCTGAAGCGTTTCTTTATGAGGTTG
>Ga0315315_10000325_pt1 | contig 38652 bp, 54 predicted proteins | sample M140m3416metaG_FD_203699 | JGI IMG/M metagenome (GOLD analysis project Ga0315315, IMG submission 203699) | Ammonia-oxidizing marine archaeal communities from Monterey Bay, California, United States - M1 40m 3416 | ecosystem: Environmental > Aquatic > Marine > Intertidal zone | place: USA...
TCGGGAACATCGTGAACGACATCCGTTCTCATCGTCACTACGTATCTGGTCATCCAGAACGGGTGAAGTGGTTGGAGGCGCACGGATGGGTGTGGAACGAGCATGATGCAATGTGGATGGACGTCAAGGAGGAACTCGAGACGTACTACGACAAGAATACAAACCTCCGTGTTCCTCAAGACCATGTCACGGAGAAGGGCATGCGCCTCGGGTACATCGTGAACTACATTCGTTCTCGACGTCACTACGTATCTGGTCACCCGGAACGTCTTGCGTGGTTGCGTGCACGCGGGTTCCGTATGCACGCTCGTAACGCCGTACTGGACGCACAGCGTTGGGAGGAGGTGGAGAGGGAGGCACATGTACGTTGCACGGTAGATTCACTCGTCGAACGTGTCGTGAATGACGCGTGTGTGACTCCATTGTGAACGTTTCAAAAAAATTCTCAATACGAACCATGACAAACGATGCCCGTGAGTCGCATTCCGAGCGGACGCGCACGCCGCGTCCCTATCGCCCCGACTCGTATGGACTTGATCGCCGTCGGACCGAAGAAGAGTCTTCCGGAGGTCAGTACGTGGTTCCACTCCTGCACCACCGACGGCGAAGATCACATCCGTCCGACGGACGTCGTCGTTCTCTTCCTCACCGAGGGACACATTCCGGTGTGTTACCTTCTTCGCAACCTCGTCGATCAGCTGTACGATCAGTACAAGGCGGAGGAACCTCTCACAGACGTACGCGGCAACGAGATCACCCGCCAGCAGTTCAAAAATCTTGTCAACGCAGCGCGCAAGCATCTACCGGAATTCGAGGAGCGTTTTGCCCGCACGGAGGTGACGCGCATCGCCAATATTGTCGTCAAACCTCAGCTCATGCAACACCACCAAACGTTGAGTCGCGTGAAGCAGCAGTGGATGACGGGGGAGATTGACAAGTCCGACATGAAGCGTGCACAGTTGCAGTCCGCCAATAGCTTTGACCGCCACTACAAGATGGTCAAGGATCGCGCCAAGCGCATGTACGACGAACTCGGACCCATGGAGAGTCTGACCGTGCGTAAGGTGGCACGAACGCAGGAGGAATACGACGAGGCGATGAAGTTTGCGTGACATCAGAATGCGATACACTCGGCATTGACACCACGCGCACAACGCAGTCCATGTCGTCGGACGAGTCCTCTTCCTCCCACCCTCCGGGCACTCTCGCACACCTTCACGATCTCGAGTCGCGCGCCGACTTGAACGGTGAGACGGTGTTGTTGACGTCCAAGGTGCTCGAAAACGGTCGCCACGAGGCGTTTGTGCTGTTCAACGACGACCGGGAGAAGAGACCAGAGGGAATCAACGTGTTTGAGAAGAATTTCACCGTCAACACCACGGAGCGACGCGGACGCGCCAGTGGATGGAACGAACTCGGGTGTAGGTTTGTCAACACGAAGAACTACGCAAACGGTCTGGACGCCTTCCAGTGCGCTCTGGACGTGGCGTCCAAGGACTCGACCGAGTGCCGCATTGAGGGATGCGACGCCCTCTGTCTCATGGCGTGGTTGGGACTCCGCATGAACAGCGAGGGAGTGGAGTTCGACGGCGAGCGCAACGCGGCGCAGATTGTTCAGTTTGGACTGAAAAACATCTTTGCCGAAATCCTGGAGAACAAGGAGGTGGTGACGGAAACGGCAACGGTGGACATGGGAGCGGGGCGCCTTCCTACGCGTGATTCGCCTGTGCTCCTCCTCTCCGTCAAGGAAAACGAGTCATCGCGATACTTTTTTTACGACGAGATGGAAAAGGTGGTGCACGAATGTGTGGAGAAAAAAATGGAGGAGAAGACGAGTAACGAAGAAGATGGAAACGCTGTGTCCACGGATGGAACGGAAACCGTCTCCGAGGCGGCATCGAGCGGACAAGCAGAGGTGCTCGGAGAAGAATGAAACACTCGTGCGTCGGAGTGTGCGGCGTCGACGGCAACGCAATGTGTTTCGGCACCGTTGGATGAAACACATGCGCAATTCGAGACCGGAACCGATCATTACACCGTTTAAGGTGACGCGTTTGATGACGTCAGAGGCACCGCCACCCATAGTTCCCGTGTCTCCCGATCCGATGACGGATTGGGAGGCGGTGTGTGCGTCCGAGGTCGATACCAGGCGTGTGACGTGGAAAGAATGGTTTGGGAGATTTTTCTATGCGTAATAAAACAACACTCACACAATGGATGGGGCGCTACAACGATGCTACCGTGCCGTTCCACTGACCCACGTTCGCGATCTGGCGCCCAAGCGCGGAGTGGTGGCGCTTCGCTGCGTGCGAACGGGGTGCACGGCGTGCGCCGATTTTGAGACGGATGGGCGTGTCGCGTTTGAGGAACGACTCATGACCGAACACGCCTCGCATCTCAACATACGCCGATGGAACTGCGACGACACAGACATGAGGAACCTTGCACTCGCTGCCGGAGTGACGGACATCCCAGCGTATCTTCTCATCTCCTCCACGGGACACGTGGAGGTGCGCCACGTCTCCTAACGTGTCGACTGCGACATCGCCCCAAGCGTGTGCACGGCGAGCATGACCGACTCAAGACGCGCACGTTTGGTTGCAGTGTCCTCCCCCTCCATGCTCTCGACAGTGGTTGCGACCAACCCGCGCATGCGCTTGCGGCGGTTGAACCTTTCCTTTTGCAGTTTCATGCATGCACGCACGGTGTTGACGTGTATGGCGCCTATCTTGGCGAAAAGATCGCCAGACGACTTCTTTTAATTGATGAGGGTGACGACGATGCGATCGATTTCGACACGCGGAACATTGCGCGCGTTGAGGAAGAGGACAAGGTCGGTGACAGGGAAGGTCGTGGCGCTCATGGCCGTTTCTTTTTGTTTGGTACCAACGACAGCCGTTGAAGCCCCTGTTGGTACGTGTAAAGTACGTAACGGTCATCGCATTCCGTCAACCGTTGCACCGCACGTAGGATGGGAACCACATCGTGCTCGTAAAAATAATCAAGAGAAACCATGTCCAGGTAAAATAGGAGGGTGTCAAAGTCGTACGAACCCGTAGACCCGTCGTGCAACGAAGGCATGACGTCCCACGCGTCCTTGTGCACGTGCGAGGAGTCGTGGCGAGAGCGACGCCAGAGAGTGGTGACGCAATCGTCCATCGAGTGCTCGTGACCCTCGGAACGTACGACCCAATGGAGTGGCATCTGAGGCGTCCGCCCAGGGTGTCGCGGACGCGTCGAATGGACGTGCAATTCGTACGTCAACGAGGAACACGGATAGTAGGCAATCGTGTTTTGCATGGTCTCTAAAAAGGCACGCCTTATGGAATGGGACACAAACAGAATCGCCGGTGTAATGCGCGGTAGATCGGACCATGTGCACCTCAGCCACGGAGTGAGGATCAGCGCCACTTCACACAGAACGTCCTCTGCACTCCTCAGTTGTCCATGCATGTGTGTACCACAAACGTTTGGTACACAGTCTCACTCTCCTCACTCTAAGAGGATCTAGTCGACCACAACAGTCTTCTGGCGCTTGGCGGTCATGCCCGTCTCGTCCGCCGACAGGAGACCACGCACGGCGAGACCAAAGTCGGACGTGTACTGCACGGTCGTCGTAGCGAGAAGTTCGCCGCAGCGTGCCGTCTGAGCCTTCGGGTCGTTGACGAGCGTGGACGCCGTGGACCCCTCCTCGGAACGGAGTTGCGACTGTTCCTTCTTGTGCATCGTCGACGATGACGCACTTGATCCCGACCAAGAGGACGTCGTCTGCGACGTCTCCGACTTGACGGAGTTGTGCTCCCACATGCAGTGGTACCACTTCACGGTCACCGACCCCGTCGAGGGAAGGCGACCGTCCTCCTCGTCCTCCTCCCCCGCACGCGCATTCTCCACAAACTTGAGCGCGTGCGAAATGAGGTTGGAGTCCGACCAGGACTGACCCGACTTGAGGACGCCAAGAGGAGCGGACGTGCGAGTGCGCGGCATCTTGTACGAGTAGCCGAGGTCCACGTCGTCCACGAAGATCCTGCACAGTGCGTGGCGAGTGTCCTGGTTCTTGAGCATGATGAAGAACTCGTCGTCCTTTTCACCCTTGACCCAGGTCGTGCCCATGGCGTCGACGTACTCGCGACGCTCCTCACCGGTGGAGGCGTCCGTGAGCGTGAGGGAGAAGGCGCGCATGTTGTCGGCAAATACCATCGGTTGGTTCTTTCTGGTTGGTACGCAGCAGGGGGTACCAACGGAGACGGAGAACATATTCCGTTACACTCTCCTGTAGTAGTAGTGCTCTGTTCCTGTGGTCAGAGCGAGTGTGACGTCTATGAGTAGAGGAATCCATGCGTACTGACACAGTGTGTAGAGCAGAAGGATCGCAAGGGCGTACAATGGAGCGTGAAGGTAGCGATTCCAGTTCCACCATATATGTCCTCCGAACCCTCCTATTTGAGCGTTTCGGTAAATCTGTCCGACGAAACCTATAGACACGTACGCAAAGAACCCTGCCAATGCGTGACGCGCCCAATGAGGCGCCGCACAAATCGAATACGTGACCATCATTATTGTGATACGTACTGGAATGCAAACGAGGAAAAAGACAATTCGACGCCACATGTCGGGATCAGTCATGTCGCCGTGTTAGTGTACTCATGGCCTATTTTATTTCTACACGATGTTGTCTCTCCCACCCGACCTCCTCGAGCACGTGACGCTTCTGTCCTCCGACGAATGGTTTGACCTGCTCGTACCACGTCGCTCGGGAAGCACGGACAATGCGTTTTTTTGTCCCAACGAGGAGACGCATCGCGTTCCCAGCGTGGAAACGCGTCGCGTTGATGTACCCCTTCCCGTGGAACTGTTGACCGTTTACCAACGCTACCCCGACGACACGGAATTCTCCGCACCCAATGGATGGATGTTCCTCTCTGAACGCCAGATCGCGACGCGACGCGATGCGATGCGCGAGGAGGGACAGATGCGTCTCGTGGACATCGGCATCGTATACGCGGGAATGGGACATGTGAGTGTGGTGTCCTACGATCCGGAAACGCGGGGAGTGTTGACCGGCATCGACGGAGGCGCCAACGGATGGGATCGTAAGGACAATCACGAACGGCGCGTGCGAATGACGGTGACGAAAACCACACCCTTTGCGGTCTGGTGGAAGACGGAGACGAAGGACGCCTCATAAATTCCCAATCCAGACCATCGGTACAACAGCGTCGGAGTGTTTCCACCAACGGCACACGAATAAAAGGGCATTAAAATCGATGTTGGCGGGCATTTCGTCGAGTCGCGCGTGAGAGTGTGTGTGTATACCAAAAAAGAGGAGCGGGGTAGAATGTTGGAGTTGCTGTGCATGATGTTCGCGAGCGTCATGTTTGGAATGAACGTGTCCATTCCATTCCTCGCGTTCGCCAGCGAACGGCGGCATCAACGGCGCGTTGCGAGAGAGCGCATGAGCAGAACAAATTCGCGTGAGAGCCTCCTGTGATCGATGGTGGGAAAGAGGTGATGTGCGCACTGGCGATCAAGGAATAGCGTCATCTCGCCCGTGCACCCAAATGGTTCGATGTCGCGTGTGTTGCGCAATTGGCGCTCCACCACGCATTTACTGTCCGTCTGGGCGACGTGATCGTGAGTGAGATGCGCCAGCGTTGCAAAGGCGTATCCCGCGGGAGTCATCGTGGTGAAAAGGGTGAGTGTCGCAAAGAGGGGAGGGTGGAAGGCGTAATACGAGAGGACTCGAAACATAAACAGGAACGGTGCAACGCACATCCACAACGGCGCACCGTACGCGACCGCCTTCCACCGCGTCGCGTGCACAAACGTACCTTGCAACGCCACGATGAGTTCCGAAAACGTGTACACCACGTGTCGTACCCACGACGTCTGCGCACTCCCGCACAACACGCCCGGTCTCCGCGGCAACCACGCGAGGATGGGTTCCATGCTGATCGCGTCGTGATCGCGCTCCGTATTCACAAACGGATGGTGCGAAATCACGTGCTCGGACAACCACTCGAACGACGACAGACCGTTCCAGTCAAGACCGAGTGCGTGCGGATGCACACGGTGCACCCCATTGTGTCCGTACGCACCCAGAATCGTATTCACGAAGGCGGAGAGAAGACACAGCTCAAACCAGGAAACATTCACGGTGTGCGTTTGGAAGAGAATGAGAGAGTGTAGAACAAGGGCGCTCAGTGTGAAGAAGAGCACTCGAAGATGCGTTCCCGTGGAGGCGGAACGCGACGCGCGAGTCGGAAAGAGTTTGAGCACCGTGGACCGAAGGTCGGCGTACCGAGTGTACTCGTGTAGGGACGGGTACTCCGTGTGTCCAGCGATGGGAAGTGTTTTCAGTGTGCGCAGCGCGACGGCATGGTTGACGTGACTCATTTCAAAGAGCTCTGTCGCGTCCCGTCCTCCGCACAACTCCAGAAGCACCCTTCCACCCGGGTGGTCAAAGTGGCGCACGTCGTATGCAACATTGTGAATGACGATACAGTGACGCGGACACACGTCCGACATGGGACGGAGTGCATTTCGACAGATTGGATTCATTCCTCCTGACGTACTACAGGGGAAATTATTGGAGAGGGTTTTACGAATCCACTATCGCGATCAAACACACGCCTCTAAAACGTCGCGCCATTCTTCACCTTCCCATTCCACCTCGGTTGGCGCAGCGTACTTGAATTCGCACCCTTCTGTACTTTTCCGCACGCCAATGCAACACGATGTCACGCTCCCCCCCCTTTGAAACCCATCCTCCTTGCCGCGTCCCTGACTCATTTTTTTACTACTCCTACTAGGCAAATGACATGCCTGCGTCAGCGACGTTCTCGACAACGTTCGTCGCGCAGTCGGAGATCTGGGTGGAAACAGAGACGCAAGTCCTCACGGCGCAGTGCACGAAGGAGGCGGTCGCGCACGCGTAGGTATCGCTCCTCCTCACAGTTGTTGTCACCTGACGGATTAGCACAATTATCCCAAAGTGCACGGGAGGAATATCTACGACAGAACAATCCAGGTGGAGGAGGGTGGCGACAATCTCCTGGTCATGACGCAGCTCAAAGACGACTAGCACGTTCCGAAAACAGAAAGCACGTTAAAAAGAAAATTCTTATATTTGGCTGCGGACCAGCCGCGTGGACATTGGCATTCATCTGCAGGACCAAAGGGTTTGTAGTTCATATGTGGTGTCCCAACAAAGAGGAGACTCGACGTTACATCATGTTGTGCCAACCCAGTCTAATTACGGAAATGGCTGGAGAAAATGAGAAAAATGTGGTTATTGACCATCTTACTATACTGTCCAATGGACACATTAAACATGCAGACACACACCTTCCTCCTTTCATCCAGGGATTCCACAAGAAGAGTAACACAGAAGATGAACTTGCTCCATTTTCCATAATGTGGACAACCCTTCGAAACTTTCTGAAGACACAGGCAAATGGAGTGGTAGAACTAACAAATGAACCAGACATGAAAGCATACGACTACGTTGTAAGTGCGGATGGTTCGTCCAGGCAGGTGGCGCGCCGTATGAGAAAACATTCCGCTGTACCATTGACATCGGACAATGTGTATGGTATGACAATTGCGTACACAAGTACGAATCAATACATAGGAGGAAGTGACCACACCAAGAATCCCCGTACAAATGCTCAACGTGGGTATCGATTATTTGCGGACGGAGCCGATCGGTACATTGGTTTGCGCGTAGCGAATATACAACCCGACGTTGAATATTATAAGTCTATTGAGGATGAACAGATGCAAATGGTGCATAAAAGAGTGGTAGTGAAGCCATTCACAAAGGAAAATATTGCATTGAGTAAGTTCTACAATTTTGCAGACACCCTTCCGGGGAATGAACCATTGGTGACACTTGATGAAGCAGACGAGGGACGCGTTATTTACACTCAGGTATACCACAACGAATACAACCGTGATATGAAAAACACGGCGGCTGCATTGATTATAAATTTTAATGACGCTAAGGATAGTCTAAATGAAGCTGACCGTCAAGAATTGATGGATCTGATTCAACAAAACGATGTACAGATATCCCCTATATTCAGGTTACAGTTGACGACGGAGAGCGTAGGTCCCGTTGTTGAGGCTGGAAAAATGTACCAGATAGGAGATGCTCTTCTGCAATGGGATTTCTTTGGAGGAATGGGCGTGAACGCTGCCATCGCGTCCGCAATTGTGCTTGGAAAAACGATTGGAAGTAGTGAATGTGATACACGAATGAACGAACACTATGCACAACTTTGTGAGAAATGGAAAAGAAATACCACGGATTTAGGCCGATCAATCATTTCTGATAACCTTCCTGCGTCTGGAGCGGTGTAGTGCGCGTCGTGATCGCGCTCCGTACACTACGTTGTGAATGACGACGCAGTGGCGCGGACACACGCCCGACATGGGACGGAGTGCATTTCTACAGATTGGATTCATCCTCCTACAGTATCGCGATCAGACACACGTCTCTTCTGCCACGTCGCGCCATTCTTCACCTTCCCACTCCACCTCGGTTGGCGCAGCGTACTTGAATTCACACCCCTCTCTACTTTTACACACACCACTGCAACACGATGACACGCTCCCCCTGTTGACACCCATCCTCCTTGCCGCATCCTTTGAATTCTCGAACAAAATCCACTCTGCTCCAATTTTCCGGCCCATGATCGGTTTGGAAATCTTTTTAGCATTGGATTTGCGGTGAGTATTCGTTGCGTACGAGTGCTGCACATTCTCCGAAACCGAGACCCATTCCAAGTTGGTGATGCAATTATTGGACGGATTTCCGTCCTTGTGATTCACCTGATCTTGATCCTCGCGTCGTGGTAGATTGAACGCCTGCGCCACAATTCGATGCATTAAGTGTCTCTTCCCTTGGATCCTCACGGGCACATACCCGTCACAGCGCGGAGATGGTGTTGACACAACTCCCTTCGTGCTCCTAAAGCGTCCAAACGAAGAGACCGCCGCACCACCATGTACCTCTCTCCACTCCTCACCATCCAGTACCGGTACCTCAATTGGAAGATCGAATTTGAACTCATACCCACCAGTGGTTGATTGTTTGCCGCGGCAGCAATGGCTGATGTTACCATAATTAAGTCCCAACGATTTCCCCGCGTCACGAACACTCGGATACGACGTCCACTCTAGCACACCGCATTTCCGTCCAATTATGGGCTTGCTTTGCTTTGGCGCATTGGAGTTGCGGTGAGCATTCGTCGCGAACGAGTGCTGCACATTCTCCGCCGCCGAGACCCATTCCAAGTTGGTGATGCAATTATTGGACGGGTTTCCGTCCTTGTGATTGACTTGTATCTGGTCGTCTCGTTTCGGCAGTCGGAAGGCGACGGCCATCAAACGGTGGATAAATCGTAACCGTCGGTAGACACGTGCTTCTACATATCCAGAAATGCGAGGCGTCGGGGTCGAAATGACATTGAACTGATTCCGAAGACGTCCGAACGAGGAAACCTGAGGGACGCGTTTCACCATGAGTTTCCCGGGAAACACTTGTGCGTTCTCCAACACTGACATTATCCTCTGTCACAATGTGTGTACCAATCAAAGGGAAACATTCCAATCATGCTCACCTCCGACATCGTGTGCACGGCGTTTCAGACGAAACGCATCACACCGCACGTACACACACTCCTCCTCCGCGCGCTCGCGTCAGGAGTCACGGATCCCGTTCAAGCGCGCCTCTCGAAAGGGATTGTGCGAACGTGGTTCGAGCTGGAGCAGGAATACGGGGGACAAACGCGCAAACTGAACGTCCACGTGTCGCAGGCGCAGCAGAAATTGGAGCGTAAACTGTCACAGAACAGCGCAATAGTGCATCGCAGCATCGTGTCGACGCTGCACTCGCTTCGTTACAATGACCAACTGGGTGCGTACGTCGAACCGTGGTTGGAGGTCACCGAGGACCACCCTACCGTCCTCGAGGCCGTGGTGTGGATCTGGTTGTACGCCGCCGGACACGCACCGGAGGAACCGCCCTCCATCGACGCTCACGGCGACGCACTCACGATGGACGCGGCAAAGAATGATCCGGCGGATCTGATCCGTGTTCTTACCCAGTTTAAGCGACAGTACGACGTACGGGGAATGAAACCGGCGCAACTCGTGGACACGTTGGCGCTCAAGCACGGTTGGTGGAAGATGGGCGACGATTTGCGGTCAGACGTGCTCCTGTACGCAAGCGTGTGTGAGTCCCTCTCCGAGCACGAGTGGGTCCCGAGCACGGAGGTGGAGACGCACGCTCGCGCCATCAACGCGGACGAGGGGGCGTTGGAACGCCTCATTACCAGCGATCGTCTCGTTGGGACGGGAGAGGACGCGAAGCACATAACACTTCGCAACATCTACGACACGTCGGCGCGCGTGAAGACGATCATTCGTAGTCTCAACGAGACCTTTCCCAAGGCGCACGACCAGTGGACGGTGACCGAGGAGGTGAAACGCAAGTTGACCGACGAACAATTGACGCTCGTGACGCGCATCGCGGAGGGGCACCGACTCACCCTCGTGTGCGCAAATGCGGGCACGGGGAAGACGCACACTGCGATGGCGCTGGCGACAATCACTCCGTCGACGGCGACGGTGCTCTGTCTCGCTCCGACGCACAAGGCGCTCTCGGTGCTGCGCAAAAAGTTTGCGGCGCTCTCTCGCGCGGGCGTGACCATCGACTTCATGACGGTGCACCGCTTCTCCCTTCTCACCGAGGAGGTGACGGCGTCGTTGGTCATCGTGGACGAGACGTCGATGATTACCATGAGCAAGATTCGATCCGTTCTGGAAGCGTTTTACCTCCTTCCCAACACCCGCATTCTCTTCATGGGAGACGACGCACAACTTCCATGCATCGGTCGCGGTCTTCCCATTCGCGATCTACAGGACTGCATCGTCACCCTCCGGTTCACGCGATGCATGCGCACCGAGGGACAGAGTCTCATCTCCCTTGCCACGGCGGTGCGCACGGGCGCGGAGGTGGACCTCACGCCGACGTCTCAATTGAAAGTGACCGACGAGACGAACATGGATCTCCTCGTCGAGGCGGTGGTCGCCGCGCATCCTTGCGCGGTGGCGCAGGAACCGTGGGATCCGGCGTACGTGCAGATCATCACGCCGCAGAACAAGCACGTCCAGGAACTCAACGTGCAGATTCAAAAGCGCATCGTGCGCGACCCGTCTAAACCGTCGGCGTCGGTGTCGGGATGCTTCGTCGGCGACGCGGTCCGCATCAAGCGCAATACGACGGCGTACAAGAATGGCGACGAGGGCGTGCTCGAGGACATTGTCCCCGCGGGGGCGGAGGACATCGCGATGCACGGCAAGGGCAAACGCGCGTCGTCGGGGGACTTTGTGGGCATCGTGCGGTTGCAGAACGAATCGCGCGTGCGCGTCTGGAAGTACGACATGGACCCCGCGTACGCCACCACGGTGCACAAGGTGCAGGGGTCGGAGTACCCTCACGTTGTACTCGCCATGTTCTCCAACATCCACCCCAACCTGCGCACGCGCGAGATCCTGTACACCTCCGTCACGCGCGCCCGCGACCGTCTGCACATCATGGGAGATTCGGGGGTGCTCGGTCGCATGGTTTCGAATCCGCGTCGCACCGTCTTCTCCACCGTGTCGGAGGACGACAGCGTCCCGGAGGAGTGGCACCCGCCGACGGCGACGGAGGACGGAATGGAGGTGTGGTGACGACGCGGTGCGCCTGAAAAAAATTGTTCCAACCTAGATAACAGCAATGCAGATCTTCATAAAAACGCTAACAGGGAAAACAATAACTCTGGAGGTCGAACCAAGTGACTCCATAGATAACATCAAGGCAAAAATACAGGACAAGGAAGGTATTCCCCCAGACCAGCAACGACTTATTTTCGCTGGGAAGCAGCTTGAGGACGGTCGCACGCTCTCAGACTATAACATTCAAAAGGAGTCCACATTACACCTCGTACTCCGCCTTCGTGGTGGAATCGTCGAGATCTAGAGCGATCTGGGACATTAGACCGTGTGGAATCGTTCTGTCGGGCGATATCGATTCATGTTTTTTTGTACCGTGAGTAGTATTTTTTTCGTTCCATTTTGTAAAATTTATGACTCGCATCCTCTACGCCTACCTCCTCTACCTCGAGGAACACTACGCGTGGCCGAGTTACACGGGAGAGTTTTAGGTACTGTGGTGAAACATTCGGATCACATATGCGGGTAGCGCATAGTGCCAGTCGCGCATCCATGGATACTCCTGGGTCATCGTTTGACAGTACTCACACCCACCCAACCACTGGGTCGTCGATCGACACATGGAACACGTGTACGGAGGGCAGTACCCGAACCCATCCTGACCCCGGGCAAATGCGTGGGACACAAGCTTCCGACGCGAGAGACACGTGATTCGCATCGCCTTGTAGTACACGTACGACCGTATCAGGCGTCGTGATACTTCCGTTTGCGCCCCTGTGTAACACGCCTTGCACGTGCACGATATCCCGCCAAGGTCAGTGAGATGCGATGATATGTAGGCAAGGACATCGTCGGGGAGGTCGGGGAGGTCGGACATGAAAGGGATGAGATGTAGTCGTCCGACGTCTCCGTATCCATAAGAGGCATGAGGTTCTCGTTTACGAATTCTGAGAGATACTCGCGCACGATGTAGTTGTGGGACGCATTGAGGACGACCTCCATTTGTTGGATCTTTCGGTTTGGTACACTCAAAGCAACGCAGTAACCACGGCATCTTTCGTACCAATCCGAAAGACATGACGATTGCACAGATCTGCCAACGTCACATGCCGGCGCTGAAGACGACCGCAGCGACGACGGAACACGACTTGGTGCGTGCCGTTCTTACCAACCGTCCCTTTCACCGATGGGACGCCTTCCTCATGGACGTCGTCACACATCTGGCGCGTACGGGAAACACACGTTTCACACCTTCCCACGACAATCTTCCACGCATCAAGATGATCTTCGACATGGACGTCGAAGAGGTTCCGAAACATCTCAGCACGACGTGTAAGATGTCGCGCGACCTGGGAGACGCATGGTGCGCCCTCCTCTGGTTCAATCGTCTGGGATGACGTCGTACATATCCGTGTGACTTGATTCGGTGCTCACCCACGTAAAGGATGCACCGAGTAGAGTCACAAGTTCCTCTCTCGTTTGGACTCTCATATCCGGATCCAGACACTGTCGTAGACGCTCGCGGATCGTGGACAGTTGTACAGGGTGCGTGTAGTTCATCGGATTTAGTCCATATCTATTCATTACATCACATGTAATGTACCGCGAACTGTAAAGATAGTCATGTAATACTGTATAGTCGTCCATCTCTCTCAACGTACCCCATACGCACCCGTACACTCTGATTCTACCCCCCCCAAGAGACCATTCGTCCTCCTCCACACGACAGCGTTTCGGCGTTTCCTCCGACACAGGAACCTCCTCACGAGTGCGCTTGCGAGTGGTGTCGTTGTTGATCCAGCGAGTCATTTTGGCCTTCGATACGATGTTTCGTTTGTAGAGAACGACGTCGTTGAGGTAGATTTGGTTGATCAGATCCGTGGGCCACTCCTTGAAAATATCGCTGTCCGTACGAAACATCAGCGGCGGGTACAGGTCCGGGAACAGAGTGTGGCGGAAATCCACTCCACGCATTGTCGTACGCGTCTTGGAGTATCCGAAGCGTTCGAGTGCCTGTATGTAGCGACCCTCTTTCCCGCGGTTGAGTGCCCTTACAATTTCACTGCGCTGCTCAAACGACCAGAGGTCGAAGGTCGTCGGAAACCCACACATCTGAACGGTCGCGTGTGCCTCATTGGAACGGATCGTGTGGTACATGTCCATCAACTGCCGCTGCATGCTGTCCAGCGTCTCGCGCATTTCCTGCATCGTGACAGTCGTCTCCTGCATCGTAACACGTTCTTCTGGATTGGTACCAACGACGGCGTCAGTGTTTTCGAAAAAGAAACGTTACGCAACAGGACGTTTTTTCATCCGTCATGCATCCCTCCTATCTTCCGTCGCGCTGGTCTCGTGTGCGAGAGTTTCTACAGGCAGTCTATGCGGTTTTGTTTGCGCCTCCTATACGCTGGCCAGAGTCCTACGCGTTGGTGGTGTGCGACCCCATAGTCGCATACGACTCGCTCATGTCGCGTACGTGTAGGTGCAACATCTCGAAGCTGTTGCGAATCGCCTCGAGTCACGGGGCCACGTCGGTCGTCACGATGTGGGTTCGTCAACGCCCCACCACCGCACCCGGAGACGCCATCGACGCCAAGGGATACTGGTCCTTTTACGTGCCCCCCAACCAATCCACGGTGGCGCCAGACGTGGACGTACCGAACGACACGTCCGTCATCCCCGTCACCTCTCCGAACGCGTACACGAACCCCACCTTTTGCGATACCGTGCAGGATGCGGACACCATCGTTCTCGCGGGGGTTTGGACCGAGAGTTGCGTTCTCGCAACGGCACGCGCCGCCCTCGACCGCAATCAGCACGTGATTGTGGTGCGCGACGCGGTTTCCGGTCACGGCCTCACTGCATGGTTCACACTCGTAGTTCTTCAAATGGCGTATGGAAGCGTAGTACGAGTGTCGTAGGTTTACTCCTCGTACGCCACCCTGTCTACGCTATCTTCGTTTTCGATTGCCCGTAATGCGAACGAAACCATTTCTGACACGGTCCCTTTGCCACGGTTCCACATTTCTTCGATTCCATACTCTATGGAGGTCTCCGAGTAACTGTCCATTTGAACCGTCTCCATGATGGTCTGTCTGACACTGTCTTCCGCACGATCCTTCGTCCCGTTATCGTAAACCGCCTCTATGTCAATGTATGGTACACCTTCGTCGAAATAAAAAAAATCAGCATCGTTGGTTCTGTTGATAACTGGCGTCTGCATATTGTTTGTGATCGTACTCTGAAACGTCTTGCTGAGCAACGACAGTTCATACGCACATTCGAAGCTCGCCACATTCAACACGACGTCAATGGGGAGTGTGTCCATGGCAAATGGTAGTACGCCGGATTGGTACACACACACTGACATACGCATGAGTGGTGCACATCTTGTATCGTTTGTCGACCTTTAAACACAGAACGTCACGTGCAGTTTACACACTCCGTAGCGTTTTCGCCTCCTCCGTCACCGCCTCTACCACCCGTTCCCGCGTCTCGTTTGCTACATTTTTGACCACCCGTTTTGCAGCACCCTTCACAGCGCGGCGAATCATAAACGGAATGAAAAGCTTCACAAATGCGACGAGTAGGACAATGACGACGGCGATGGCAATCCACGACATTAACCTTTACATGCTACGTGAGGAGTGTATTTTTTTGCACGCGATAGCACCAACCACATATGTCGGAGGTAGTCGATGGAGGGTCCATCCTGCGGGTAAAGTGCGATTATCGTTGCTTCATCGCCGCCACTCCGTACGACGGTCGGTGCGACAAGAGCAAGCGTGGGACCGCCTTCCTCCTGAAACTCAACGGCACGCCCATCATCGTCACAGCACACCACGTCGTCTCGAATGCCGTGTCGGTGACAGTTACCTCTCCCACGCTCGGGGATGGAGAGGCGCGCACGTTGCGCATCATCGGGTTCAACCCCTACCTCGACATTGCGATTCTCACGGGTCCCCCTGACATCATGAACCTCAAACCATTTATTCCACAGCAGTCGTCCGATCTGAAGCCGCGTCACAAGGTGATCTGCGTCGGATTTGCCGCCGGCACGCTTCGCACCCACACCACAAGCGGCACTGTCTCGGGACGTAACGACTATCCGCACAATCGCATCCAGACGGATACCGCCATCAACCCGGGCAACTCGGGAGGTCCCATGATCGATGCGGAGACGCGGCGCGTGATCGGCATCGTAACCTCGGGGATGAACAACATGCAGACGACCAACTTTTTCACGCCCATGGACGAGGCGTGGCAGAGCATTCGGCGCATCATTACGCGATACCGCGAGCACGGGGAGGTGGGAATCGACTCAGGGTTTCACCTGAATGCCGTTGTGCGGAGCGTGAACTCTGCTGCGTGTCATGGTGAGCGAGGAGGTGCGTACGTCGCCGCCACCAACCCAGACATCGGACTCACAGAGGGAGACGTCCTTCTGGCAGTGGAGGCGCCAAAACGCAATGCCGAGGCCACCGGCGAACTTGTGGACCTCAATGCCCACATGCGTGTCAACGTTCCGTCCATCTGGGCGTACGACGCCATCGACTTCCGTTCTGTATTCGACGCGATTACAGATATACAGCCGTCGACAACGGTGAAAATGTTGGTGAGACGTTCGCGTGGATCTGAGCAGGGAGAAACACTTGTGAACGTACGTCTCACACGTGTCGAGAAGAACTCGCGGGAACTGTTTCCGGATTGTGAACCGATGGTGTATGTCACGTTTGGAGGTCTCGTGATTCAGACGCTCAGTACGTCGCATGAGTGGGCCGTGACGGGAGTCAACAATGGCACCTTCGACAAACCAGAAATGGAAATGAAGTCCAAGCCCGCGATCACACATGTCGCGTCCGGTTCTCCCTTTGCCACACACGGCGCTGTCGAACTGCCAGGGTGCGTCATAAGGCGCATGGAGGGAGCGACGGAGGCGCGCGACGTGGACACGATTGAGGAGGTCGATCGTGCCATGCGTGAAATTAATCCAACGGTAATCGTCCTCCATGACGGATCTCGAGTCGGTGCATTACCGGAAGAGATTCGCGATTACGATACGCGCCAGGTGGACGAAGCGCTGCGTCGGGGACGGCATTCTGTGATGAGAGGTCCTTTGTCAAGGGTCACATTTGACCCCGCACCTCTTCACAACGTTGCCGTCATGTAACAATAAAAAGGTATCACATTAAGTAAACAATGGAACGGTGTCGCATTGCCCTTGGATTCGTCGTGTCTCTCATGTGCGCGAGCGTGAGTGTCCTCGCCGCGACGGGAGTGGTGGGAGCGTGGTTGACACCGGACGCATCTCATCCACCGCCTCCGTTTGCACCGCCACCCCTTCGTCCCGTGACCGACGTTCTGCAAACCGACATCCTGTTTGACGCGACGGTGGAACAGTTTGACGAGGATAGTCAGCAACAGTTTTTGGAGGAACTGGGAGCGTATCTGGGAATCGATGCATCGTACATTTCGATCGTGGACATCCTTCCCGGAAGCATACGCGTTCGCGTTCGGGTGCGCGTGCCGGTGACAGTGCCGATTCCTCGAGTGGTCGAACGGCTGAGCAATCGCACCTCCGTGACGGCGGTGCTCACGCTCCCGGTGCTTGACCTCGTCTCCCTGTCTCCACCATCGTTTCCTCCTCCTCCACACCCTGAACCACCCCCTCCCCCTGCTGTACCACCCAGTCCGTCGCCGCTGCACCCCTTTCCATCGTCTCCCGCACCCCCCTCTCCTCCCCCCTCTCCACCCCCTGTTCCGTCGACTCCTCCATTCTCTCCACCTGTCTGCAGAAACATCAACTGCACCGTCGAGTACGAGTACAACACCATGCTCACACCCCTCGACAATGGGTGCTGCTGCGTTTCCGGTGCCCAGTGCACATCCACCACATGCGCGAACTGGACGTGCATGGACCCCTTTCCACCTCCTCCTCCTCTACCACCATCGACGCCTGCGACAGTCGCGCAACACCTGATCACGTACGCTCCTCATCACATGCAACCCTTTCTTGTCGAAGCGTCCATCACTGAACGCGCCCTGTGCACGCCGACGGCATTCGCCTCGCAATTGGGAGGCGCATACAATCGTTGGACACAAGTATACCTTACAACCTTTGAGATACCGACGACGGTGCCCTACCCGTCGTCGCCGCCGGCGTACGGAACGCAGGGATGGATGGACTTTGCGTACGAGGTGCACCACTTGGGAGGAACGTGGGCCGCCACGAGCGCGCCGGTGCAACACGGTTTATCGTGGTGGATGAACACCAACGATCGGGGTGCGCTCGACCTTCCGCGCATGAATGGCGCCGTCGGAACCTTCACCGACAGCGCGCGACGCGGCGCCATGGAATTCTACAGTCGCACCTCCCTGGGCGCGAACGTCGCCTTTGTGTACCACGTGTCTCCCTTTTCCGTGCACGGTACCGCGATCCCTGTGCAGTACGCGTCCACGACCGCCGATCCCGCCCTTGCATTCGACGCCCTCAAGGAGTACGTTCTCGTGCGTCACGTTCCAGTCGTCGTGTTTCTCTCGTCCATGGCGACGAGCGCACCGACGTCGTTCCTCTCGGTCGACGGATACGACGTTGAGGTGCGTACTCTGGTGCCTGGAGGCGCCGTCGGGAACGAGTTTGGGGAGGTGTACACGTACGAGCAGAACAACCCGGAGAATAGCCTCGGTCATACGACGCTCGTCGTGGGCGTCTACGAGACGACAGGATGCGACTACGTCGTCTTGCAAGACAATCTTCCCAATCTCCCACGCTACGTGGTCGTGCCCTTTCACACTTGCCCGCAACACGCGACGAGTGGTACGACCGTCTGGGACGTGCTCCTCGCGTCGTGGTACGTGTACGTGTAAACATGCGGAATCCACACACGTTTTTTTTTTTGCACTTGTGTTACCAAATCACATGAAGACCCGAAAACGTGTATTGATTGCTGCCACCGTAGGAATTGGTATTCTCATTGTCCTCAAACTCCGGACCCCTACACGCGATCCCGACGGCGATGCGTCACAGAGTCTGGAGCAGGAAATGATTGAGGCCGCAGCGATTCGGAAGCAGGAGATGAAGAAGGCAGATGAACTCCGACGACAGGAGATGAAGAAGGCAGATGAACTCCGACGACAGGAGAAGAAGAAGGCAGATGAACTCCGACGACAGGAGAAGAAGAAGGCAGATGAACTCCGACGACAGGAGAAGAAGAAGGCAGATGAACTCCGAAAGCAGGAGACGGAAGAGATTGTGCCAGTAGTGGTAGACCAGGAGGACGCTGGGCCAGTAGTGGTAGACCAGGAGGACGCTGGGCCATCACGCCCAGATGGGTACGGGACGATTCCGGATTATTACGTCGTGCGCTATGCTACGGACGGTGCGATTCCGGAGAGCATTTATGATCTTCTCACCGAACGACAGATAGAGCTGTACAAGGATACGAAACGGAGTGCTGCAAAGGCACGTGATGAAGTGACCCCGGAGCAGAGGGAAGCAGCAAGAGCGGCGGCGGAAGCGGCGTATTATGATATTCGGGGAAAGTGGAGAGATAACCCAAACTACTTCGACGACCCCTTCAACTAGAATATGTGTCCACACGCAATGCGCGCACCCGCCGACCCGGTCGTGTGCGATTCGTGTGTTCCTCCGCGTCCGAGATCGTCCTCTCGCTCGTGCAACACGATCCCCCGTCCTCGGATCCCGTCCAGCGTGAGGTTGGGAGCGTGAATGGTCACGTCGACGACGCACCCGTCGCGAGATGTCACGTTGCCCAAATCTCCACCATGACGACGGTGGTCGTGCAGTCCTCCGTGGTGATCCACGCGATTGGGGTCGTAGTGACCTCCCATGCTTGCACACCCTTCGGACAGGTCGCCGTGCTCGTGCACGTGAAACCCGTGCAACCCGTCCGTCATCCCAGCGACGCACACGTTGCGAAGGGTGACGTCCACACCACCTCCCCGGCGCGCCTCGCGAAACGTGACTCGGCCACTTCCGAGGGATGCGGAGAGAGACATTTCCTTTTTGATCGTAGTTAAAAAAAGAGGGGAGGGGAGAGTCTCTCACACCATTTCGCGAATCATCTGCAGGATGCGAAACACGTCCACCGACACGGGAGGAGACGAGTTCGGAAGACACGGACGTTCGTCGTGACCCACCCTCCACGAGGGATTGGGTGAAATATATGTCACGATCATGTCGGTGGACATGCATTCGATGTAGTGAAAGGTGAGGTGTGTAACGCCTTCGTCGATCTGACGCAAAATGTCACGCACATGGTCGAGCGAGAGTTTCAGCACGTAGGTGTTGCCGTTGTCATCGGGGCCGTCTGTGAGTGCAATGCACACGTGGTTGTCGGGACTCTCCCTGGTGATCATGATGGATTTCATCTCGCACATGCGCATCGACATGTCAGTAGGATGAAACGCGTCACGAAGTCGAGTCTCGCATTCCTGCATGCCCTCGTGTTCGACGCAGAAGCGTCCGATCACGTGGCGACGGCAGTAGACGTGCATGGATGTACCCCTTTTTATTTGGTACGCGCACTAGGAGAACGTTACTTCGTTTCGTTTCGCCGTTGCAATACGGTACGCAATGTGCAATAGGAAACACAGGAATACTAGTGTGCGCACACCCGGGTTCCACGTCTTCACGATGGGATCCAGAAAGGTTCCCACCAACACCAGCGCAAGCGCCTGACACGCGGCGTGGAACACCGAGTCGCGCACATCTCCCAGTTTTTGGACGCCAAATTTTTTGTTCATGACGTGCAATAGCACACGCGTGCTGAAGACGCGTGTGACCCTATTCAATTCGGATACAGGAATCATCGTTTTACGATGGGGGGGGAAATTGTTGTAACTCGTCCGACGAGGTGTCGAGACGGATCGATTTCTTAGGAGGTGACCTGTGACGAGAGCGAAGTACGAGCGACGACATCTGTATGATGAGACTAGTGAGCGCGGTGGTTGCGAGGTATGCGTCGCCTCTGAGCGTCGCAAACGTAAACCATGACACATTGGCACACACTTGAAGCACGAGCGCACCACGCGGCATCGGAGAGGTGGGGTCTCTCCACATACATCTCAACACGACGACATTGGACAGAATGTTGCATCCCGTCGCGATGGGTTCGGCAAGACGAGACATGTCACAGTACCCTTTGGTACCCTGTTTTTCCATTAGACGTACCAACGAAAGGGAAACATATCTCTCACGATGCCGCCCAAACGCAAGCGCGAGACCGTGACGTACACGCACTGCAAGTGGTGCGGTGAGTCCATGGATCAGGATGCGTCCTGCATCGACTGGCACGCCGTGTACGTGTCCAAACTGTTCAAGGAACACATGATTTCCACGGGACGTATCCCCACGCAGGAGGAACTCGTACGCATGGACGAGGAATCCGGGTCCGACCCGTGCGACGACTGTTGCTGCGGAGGGTGCGGATCTCGCAAGGCGGCACCGGGTGCCGTCTGCTGCTAGAAATTTTCGCAACTGGAAATGTAAAGAACGGTATGCTACTTGTGATTACTACGTTGTCGGTGGGCATCACATTCGATGCTCAGACCTACACGTACCAGTGTGACGCCGAGTTTCCCAACATCACCTGGAATGGGTACCACAATGTAGTGGAAACCGAGACATCGGCGTGTGATTCGGATGCACTTTCGCAGTGGTTTCCGTACTATACTTCCGGTCATACAGAGGCGTATCCTAGTTCTGCAAAACCCCTCCCTGGCTCCTGTCGATATTTCAAATGTAGTTTACATTGTTCCCCGACTACGTCCCGGTTTGTTGTCTGTTGTGACCCCAGTCCCTCCCCACTCTCTCCTCCTCCACTCTCTACATCCCCTGTCTCTCCTCCTCCACTCTCTCCTCCTCGCTCTACACCCACACGAACGATTGTCGTTGCCTCTATTTCGGTAGGTACTCTTCTCATAGCCTCTGCATGTTGTTGGTTTAGCATACGTCGGTTCCATGAGGAATGAACGATGCGACATTAATCGACCTTTATGATCTCCTCGATATCGCGTTTCCCGTGAGTGATCCATTTGTGGAGTGCCTTCTGGGGATCACTCATCTCCTCTAGCGAGGTGTAGTAGTACTGTCTCCACGTGTCAGTAGAGGTGTGGTAAAACAACATGAGATTCATTGGAAGCTGTCCGCCCCTCGGTCGGTAGCGGAAGTCGTCGTTCACATAGAAGACAGGTTTTCCCCACGCCATCGCCATCCCGACTTCAATCATCGACCCCTCGTCGGGAATAGGAGAGGAAATGATGCACAGTACTCCATCCGCGTCCTTGACACCCTTGACGTCCAGACGCGCAATCTTCAACTCCTGTTCGACTGTCCGTTCTTGAGCGAGAGAGAGTTCGTTATTGTCCGTGAACGGTTCGATCACTCCGAACCCCATTTCCCGCACCGTCTTGACAATGTCACGGAGCGTGTGCTCGCGCGCGTGTGCGTTGAACCCAAGGGCGTTGGCAATGTAGAGAGTAGGTTTCGTCGTCGTCATGAAACGTTTTCTTTGTAACCCTCTGGTACACGCCGTTGGTACGCAACACTGACGCACCAAACAGGAAGACATCCACAATGAAGCTCATAGCGCGCGCCGGTGAACAAGTGGACGAGGAGAGGATCCTCCGACAGGTGGTCGACGTCCTCAAAACGTGAGACTCACTCGTCCTCGCATGGGGAGACGAGGACACGTGGATGAACGTCGGACCAGGTGGAGACACTCTTACGGATCACTACGTCATCCACACACTTCGCCCTGCACTCATCGCGGTGGGACAGGGATGCTTTGATTTGTGGAGGTCTCAGACGCCTAGGACCGCCGAACTGGGGGAACTTATGACAGACATCGTGCCGTCAACGGAAAGTTTTTTCGATGATGTGTAGGAAACGAAAATGCGAGATGGGTGGTTCCGCCTGTCGTCAAGAGACGAGGAGGTGTTTGGGTGCACGTCGGAGAGAGGTGACACTGTTGTGTGGAGTTGGGATTACGATGGAGCGAGCGATGTGTTACGAACGAGACGTCCGTCTCCGGCACGAGTCTCGCACGGACAGTCGTGGCCGACTGTCGTACCCACCTCCTCTCTCAAACTAGAGACTCCTAATACGTATCGTGTCGGTGAATTTTGGAGAACTCTACTGCACGCCTCGGGTCCGACGATACCGTCCCTTGTCATGTCCGGTAGTGCGCGTGTCGTGTATCAAATACCCGGGAAATTCGAACAGGATGGGTTGAGTCACGTGGATATGCAAAACGAGGGTCTCCGTAGACGCAAGTATCCTGCCCACGTGCGCGTCGACACGGATGCGCTCCACCTTACGTACGACTATCGCCACGTGCGCGCGCGTGGGTTTGATGAACCCTCCCGCGCCAAAATGGACATCGTGTTACGCCAGATTCGGTACGCTCAGAAGCGTTTGAATGTAAAAAAAATGTTGTTCGTCTTTGTGGATGACATTTATGCGTCCGTCCTTGCAGACATGTTTGTGTCGTTGCCCCACCTTGCACCACGCGATGTGACCATACACCTTGTACACTACGAAAGCTTTCGTGACCGTACACCTGGTACACTCACCCGGACGCGCGAGGTCATTCCCGGGGTGATTTTTTCTCCGTATTAGGTTTCTTCATCATATTTTTTGCCAACACATATGCGATGCCCCCTAGTGCAAGGGATACGACTGCAATTTCGATCAGCGTCAGGGACGATGGTTTGGCGTCGTCCAAATCGTTTGGATCCTCTTCGGTAGTCTCGTCCTCTTCCTCGTCACCCACGACCGTTTCCGTAAGACCACTGTCTCCAACGCTAGCCGCTCCCGCGCCAACGTTGCCGCCACAGTTGGTCACCATCTCACTGCCATTGATGTTCAGATTCTCCGCCTTGTTGATGACATTGCAAAGGTTGAGTTCCAGCTTGTGTTTCGAGCACTCACGTCGTCCCTCAAAGTCGTGAATGAAGTCGTAATTCTCGAGTTCGTCGATGAAGTTGTGCACGCCTCCCATGCACAGACAGTACTTGGGGTCTCCGGAACCAAGTTGACTCAGGACGGGCGCCGCCGCCCGTACCGTAGTCACGTCATACTCGCAATTGTCCTTGGTCAAAAACTGCGAGTCCTTCGGACACACAAGAGCGGTATCGAAGAGTGCTGTGCGTTGCGCCTGATGTTCGCTCTTGATCATGTTGCACACCGGATCAAGGTACGACCTTTTGCCAGCATATTGTCCACTCTCGTGTGTCACAATAAATGCGTCGCAGTAGTTGTCGAATACGCGATGCAGGTTGACATGCTTGTCCTTTACATTCATCGTTGTCGCTCCCCAACTGACGTTGTTGGCATTCTGTATCGCGTGTTTGTAGTACTTGGCAAACTCGCGCGAATGAATGGCGTTGTAGAGCAGGTACCATGTGTTTCCCTTCTTGTACAGAATGAAGCGGAGATTGCGAGAGATGATCTTGTTCCTATCGTAGATGTATTGCCTTCCGACTTGCTCACGAAGTGTCCTCAGGCTACGAGTGTTGAAATCCTTTTCCTGCGTGACGTCGATTGGATTGGCGTACGTGTGAACCTCACCAGAAGAGTCCTCAAACATGAGATTACCAGTGTCTCCGAAGCGGAACGTGTCCGTCGTCATCAACCCCTCATCGATGAGACCAGACTCTGCGTCGCCGAATTTGCGTAGGATGAGGTAGGCACCATTCCCCACGCGCAACCAACGCGAATCGTTCGCGGAGTTCGTCGCGAACTTGGGTTCCATCATGATAGAGGCAAAGAACTCGCCGGTCTTCGACATGAGTGATTGCTTTGCAAGTCACCAAAGTGAAAAAAAAATGACACAGATGGTGTAAACCCTCAGAGATGTCGGCGACACTTTTTCAGGGTCTCAACTGCGAAAACGGTACACCCAAGGCGCAGACGCCTCAACAGACAGTCGATAACATGAAAGCGCTCGGAAGAACGATGGGGTTGAGCAAACAGTGCGAACGTGCCTCCGACACCATGACGCGCAACTCGTCGACGTCGGGAGGATTAAGCGGTAAAATGAGTGTCCTTGGTGGTCTTGCGGGAAGTGCGAGTGTGAGTGCAAACTTCCAGACGTCGTCCGCAGCAATGGACGCTAGCTTTCGGGAAAAGGGGTGTGGAAGTCTACTCCTGGACAGCAAGGACATTCTGGACGCTACGCGACGCATCAACTGCACACTCAACCAATCGTCCTCCGAGACGTCGCAGCAGCTTTCGAATCGTGTGTCGGTGCAGGTGCGCATCCTTCCCATTCCAGGGGTGAAGGAAAAGATGCTCGACCAGGTTCTGAAGCTCACGGAGCAGATGACAAAGGTCGGGAAGTACAAGGAGGTCGCCAAAATGATCAACGAACAGATCACCACCCTGAACAGGACCATTGCCGACATGGGGACGCTGGAGATCACGAACAGTACCATCAAGGCTACGGCGGGGAGCAAACTGAAGACCATGTCCCAAAACGTTACCTCCGTGGCAAACAAGTTGGAGGCGGACTACAAACGTATCGTCGAGGCGTCTGCGAACAACACTCTGCAACAAAAGGCGGGTGCGAACGCGATGCAACCGGAAGTGCGTCAACTCGTGCAACAGCGGATTCAGACGCAGAGCGATGACATCAACTCGGACATCACACAGACACTGTCTCACACGAGCGTCAAGGTGACGCAGAGCGGTTCGATCATCATCACGGCCCCCAATAAGATTGTTTTGACGAACACGGTCGTGGATGCCAACTCGGAGATCGACATGGTGACGTCTGCACTGACGTCCTCGTCCGTCGATCTCGGAAAGCGCATCGCCTCCGAACTCATGTCGTCCGCGGCGTCGAAGAATGAAATGTCGACGGACAACGAGGGGCTCGACCAACTCGTCGACGCGATGAACGAGGGCAACGCGGCCGCCATCAAGGCGCAGAGTGACAGTCTCATCGGTCAGATCAAGGCGAATGCGATGCCGCTGTCGGTCGGGTTGATCGCTCTCATTTTCATCCCGATGATGATGGGTGGAATGAAGGGTATGTCGGGGAAGACGATGCCAGGAGGAATGAGCGCCGAAGAGCAGAAAAAGTGGAAGACAAAGCAGACACGCAATAAAATGATCAAGATCATCATCGGACTCCTCGTCAAATTGTTTGTCATCTTCAATCTGGTCCGTCTTGGCCCCAAGACCCTCAACATCTTCCTTCCCTGGAAGTGGAACGAACTCATGGGTGTATTCCAACAGATCGTTCTCAACATCATCATTCTCATGGCATACTGCGTCTTCATCAACAAGTCGGTGAATCCCGTCATGTGCCTCATCAAGTTTTAAAGGCGTAGAAGGGAACACATGTTGAGAGGTCTCTCCGCCGAACAGGTCGGGTTTGTCGTCACGTCGTCGATACCGTGCTGTATCAAGTGTCGTCGTCGGTTTCACCTCTACGCATGCAGTCGCGCTGTGTGTCGTTCGTGTAAGAGTCGCTGACGCGTGTACCAATCAGATTGGTCACCCTTCTTTTTGTCTCTCCACGACGGCGGAGAGATACGAATGCGCACCATCAACGATCGCGTGCACGGCGAAATCGCGATCAGCGACGTCGCGTCGCGTCTCCTGTCGAACCCATGGCTCGTCCGCCTCGACCACATACGGCAACTCGGTGCGTGCTCCTTCGTGTACCCGTCCGCCACGCACACGCGCCGCGAACACTCCATCGGAGTGTACCATCTTTCGGGAATCGTTGCGGAACACATACGCACGCTCGTGCCCTCCATCTCGTGTGAGGACGTCGAACTCGTGCGCATCGCCGGACTCGTCCACGACGTTGGTCACGGTCCCTTTTCGCACATGTACGAATCGTTTTGGAGGGATCGGGGCGTGGAGTGGTGTCACGAACAGCAGACACTGGACATCCTCGCGAACGACCTCATGACAGAACTGTACGGTGCGAAGACGTGGACTCATTCTGTGGAGGAGAACTATCATTTCCTGTCGAACCTCATCACCGGAGTCGACAACGGGATGAGTGGGCGCGACACCGACGTCGTACACGCGCTGCTTGAAGTGGTACATTCACACGCAGGCGTCGACTCGGATCGGATGGATTACCTCCTTCGCGATACTCTGTGCGTCTTTGGTTCCACACACACGGTCGACGCGATGCGCATCATTCACTCCATCCACATCGTCAACGGTCGCATCGCATTCGACCACAAGGTGGCGCTGTCCATTCAACAACTCTTTGAGTTGCGCACACGACTGCACAAGCAGGTGTATCAACATCGTGACGTGCTCGTGGTGGAAACGCTCCTAAAGGCACACATGGACGGTATGGATCCCAGTACGTTTGACGACTTCTGCTCTCTCACCGATGCCGTCATTCTGTCGGGCGCGCCCCTGTCGCGCCTGCACGCGTACCCTCGTATGTACCGCGTACACCTCGACCTCCTGGTACCCACGTCTCCTCTGTGTGCATGCGGGTACGAGTTTCTCAACGACAGCCACTTCTGTCCCATGTGCGGATCCTCATTCTCCGACTCGCGTCCACCACCCATCGATTTGACGAGCGTGACGGCGACCGAATGTGTTCGCGCCACCACGGATCGCGTCGACGTTCACGTGCTCATCTCGGACGTGACGTATGGTTCACTCTGCGACGTTCCGTTCCACAACAATGGAACGCCTTGCGTCGTGACCGACGAGGGAGGGCGACCTCTGCGTTACCATTTCCGTAAGGTGTACTGCTATACCGAGTCCGAGACCGACGACGTCAATCTTGCAGAACGCGTCGTAGAGGCACTCAAAACGCACTGGATCACGTAAACATTGGAGACCAGAGCGTAGTGAGTTCATCCGCCTCGGCGTACGTGATGGGCGCGGTCGGTCGACGCAGACAGGTGAGGACGATCTTGTACCATAAACGCTCCATAAGGAGAGTGGGAACAGCTTCGGTGCTCATAAAGTTTTCTGGGACGTCGACGTCCAGGAAGCGAACGGAGAGGCGATGGTGTTTCGGGGAGGGTTGGAACACCAAATTGCCGGTGTTGACGTGGACTGTATCGGTGAGAATGTCACGCGAAATGATTTCACTGCGCACGAGACGCTTCACCACCGAGCGAATCTGTGCCTCCGTTACGGACGGTAGCGAAACGTACGTGTCTCCCTCGTCGCGCATGAGCAACGTGAGTGCCGGTTCCCCATTCCAACTGCACACGCGAACGTGTTTCACACGCGGGGCGAGAGGTCCCATGCTGTCACAAAGGAGACGTATGTGGTACATCGTTTCTTCGATCCCGGTGCAGTAGTAGTCGGGTGCGATGTAGTGTTTCGCGACCTTTAGTACCCATCTGTGGCGTTTGAAAATGTAACTGTTGCGACCGGGTGTGTGAAATCGTACCCATCCGTTCTTCTCCAGAGTCGTTGTCGACAACGCATCCTTGCACAGACGCATGTGACCACGCCGATTCATGGTAGTGTTGCAATTCGCATCGTACACGTTGTGACTGTCCTCATCGTCCGAATCGTCGTCGACGGCGAATGAAATCTGAATGGTCATTGAGTTTCCCTATTGCAAAAAAAACCACAACGCAGCGTTTCTCACGGATTAGGCGTTGTGGCATTCTGTTTGCTCTGCATGTATTCCAGGAACGGAAACCCATCGACCCTTGCGGTGTGACTGTTCTCTCGAGACGCTGGGTGACGGGAACGATCGAGTTCGTCGACTTCTGGTTTTACCGAGGATGGACCACACCCCATCGTTTTTTCTATACGTTTATACCACCAAAATGTTTTACTCCACCCACAGGCGTTCACTGAGCGGAATGGAAATGTTGGGAAGTTTCATCCTGAACTCTTGGTATTGATCATTTACCACGCTCCAAGCGAGTGCAACCATACATGCCATCGAGAGTATACTTTATTATAGGTGTCGTGTAATAAACATGAAACGGAGTCGAGGGACCGGGCGTCGGCGGAGCTCACGTGCATCTTCGAAACGGCGTCCGTTTTCCTCGCGACGCCGCTCACCGAAACGACGTTCCCGTAGTCGAGGACGTTCGCCGCGCAATTCTCCACGTCTCTTCCGTTCCACACAGGTTGACGCATCTCCTCCGCAACAGGAAGTCGTTCCAATGGCGCAACCCGTGCAGGAAGTCGTTCCCATGGCGCAACCCGTGCAGGAAGTCGTTCCCATGGCGCAACCCGTGCAGGAAGTCGTTCCCATGGCGCAACCCGTGGCGAATGTGGACCGTTCCATACAGGGGGGAAACGATGCCCTTCGTGTGCAAACAAGGTCGAATGTTGCCAAGTTCAACTTTAGACGTTTCATACGAGAGTTGGTAAGGGACATTCCCATCCGTGAGGGAATGTTGGCACGGAATCTGCATGGTATCTTCAAGAACCGATTTGTGAGCAACCTGATCACAGGGGCAGGTGCTGCGGCGGCAAACCGGTTGTGCGCCCGTACCATACCTCTTGATCTCATGGACGACAACCGAAAACTTGTATTTGCAACCTATCTTGCGGACAACATTGTCATGGAGGTCGACCTTCGTGTAAACACGCTTAGCGCGAACAAGAAAACTGGTCTGTCCATGGTGAAGATGGCACTTTCAACCGTTCCATTTGCGGGTCTCGGAATCGGAATTACCGATGCTGTCTTCACTGCAATCGGATCGTACTTCACATCCTTTTGGATCGAGAATCGCCCGTTCCTGATCTATCGCATCACTAGCGTCATGTACGACTTCATTCAGCCGTTGAACTTCACAGAAATGAAGAAACGGAACGAGTGTCACAACAAATTTGTCGATGCGTTTGAAAAGTTTGTCGTCGTAGGAAACCCTGTGTTTGAGAATGCGTCGGACCTCGTAGGATCCGACGGGCAGCTGCGGTTTTTCGTAGAGGACTCGGGGGAAACGGGTATACTATCATTGGTTCCGAAACGAGGTACGAATCCGATACCGGTAGAGGGACACCTGATTGAGTATAACAATCTGTACGAAGATGGTGAACACATCAAAACACTCAATGGCTTTTCGAATTTAAAGCAATCCATGCGCAGATACCAGGGAGATCTGACGGACCTCTCAGTTTTGCAGGTGGTGCAAACGGTACGGGACAACAAGGGAAAGAATACCCGGCAGTACTATCTGATCGCGAACATGCACCCGGACGATTCGGGAGGAGCGAGTCTGAGCGAGACGACCAACGGAGTCGACAAAAAGGGAGGACGAGGCATTCTCAATCGACGCTAAACGATACGTCGCATGTCCGCGCTGATGGTCGTAGGTGGACAACGCGCGTCCTCTCGGTCCACAAAACGCGATGCCCAATGCGTTGTGGCGATCCCCTCTGTGACAGCACGACGACGACGACGCGCCACATCGCTCGTCACGTGCGACCTAGGCTCGAAGCTCAGGTACGCGGTTATGCGACGCGACGAACCGGAGCCGGCGCGCACGCAATGGCATGTGCGAGAATCCCACACGCACATGTCTCCTGGTGCAAGGATGGGAGTCATCACCTCCATACTACCCATGTAGCGAGTAACGTCCACCTCCTGGTACTCCCATTCCTGTGTGTCGTCCGCCACGACGATCGAGGAGTGTTGTTTGTGAGTCCCAGAAATGAGCGAGAGACCTCCTGTCATCGCGTCATGACGCGACAATGCCATGATTCCCTGTATTCCGATGCACGTTGTACTGTGACGTTGCTGATCGACGTGCCATGGAAGGACGAACCCCCCGTGGGACACGCCGATACCGTCGAACCCAGTGACGATGTCCTCAGTGTTCCACAAGCGACGAAACACCGCGAGAACGGACGGGTGAGTGCGGAGACTCCAGATGGTGTCCGAATGCGACATATTGTCTCGCGTCTCCATCTCACTCAGCGCCCGTTTCGCGCATCGTTCCGCCTCTGCCGACGGAATCACCTGACGAATGATCTCAAAGCCGTCCTTGTTCATTTTTTTGACACCTTTGTTTGGTACATTTCCGCAACTAAGACTCGATGTCTTATTACTGTACCTATTGCACTTGTCATCAAACTTTTTTTTATTGCGTACACCGGGAATCGAACCCGGACCACAACCTTGGAAGGGTCGCATGCTACCGTTGCACCATGTACGCATCTTTACGACCCCTAAATTACAGTTACGTGAACTGAACGCACTCGGTACCAACGAAAAGGTATGCTGTACCTTGCCCGTTCCGTTCCCATGCAGTGCGTCTACCTGGACCCTCGACTCAGCAAGGAAATCCCCATGTTCGAATACGTGTACACCGATCGATACGGTGGGTACGACGAGCCCGTCCTCAAGATCCAACCGATGGAGACCACGGATGTGCACATCACACGTGCGTTCCTCGGGCGTGATCTCGCGCACCATTCGTCCGTCCTTCACGATATGATCGCGAAGGACAATAACTTCGTGATCCGGCCCATGGCAACCTATCACCTCATCTGTATTCGAGAGGATGATAACGAGAGTATCGCGCCGCAATGCGATCTCGCGTGAGGGAAATGACCGTTACGATGTCTGTACCAAACAAAAAGATACACATGTCCGTCTCTTCCCTGGCGACCTGCACCAGGAATGCGCTGGTGACAGAGTACCCACATGACTGGAAACAAATGCCAGACATTCAACGCCGTCGCCTTGTCAACATGTACCTCAACTCGTTTGCCCTTCACCGCTACGGTCTCAACGAGCACTTCAATCCGCATGTGTTGGTGCAACCTCCTCCCCGATGTGTCTCCCGCAAACGACGTCGTAACTAGAGTCTCCTCACACGCACGCTTGAAGCACCGTCGGTGCTGGATCGTGCGTCGATACGACCGGCAAAGGTGGAAGAGTGGGTGACGTCGTGCACGAATGTGTTGGTACGCGTGGAAAGGAGAGAGATTCATTTCGCGAGGCGAGGTGAAGCAGTGCAGACCGGTGAGGATGGAGAGAGTCGCGACGACGAACTCCAAACAGGCAGTCTGGTAGAGGTCGCCGTCCCTTTCGGAGGATGCAAAACACCACAAGTAGCACGAGAAGGAGGAACGTGACGACACCCAATGCGATGACCCATTCTGCACCCATGGTCGGAATCAGTTTGGTACCGAGGTGTACTAACCAAGGCCCATAAATGAACAAAATGATTCCCGACGCTCTCGTTCGTTTCCTGAAGCGCCTCACGACTCCGTCGCCCATGAATACAACTCTCCCGGGACGCTGGCGCAACGTCGGAAAGGGTGACACCAATGTCCCGGTTGCCGACCCTGCGTACTCGAAACCCCAAAGGGAGACTGTACGTGAGGACGTTGTACGTCTGTTTACGAATGAAACGATGCAATAATAACACTACCTACATGAGAATAGTAGCATCCGCACCAAACTCCATTTCTGTTTTCCCACACTCGGACGGTCACTCAGTGGAGGAGCACTCTCCGGTGGTGGTGCACTCTCCGGTGGAAGAGAGGCATTTGCCAACTCCACCGACTCCAAGGACCATTCCTTGCGGGACGGAGCACGGCACGTTGGACACACCACCGATCCACAACGCCGTTTCAGCTCGCCGATGCATTCCGAACACACCACGTGTCCACACTCGATTGCACAGAAATTGACAGTGTCGGTGCAAATGGGGCACTCGTCCACAGAGAATACGCGTTTGGGAAGAGAAATGCACTCGACGCAGGTCTCCAGTTTGGGAAGCGGTCGAACGTTGTTGTTCTCACGCTCACGCTCACGACGGATGATCTCGTCAATGTTCATCCGTCGTTGTTCCGCGATGCGGTGCAAATGGAATCGCGCCTCGCCGCCACGAGGACCGTCCAGACACCCCACCAACTCCTCCTCCAGGGTGCGACCGAAAAAATGCGTGCGGAACTCAAAGCTCTCGCGGTCGAGAGCCTCCATGCGTCTCGCGCGCTTGGGGGAAACGTTTCGGATACACTGATTCCCATTTGGTACCGTTGTTCTTTCACGTACCAACTCGAAAGGAAGAAGAAAGAGTCATGCGCGGACACAACATCTACACCGTCGACGAGTACTTCCCTCCGGAGGTCATCGATTTCCTCAGCGATCTGGAGATCTACGTCAACTCCCTGACGACAGTGACACCACCACCGTCGGACGATCTGGGAGACATGATACTGAACATGGTGGACGTTTCATTGTTGGCCGAGGTAGAGGAGAGTAGTGAGGAAGGTGTGGAGGTGGAGTTGTAGGGGCGTCACTCCTCTTGTGGCGCGAAGATGCTACGAATCCGTCGAGCGAGTGCAGGACCCATGTTGCGATCGCCACACTTGAGGTGCGCGATGTCAGACTCACTTGCCGAGGAAAGTTGAGTGACGTGTGGCCAACGTTGTACAAGGGCGTCTGCCTTTGCCTTGGACACACCTGGGACGACGCACAACATCGCACGTAGAGCGTCCGTAGGATTTTCAAGATTGTCTCGTTTGCGTTTGGTCGCACTTCCACTCACGACTCCGTTGCCGGGGAGAGGGTCGAATCCACGGGTTGTGAGTTGTGTGTACAGGTACGCAATTAGTGAGGCCGTGTCCATTTCTGTAAGAGTGTGGAAGACGGGTATACCATCGCGAAGAAATGTTTTCGCGAGTGCCGCCCACATGCACGTGTGTTTCATACCGCGACAGGAGGCATCCCAGCTTCCCAGGGTCCCCTCGATGACGTACATGTATAGCGTATTGTCCGTAGAGAGCATCCTACTTTTTTGCTCCTTGAACCGACCGTCGCAAATGCTTGCCGCTAAGTCACTCCATTTCTTCCGTTCTAGGACCAAGGTACGATCGGCGCCCGTCACGGTGATGTCACCGACGTCTAATCGACGACGTTCAGATGTAACGTTCATACTCTGAAGAGCAGCGAAGACGCCATCCTCCGCACTATTTGTGTCCACACAGATCATTCGCGCACGGTGGTTGACCCGTTTGAGAACACTGACGAGTGTTTATGGGCACCGATCAGTATGCGACGCATGTGTCCTACCGAGGAAGAATGTCACAGCGTTGGGTCGCGGTGTCGCGTTTCAAGGATGGAGAGGAGATGCATATCCCGGACATCGGAGTGCGTCAAACGGTCGGGACACGCGCTCACCGCAAATTCGTGCTACGCGAATTCAAATCCGCCGGGATGTGTGAAGAATTCTATCGCCTGGCGTTCTCATCGAACCCTGTACACATCCCCTTTGAGCGGTGTCAGACCGATCTTCAATCTGCAATGACGCTCTTCGAAGACAACCCGAAGTTCCTTTCATGGCACATGCTCATGACGAGCGGTCTATTCGTATGGAACCTTGTTGAGTACCCACCGTTTGCGCAACACTACCCGGAGATTGTGGAAAATGTTAAGGCTCGTCCAACTAAAAAAACTGATCATCCCTCAGAATGACCAACCCTCTCCAGGACACTCGGGACCAAAACGATGCATACACGTTGGTTTTACCTACGCAATGGCACACTGTGGAAGGTGGTCACCACGTATCCTAATGGTGCAGTGCACACGCAATGGGTCTGATTTTACAACGCAGAGAGGCGTTGGAAACGGTGATGTCGCCGACGTCCAAACGACGCCCTCCGCGGGGCTCATGTCGTAACAGACAATGACTTTCAGGGATCCATGGACACGTACCACGCCACGACGTCCTCTGCCTCGGTAGTGTTCAACGTCAGTTCGTTGTTGGATGTTTTTTTGTACCACTGGCGAAGCTCGTTGAATACATTGGACTTTGCGATTGCGTCGATGGGTGTCGACCAAATGCATTGGATGATGGAACTATCAAACGTGTACCTAAAGTAATGAATGGACTCTCCATGACAGTAGGCGAGGGTTGAATACGGTTTTTGCAACGGGGAAATCCAAACGTAGTATTCCGAACGGGTATTGTACAACCGAACTGGTTGTTTCACAGCAGGGGGTGGTGTGTGCGATGAAAACGCGGCGATGAGGGTGGCGTACACAACCGTGGTAGCAAAACCCAGCATCCGGTCTGTCTGGTACCAATTTTTCGTGTTTGGTACAGTGTGAATGCATGCAATTGCGCCGTTTCAGTACCACAATATTCGAAGACTGTTTTAACACCAACTCAAACCTCCCAATCAAAATCCCGCACTATTTTTTGGTACACCTCATTGGTAACACATTACCGCTCGACGCAACAAGTCTCCGCGTCGGTCGAAGAGTCGTTCCAAGAGTCCACGCCGGAGTCTCAAACGCCGGTCGTCGGGTAAGGCGCGCACGAGCCGACGCGCTGCCGTGCGACGCTCTCCGAAACGCCGCACGTACAGTGGTACCAATGGGGAACGTCCGTATGGGGTCGTTAATATATCGGGAATCCATCTACAGCGCCATGCGGAATCGGAATTACTAAGTGATAGAACCACATACAGATCTTCGCTGAATACTATTGTCGGTGCACTTTTGGATGTACCTGAGGTTGATAGGACTGCTATTTACAACGGAGAGATTGGGTATCATATTGAAACGACTCGTGATGGAGTCGAGATCATTCACCTCAGAAGGTATCAGCAACAGGCTCCTACCGGTATGCAACTAGGAGTAGCTCCGGTACAAAGGTTCGATGCCGATAGCGCGTTAAAGGAGCTATACGATGGACGAATTAGACAGGCAACTCTGACGCTACAGAATGGGCAACAGAAATCTGTTGCAATATACGAGAATTACAATCAAATAGGAGGGTATCTCGGTATGAAAACGACACCCCATGTAGACCTTCGAAACATAACTGCGGTGAGTGGTGTTGTTCAAAGTCTATGAGTGCACGCGCATGTTGCTCGGTGCTACCGTACGGGAGGTAGTTCGGGTCGGAACGGAGGCGTGGCAACGGTCGACGATGTAACACACGGACGCCGTACCGACTGCTCCGAAACATATGTGTGAGAATGCTCCACATGGTCCACACAGGGAGTACCCATGAAATTATTTGTCTTGTAAAACAGGAAGATCCATGGAGGAACCGTCCGACGCAGAACGGATACTCATGACGAAGATCGAATACATGCTACAGGAAATGAAGTGGCCGTCGCGTGTGACGCGGAAGAACATTGGTTCCGACCCAAACCGAAGAGCGTTTGCACTTGGAAAGGTGTATCAGTACAACCGCCCACGGGAGTTGGTCGACAGCCGTTTCAACAGAGTGTACCCAGAGCTGTACTCCGCACTCACGCGCCTCATGCGCTTACACGCACCCACATTCCGATTCAACTCGATTCAACTCAACGCCAATGTGCACACGGAACCCCACTACGATACCAACAATTGCGGACCGTCCTACGCCATCGGACTCGGGAGGTTCACAGGAGGCGGACTTGTCCTCTACCCCGACAAACCGTCCGACGGAGTCCGTCTTCGCAACACGCGCCGATGGGTGCGCTTCAATGGCGCGACGACGCTGCACGGCAGCATCCCCGTGACGTCTGGCACACGGTATGCCATCATCTTCTTCACGCGCAAGACACCGGGTGCGCGGTCTCCGCGCCGTTCTGGAGGAAGTAGTCGCGCGCGGCGTCGAAGCCCACGCGCTCTAGGACACCGTTGACTGCGATTATGACCTGCCTGGCGCGATTGCGCTTCGATGTTGACGTGATGTCCTTACAGGTGTTTCCCTTGAGTTTCCGGAAGACGTTGAGCAAATCGTCTACCGTTTGGACGAGAGGAAACATGGGCTCATCGCCATTCGTGATGCGTATGGCGAACTGCATGTAGTCCCTACGAGTACGGCTCTTTTTTTTCGCCATGAGTTTGGGCAACACGCGTTTCCACATCGCTTTGAAGAACGCCATCGTCGCCTTGCGCGTTTTGCGAGAGGGACGTTTTGTCTCCGGCGCAACAGGTTGCGGCGACACATCCTCCTGAACAGGCGTCGCATCGGGTGGCGGCGACGCATCCTCCTGAACAGAAGACATTGGCGTCGCATCGGGTGCATCCTCCTGTAGAGGTGCTGGCGGCGCATCAGGTGGCGGCGACGCATCCTCCTGAACAGGCGTCGCATCGGGCGCATCCTCCTGTAGAGAGGACATCGGCGTCGCATCGATTTCGATTGTCTCCTCCACGGGCGGCGACATTGTAGTGTCACACAGTGCAACAGGGGAATCGTCGCACTTATTGCTCCGCAGAACCTTGAGAAACCACTTGGCGGCCGTGGGCAACTTATTCAGCTGCGCATCATCCGTTTTCGGAATGGCAGTTCGAGTCGCCACGTTATCCAGAATGTGTTCCAGGTCAGTCTCGCTCGATGAGACGGGAACGTCGTTGAACTTGTTCTCCAGAAGACTGCGAATCGGTGCGACGTTGCGCAAAAAGGTATCGTGTGCGTACTCCTTGTGTCCATTCATGGGAACCTTCAGCGTCCCGTTATTGAGATTGCAAACGATGCCGTTGAAGATACCAAGTGCCGCAGTGTTGGGTGGCAACGAGGTGTCGGGAGTGGTTGCCACATCCTCCTGTTCAGCAGCGCCGGTTGCGGGTGCAGACACCTCCTTCTCCGTCGCTGGCGGACAGGGTTCTGTGACTGTCTCAAACGACGTAGGTGGGAGTTGTTGTGCATTGAACCGTAATCCGTTGGCGGATTGCATTGCAAGGTTTCGCCGACGTGCTTGTGTTTCGTTTTGACGACGTTTTGCCTCCTCCTTCTCTCGCTTGATCTGTAGTTTTTCCTCACTGTACTCACGCTTGATCGTCTTCTCGAGTTGTTTTTTTGCGGGTGCAATGCATTTGAACTTTTCCCCCGCATCCTCATCCGCACTTTTATCTGGGTGATACTTGAGCGAGAGTTTCTTTCGTGTATCCTCTAGCGCACAAATAGCCATATCTAGGTTCACAGTTGCCTCATGAGAGTTGACACGTTCGTAGAACATCGAACACATCTCAGCGTGGATAGCGGTAGCAAAGGACATCTCCCTTTCTTTGGTTTGGTACACCTGAGACAGTTACACGAGTACACAAAGCAAACAGTACCAACGAAAGCAAACAGTACCAACCAAAAGAAAGCAAACAACGAGTCATGACATCGTTCGCCCTCACCACCACCGTCGAGGAACTCATGGAGGAGAAGGCCGAGTTGCGTGAGACCATCAAGGACCAGCGTGAGAACTCGCGCGACCAGAAGGAAACCATCCGCGACTTGAAGGGGATCATGAAGGAGCAGGAGGTGTTCGAACAGGTGGCGTACAATGTCATCAACCTCACTGGTCCACAGGTCAAGTGCCTCTACGAAGTCATTAACGAGAACGGACGTATTCTCCTGGCGTCTGGGACATGCCAGCACCTCAAAACCGGACTCCTGACGAATGCTGCGGTGGTGGACGCCCACTGGGCAAAGTTCGTGGCCAAGTACGGGGAGATTCTGGCAGAGAAGGCGCTCACGGTTCCCCCCAAGAAGCGCAAGCGCGCGAATGTCGCGCAGGAGGAGGACTCCGAGATCCGTCGCGCTCGACGTGACTCCGCTGACCCCCTCCCAGTCGGCGCGGGTGAGTGGCAGGGTGAGTGAGGTTTTCGATCTGTGTCGATCTTGCGGTTGCACTCCAATGGAGTTTGATCACAAGGTCGATCATGTGCTACCGTACGGGAGGTAGTTTGGGTGGGAACGGAAGCACTGCGACGGTCGATGAGGTCCCGTTCAACCGTCATGTTGGTAGTTCGGGTGTGTGGTGCTACCGTCGTGACGGTAGATTTATGGAACGTGAATCGAATTTGTACAACGTAACTGTTAAAAAAACGGTTTTCCAAATTTGGTGTACATTCGAAAAAACGAATCGTAACGGCTTTTCACAAACGTACAAAAGTTGTACCAAACTTACAAAAGTAACCGTTTTTTCTGTTACAAAAGTCGTTACATGTACCATATGGTACCTGCTGGTAACCACATGTGGTTACCAGCAGG
>Ga0315315_10000328_pt1 | contig 38499 bp, 34 predicted proteins | sample M140m3416metaG_FD_203699 | JGI IMG/M metagenome (GOLD analysis project Ga0315315, IMG submission 203699) | Ammonia-oxidizing marine archaeal communities from Monterey Bay, California, United States - M1 40m 3416 | ecosystem: Environmental > Aquatic > Marine > Intertidal zone | place: USA...
CTCGCACTAGCCCCACGCCGACGATCGCGGAAACATAGAGCATCAATACAATATTAGTCCACTCCGCTAGCGGAGGGGAGTGCTCGACGTCGCGGATGAACCAGTACAGAATGCAGTTCATTATAACCGTCATAAACCAGATGAGAGCAACGACATACTCAAGCACAATGGCAATGTCCTGCTCATCCATGTCCATCCCGCTCTGGAAGTAGAATGCAAGCAGGAAGGCAATCACGCTGCAGAACTGCAGTATCACTATGACATTCACGGTTATTATTTTCCAGTATCTGCGATTCGCCTCGTCCTTATGCCGTTCATACTTGCCGTACACGTAGCATAGGATGATGTTGAGAATCGTTGCACAGATAAAGAGTGTACCCGTGGAAATTCCATGCCATTGGCGATGCGCGCCAGTGTGGTTGTAGAACACAAGCCAGAAGTAGCTACCACAAGAAATCGATTCCAGGAGGCGAATAATTATTTCTTGTAAAGACATGCCTGCAAGCGACATACTCGACGGGGTTTTCAGGGACGGGTCCGTCGCGTCCACAGTAAGCACCGTGGCCCGCGTTCTGGGATCAAAATGGGTGCTGTCGGCATTGTCCATATTACGAATAATCGTCAGATACGTGATGTGGTACTGAATCATGATGAATGGAAACGTGACGACTGTGATCCACGGCAGGATGGCAGAGGCCGTACCCCCCCATTGGTCGTCCTTGCACTGTGCAATCCGCTCGCTGATGTACTCAATTTGCCAGGTACCGTTCACATTCATGTTGCTGGTTTCCTGGTTGCAGAAACTGCCCCAGTCTGCCACGATCCACACTCCAAATAAAAGAAACATAAACAGGGCGACAAACATAATCACGTGGCGCCGAACGTGGAGACGCTGATTCGACTCCACGGAGCTCTCCCCGACATCCGTCAGTCGTACATAGTTCATATACACGGGAACACTCCAGGACTAATATACACAGCTCCGCGCAGTTGAACTCGTTTCACGGGTCGGAGCGTGGCGGGGTCCAGAGGGTCGCATTAGCACCCTCCTGTAGGTGTTCAGGCAGTTGTAGTATCCCGCCAAATTCCGGGTCGCCTGGTAATCCGAGTTCTTCCTTGTCATGAAACGTGTGACATTCCCTCCCCGAAAACACGGGGCAGAGTTGTATGTGTCTGGGAATCGGAAAGCGAACGCGATCCATCTCAGGAACATTGCACAGGAGCTTGTTGTAATCACCCCATTCTTTCCACTGGTTTTGCGCGAATTGATCCAGGAATTCCGGTGTCCATGTCTTCTCGGAATCCCTTTCACATTGAACTGACAACAGCTTCGCAGAGAGACTCTGCTTCGCCGGGTCACCTGAGTTCCACAAAGCGGTGCACAGGCTTGCCATGGCGTCATGCTGCAATTTGTACCAGGCGGTTCCAAATATGTAATGCAGACGTCTGAAACGCTGATCGGGGTCCATGGAGCGCATTTCATTGTCGCCACACTGAGTGATGTCGAAGATGGACATGATGATGCTGAACGCGGACATGTCACCGGACAACGTCCGCGGCCGGAAGAAGAGCGCGTGCACGACGCATTTTTGGCCAAAAATGCCATCCAATCGAAAACTCGGCTCGCTTCCGCGCGCGAGTCGTGGAATCTGAATCTTGCCCTGTTCTGCATTCAGGATGTGAGTGTTGCTTGCAGCATCCACCACCATTGTCACTTGCATGGCTCCGCGCGGGAAAATGACGGCTCGGGCGTCGTCTGCGATTGTGCCGTGCACAGTCGACGGGTATAGGAGTTGGTGGTAGGAGTGATAAAGCGAGGAGTCGTTGTCGATCTTCAGCAGCACGTTCACATCACCAGCAACCTGCGCAAGGATGTCGTTGTTCAGCAGCACGTCCACATCACCAGCAACCTGCGCAAGGTTGTCGTTCTTCATGTACAGCGTGCTGACGTGGCCAGAACGGTTTGAGTGGGTTTATTACTATTGGGAGTTAAAAATGCGCAATTTAAAATCCGCGTAAAAATGACCATATGGTCCTGAAATCCAAAAGGGGCTTAAACACTTTTTTTAAGTCTGTCGAGAAAGGCGCGCGATTTGCACGGAGACGGGCTGAGCATGTGCATGGCATGAAGGACGCAGGCGACAGGCAGCGCAAGCGCGGGCGGCCGCCAGGGTCCAAGAATAAGAAGAGAAACACGGCGGCTGGCGACGACGTGGAATCATTGGGAGATGCGGGAGACGTGGACGTTGAGAATGGGTCCGGCTCGGAAGATGGCCGCGGGCCGCGCAAGAGTGTCCGCATGCAGGACGACTCGCCCTATGAAAAGGAAGACCGTCAGCTTGTTCCAAGGGCACAGAAAGGATTGGGTCCGGCACGTGCGGGGACTGGGTTCACAATGCATGCTCAGTATCTTCCGACGACCACGCTGAATCTGAAATTGCCATGGAATCAGCAGCCAACGGCATACCAACTTAGACGGAGTGCGCATGGTGCTCATGGCTGCTGGAATCCGCCGTTTCGCGCCCTCGGAATGGAAAAGTATCTCAGAAACCGACGTGCAATCGAGGATATGCTTCTGTGGTACGTGCCTGCGGGAAGAGACTCCGCCGTGCGCGTCCTGAACAGTGAACAGACAGCGCCGACTAAGATCGATAAGAAAGGAATCGCATTGAGCGCTCTCAGCAGCACGAACGAACTGCGAATGTTTCTCACCACCGAGCTGAGGTTGACGAATGTGCAGATCTGCACCAACCCACCAAGCAGGAGCGTGAACCGTTTGCTGCACAATGGACCAACGGGAGGGGTTCAGATGATGACCCCCATTGTCTTGTGGACCATGGATCGGAATCCGGAAAATCCGGGTATCTTTTCCCCCATGCTGAATCGACTCGCAACCGTTCTCAGCATGAGTCTCGGTCCATCGGATGTGACATCCGCAATGTACGCCCTGAGCACCATGTTCACCGAGGTTACTGCGCCCAAAAGTCACATGGGAAAGGGTGGAATTCGTATGACGAATGAAGGGTCACTCACAGCGCAGGCCAGTAAGTACCCATGTAACGCATCCGAAGACGTACATCCGGACTTATTGGCCAACATCGTCAGGTATAGGGATGAGAATGCCGACCCGGACGATATCTGCATTATTCCGCGCAGCTGTCAAGTCAACGACCCAGCGATCCCATTCGAAGATCGCAGTTTGGACGAAGATGATATGGAAAACGAGACGGTTTCTGTTAAGAACATGTTAAACATGAAGATGTGGCAGGGAGTTTACGACGTACGGAACGAAGAGAACATGCCAGAAACCATTCAAGTAAATGCGATCCGGATAGAAGGTCATTTAGGGGTTTGTCCATTGACCGCCTTGGAGGAGCTATGCAAGGCGGACAACGTTGGCACAGACCTCAGAGAGCCTCTCTGTTGGGTGATCACGCATATGCTTCATATCATGGGCTTGGACCATGACGCGAGTGACATCGAGAAAATGTTCGACGTGGGCTACGAGTACAATATCGCCAAGTACTGTTCCGAAGCGGATATGTTTGAAGCCATCAATCGGATGGCATTCAACAATAAGTTGTCGCCTCCGTCGGTTGGTGGGCGGCGTATGGACGTCACGAACAAGGAGGAAATGGCCGCGTGGAGGGAATACAAGAAACATATCACGGACAGTATCCAGAAAAACTGGAATATGGTTCGTAATAAGGTACACACGTGGACGTCCACGCCGAACCGCGCGAAGGGAGTTCAGCAACCAGACGCAGATTTTGGCCCTGACATCCGCTACACCGGAATTCTCCCCATGGGAATGTCAGTGGCTGAATTTGATGGGATCCTGGAGAAGGAGGCGATGAGCAAGGGCATATTCGCGCAGGAGCGTAAGATGTGTGATGCTCCGTCAGAAATGGATCTGAATGACCCTGACTCTCCGTGGTTCAAGGGCATGATGGACAGCCTCAGGCGCGAAAACGGGTATTACGACCAAGACCTGAATGTCGAGTTTCCGCGGATGTATCGCGTGGGTGATATGGTCTTCGTGTTCATCGATGGCTGCTTCCTGTACAACCATGGAATCATATGGGAGGTCAAAATCACGGGGTCGTACACACGCAAGGGACAGTACAGAAACAAGGACCAGACGTCCGTGGGGAACGTTCAGGACAACTTACTACCTGCGCCAATGGACATCAGTCACATGTTCAAATTGTACGCCGACGATACGCTAAATTTGGATTGCGCATTCGATCCCAACACGCCTATCGTCCTGTGCTTCAAGTGGATGAAGGAGAATCGAAATGACATGCCACCCAGCCTCATGAAGCTACTGGAAAAAATGGAGGAATCCGACAACGCGTTGGGTAATGTGCACCAAACGAAAAAGGTCAGAAGCCATCGGGCCAGGGAAATTGATTTTGTCACTGGCCAGCAACCACATACAATTTACGACATCGCAAACACATTTGAACGTCACGGCCCCCTCCGCAGATCGGCTCGTAATGGACACGAATCCTTGATTTCCACGCTCAGGGACACCATGGGCCTCGTATCCCGCTCGTGTGTGACACAGTTTGCCATGGTCGCCAGGGCTCTTCTCATCATGAAACGTATTCCCGATAAAGAGGCGATGGTCGATTACCACTCAAATTTGAATCGTTTTTTGCATCATCTACATGACGTGGGTAAGATGAATGTGATATACGGTAAGCGCATTGACGCCATCGGCAATACACTGAAAAACAACTACCCGGGCGTCAGAGATGGTAGGGATTCAATTGAATTGATGGATATGCAGCAGCTATCCCATAGATTTGACCAGTGGTCGATCAATACTTTGGACATGAGGGCCAGCTTCTCGAACCTCCTTATCATGCAAGTCCTTCAGGCCAACCACGCCATGACGTTCTACGGGTGTAAGCACGAAAGCTGCGGCAATATCTCATTTATCAGTGACTTTGCTGGGACGTGTGAAGTGCTATGCATCGAGCCCAATGGTAAGCTGAAAAAAATTATTTATACCGCCAAACGTTCTGGCGCTGGCCTCGACTGGATTTGCGGCCTACTGGCCCAGCTTGGAATGGTGTTTCCAAAATATCTTCTCAAGGGGGACTTGGAAGTCGTCCAGTTTTTCAACAGCAAAAAGGCGGCTGACAAACTAATGAACAAGCTTTCGGATTCGCGCGTACACTGTGTGTTGGGCTGCGGTGTATTAGGAGGCCCAAACGGCGAGTACAAGCTAGAAGATCTCAGCATCGAAGATATCGGGCTCATTGCATATTTACTGGAATTTGGAAAAGAGAACGCAGGTGACGCATGTGACAATGTGGTGAAACTGATTGAAATCAGCGGTGGCCAGCCAAGTGCATTTTTCAATAACCTACAAACCATCACTTGGGACACGGCGGAGGGTATGTTGCGGGTCCAGATCATCAAAACCAATTCATCGTCCGCCTTTTGTGCTATTGCTAGCAATCTATCGAAGCAAATCGTGCCAAGGTCCATGCATGACGGCGGACGCGCCACCTTTATCCCATCCCCCGTTCCCGACCAGGCTGCCGTGATCACGATTGTACATGATGCCAAAACCTGGAAAGCTCGTCACGAGCGCATGAATAGTCAGGTCGGCAGGGTCATACCGAGCACACGCAGTGACGACGACGGGAATGAGGGTGACATGGGCTTTTCTGCAGTCACACGTGACGACAACGAAGAATTGCGTGAAGAGGTGGAAGATCTGGGCTTCGATTGGCTGAAGAAGGCCAACTTCTCCAACGGTAAAATTGTCACCTCGGAGCAGGCCCATTTGTATTGCCTTTACTTCCTGAAGATGTGGTTCTTCCGCAGGGCGATACCGTATGCCGGCAAAACGATGACCTTGCACTACAGGGATCGCTGTGACACCTTCAAAACTTCTCTGGATGATCTTCGCACTTCCGTGGCGGAACACTTCAAGGGATCCTTTCGATTCGGCACCAATGACAAAATTATCTTTCGAAAGTTTAGTTCCATCGTGCGGACCACTTTTGCAGTGGCGGAACACTTACATGACATGATAATGAGGTGCATGCTCGTGGCTACTAGGATGCCTCAAATGAAAGCCGACGGCACCCCGTATGTCAATATGTACCAGGTCTTCACAAACATTGTCATGTCGATCCTACACACCCCGCCGTCTCTGACCACCTATCTCAGTTCAATCTATTTGTGGCTGAGTATGGATGCTCTGGACATGCATATTCCCGTCATGTCAACCGTTTGTCTCTACACCATGAACATACAGACTAGCCCGCCTCTGCACGTTCTGGCGCTCGCGGCCAGAAACGAAACTCTCACCGAAGAGCAAGAGCTACTTTTCTGGTACATTGCCGACAAATTCTGTCGCCCTTGCTGTGATCGCAAGGACAAGAAGGCAAATGAGAATAAGCTCATGACGGTTGGCGATATGAAGCCCATGGGTAACGATTCGGACTATCACAAGATCATAAACAAAATCTTCGAGGAAAGGGCTGAGATGAACCATTCAGAGTTGCATAAAATGCAAGAAAGCCGAACCAAATCGGAGCTGAGCCCCTACATCTGTGCACGCATGAAAGACGAGAACGCAATGAGAGTTGAAACCATGCCTGAGTGGGTCATCCAGCCCAATTCACAGTCGAAGGGGGAAAGGGGGTTGAGCTGGCATGAAATTAAGTTCAAGCTTCTTGCCAAGACACAAGAGGTAGCCTCTATCGAGGCTCGACGTCATCCGAACCAGCCTCCCGAGCATGACACCGGCATAATCTGGAAGGCGATACACGAAGGGTTTAACCTGCCGATTAAACCGACACATGCCACTGATGGGGCCATGAAGGACTTCCCATCACCGCAAGGAACGTCCGTGTTTTACAAAACCATCTTTGATGAGTCGTCGAATCAGTCCTGTGGAATTCGTCGGACATTTTTGAAGATGTGTGGCCTCAGCGAGAATGACAGCACAAACAAGGTCATGACAACGATTTTCAATAGATGGCTGGAGAAACACAATCAGAAATTTCCCATGTCAGATGCATGGAAAAAACCCATCATTGACAACGATAAGATGCCGAGCAAGTTTGCGATCGGAGTGAGCTTGGTCCCCAGGGACAAGGATAATGGTAAAGAGAAGAGTAAGCCGAAGAGTAACGAGCCCATCAAGTTTGCGCTACAAATTGATCTCGGGTTTCACGTAGTTGATGCGCTAATCAATGCGGCGCTCCTGAAGACGGAATGCAAAGTGCCGTTGCGACAAAAACCGGGGAGCCCGATACCAGTAATAGACCCAGAAAAGGAGATCACGCAAGTCTATAATCAGCGCATCATGCAGCAAATGACGTTGCAGGTCATGACCATGATGATTCACACGCAAGTGCCCATGCATAACCTGCCCGTGGTCAACGCGGTGAGCGACAGTACACAGTACGGAAAACGCGCAGGCAGGACAATCATGTTGCGCGGCCCGAGTCCATACGCATCCAACTTCAATACGATGAATGGGCCCGGCCTTCCCTTCGACCCGCGTCTTCATCTGGACAAGGGTGAAATTCTGAGTACGCATTGCCGAACCACGTCCGCCATGAACGTCATGAACAACAAGCAACCCATTATGGTGTATCGACAGGTCATACACAGGGACGAACCGAAGATTATTGAACACAAGCATGATGCCCCCTTATTCCCGCCGGAATCCACGGCGCACATGCTATGCTGGGTCCGGGTCTTCCAGGAAATTACGCGAAAGTTTGACCACGAGAACCCTGACCTGGGAGGCGGGGAATGCTGGCTTCCATACGCTCTTGCGGACTTCCTAGAGAGCATGCACATACCGGAGAACTACCGGGGGGTGGAGGACATGCTGTCCAAGTACCACGTCACACCGACATACTGCATGACACAGCCGGAAATGGAGATGCTGTTCATCACGTCTCGGTACAACTGGATATTTGCAATTGTTGTCAACGACGATGGCACGTTTACCGTCAAGCCCGCGAAGATGACGAACAACTTCTCTAACATGAGATTCGACGGGCTTCCCCTCAAGGCAAATGACCGAGTTGACTATATGCCGTATGATTTCGCGTCGTTTCTCGTCGGCGGGTTGAAATGTTTGCACAACGGAGACGTGGCATGTCGACACTCATATGAGATCACCGGCGATATGGGACACGGCCGGAAGAAGCCTGCAGAGTCCGACGAGGGCAATGTCGCCGAGGTTCTAGGCGCGGTCCCGCTCCCCGTCACGCCGTTTCCAGCCTTCTGCAAGATTCACCCGAACGACCCTTGCGTGGAAGCCACCCTGATGCCAGATGACAGCGAGCGCAGGAATATGACGATCTTTGACACGGCGACACTGTTCAATTTACAAGTTGAGAAATATTCATCCGAAGAGCAGACGCGGAGGTGGATTAAAAACAACCCAGACGTCCCGCCCCTCCACGGTGACTTCACCTTACATGTCATTTACCGCAGCAACGTCCAGAGCGACTTTGGTCGATTCTGGCATCGAATCGATCGGAGTGATTGTGATGGCTGGGACGAGATGATCTCACCCAACGTCTTCACCTACCCAATGGAGTGCATCAATCGCGATCCAGAAGCAGATTTGAGTGATATGGTGTCCTTCGAGCTGAACGACGAAACGTGGGAGACCGTCATGAACAATGAGACTGACTTTCTACAAGCTCTCCACCAAAATAGCTTTGTCGAATTTGGCGACATTTGCATCGCACCTGATTTATACCCCGACCCCCGCCGCAGCTTCTGGGTCACCAACGGGCAGGAATTTTTCTACATCCGAACCCGCGAGGAATTGAAATACAGGCTCCAGCACAATAATGGAAAGCCACTTAGCCTTGACGACTACACGTCGTGGATCCGACGCGACATTATCATCAACCCCGACATGTTGCTCCGCACGAACAACCCCGAATTGTACAAGAATCTGCCCATCACGCACGACCCAGGCACGGGCATGGACTGCGTCGTCGACTACAGATACAACGATGAAGAGTTCCAGCTTGCGTGGAACAATAAGCTGACTTTGATGACCCGGAGAAAAAAAAATCAGGGTTTACTCGATAGCTGTATGAAGAATAACACTGGGAAGAGCCAGCCAAGTAGCGCATTGTCCTCAGCGTTTCCAAACGCAGCGTCGAGCCCTGTCGCTCCATCAGAGGCGGTCATCGCGAATCTAAAGACAAAACTAAAAATTCTGGACGAGCAGATAGCGGAAAGAGACCGCAAAATGGCCGAGGCGACGGTCCAGAGCACGCTGCTTGCACGCTGGAAAGTGGACTGGGACGCGTTGAGCTGGGATGTCATGCCGAGTTTGGAGCACCAGGGTAATGATTACGCACTGGGCCAGTTTATTCGCTTCGACAGCAACTCCGAGTACACGATGAATCGCTTCATTCGCGACGGGCAGTACATGGTCAGGTTCATGCATGAGGGGCAATTCTGGACGAGAACGATAGACGCCGTCAGCGCAATGATGGCGACGTTGCAGGAGGGCAGGCCCGTGTGGATTTGCCTCACGCCGACTCGGTACCAGAATCTCATCAGCGCCACCGGCGCGTATCTCGAAAATGATCGCGACCACAAGGAGGTGTTGGATGGAGAGCGGGCGCTGTTTGTGCGCGGCTTCTATGTCGTGAGCGACGACGAGCCCGAGCTCCCGCTGCACGCCACCATGATGGTCCTGGTTCAGATCTACGAGAAGATCTCCATCGACCATGACTTTGAGTACGACGACACCAACTGTAAGCACAAGGCGCTGGTGCACGTGAGGGTGTATGGAGATTTCTCCCGCGACGACCTCGTTGCCACCGAAAACCATGCTGACAGTCGTTTGGTCACCATGATTCACGTCGAAGACCCGCTTGTGGAAGAGGACCAGTCCCCGCGCATTGTTTTCAACAACCGTCCATGTGGCGTGGTTAACTACCTGGTCCGGGACACGTACAAGCCACATGGGTGTCCGCATGTCTCCTTCACACCACAGCAGGTTCCGGCTAACGAAATTTACCCGCGGAAAGTACCGCGTTCTTAGACACAATATTCCATGTCTCACTCCCGCTTACTGAACCCGCGCTTCTTGAAAAAGAGGCGAGGCTGCTGCACGCCCAGCATGGTCTTGTAGGGCGCCGGTCTTGGCTGGGTTCTAGCCACCTCCGAGATGCCGAGGCCTTGGGATTGGTAGACACGGATGTCATTTGCACTCTCTAAGTAACGAGTAATAGTTAGAGACACAATAAAGACTATATTGAGAGCCCAGAAGTTCTCGTGCACGAAGACAAAGGAGCGAAAGCAGGTCCACCACAGCATGAGAACGGGCGTGAGCAGGCGGCTGCTGTACAGGCAGAGATAGTCGACGGAGGAAACGTCGGAAACCCGGGTCCCGTCGCGGTTGTAGAAGTAGTCCAGAAAGCCCTGGGCGCCGATCTGGTTGCAGACAAAGTCCAGCACCCACGGGACAAAGGCCCAGGTCAGACTCAACTGCACGTTTTCGAAATTCTGCGAGTACAGCCAGATTGTGTACTGCAGGATCTGGGAGATGGCGACCGTGTAGAGCCAAAACACGGAGGGGGTGTACTCGGCCGGTTGGATCGGCAAACTGCCCGCCGCATACTCGGCAAGACTGGGCTTTACGAAGGAGACGTAAACGATATACGAGACGACGAGCAGCAAAAGCAGGACAGCCAAGTGCACAACAACGTTGAGGATGATCATGTAGCGCGACGGTGAATCGCTCTCCCAGCTGAACCGGAAGAGCAGCAGCCAGTAGTCTGCCTCCGCCTCCACGTCCTCGCCCGTGGCAAGGGCGACCGCCACCACATGGCTGAGTAAGACGAGGAGGTATGCCACCTGCAACTCGAAAAGGGCGCTGGCCACCAGCATGACGTGGCTTGTCCGGAGAGTCAGGTCCACCTTGTCGTTTCGCGTCAGGAACTGGGCCACCCCGCTCAGCACGTCGATCTTGGGGTCTGGCACCAGCACGTCCCGCCCATGTACAAGCAACCCCAACGCATACGCAACGGTAACTATAATAAGAACACAGAGCCCAAGCGCGATAACGACAGGGACGGCGAATGAGCCGGAGACAGCCAATTGGATGCCCACGGCGGCGAGCGAGAATATCGCCATCTCCGCTACCATGACGGGCACGAACTCCTGGGGCATTCATTGTCGCGCGGTAAATGGTAAATATAGTTTTTTTACAAGGAGATATTTCAAAGGTATATAATGGCCGGCTGCATTCTCATGCACATGCTGGAGGTCAGCGCCAAGCAGTCGATCGCCATCTTTGGCTGGATTGACCAGCCCCGAAAAATCGTCACCTGGGACGACCTCACGAAGCAGAATTGGTCCTGGCGGCGTCTGCGACACGAGCTCAACTTCACGCCGGCGGAGCTGCTCAAGATCCAAGGGGACAAGCAGGCGTGGATGACGCGGGGGTCGCTCACGCTCCACGACCTCCCGGAAATGACCATGTTTCCCGTGAACCCGTTTGTGGATATGCAGGCCGACATTGGGGAGGTGTGGTCCATGCAGTGGACGCCTGCGCTCCTGTGTGACATGGGCGTGACCTACGAGCAGATGCGCACTCGGGGGCTCAGCGCGCAAATCATGCACCATTTCAACTTCTCCTTGAGCTCGTGGTTCAGTCTCGGGTTTCGGCGCGAGCATGCAGAGAAGTTTTCTACCGAAGACTCGCTCCTGGTCTTTGGCATTTCGCAGTGCGAGCTCGTAAAGATTCTAACTGAATTTACACCATAATCTTCGATGTTTGGTCCGTGGATATATATATATATACAAACTACCACACCCTCCAATGTACCCGTGCGCATACCATCTTGTTCGCATCGAGCCCCCGCCGTATGAAGTGGAGGTGGGGGTGGGCGTGCAAGAGGCCACCGACGGTGCCAGTGATGCGGCCGATTCCGCCCCGCAAGTGCGCATTGTGCCGTCTACGTTCCAGATCCTGAATATGGGCTTCCTCGGCGTGGGCTGGCGTTCCTCGTTGCCCGCGCCGGCCAGCCCAGACACGACGCCTGACGCGCCCATCGAAAGTTGCGTCTGAAACGCTACCATGACCCCTGAATATATTTAGCTGCGCTCGGCCGCGTTGCTAATGGCCTCCAACGACTCCGACGCTGAAATTGACTACCGGCTCGTACGGACATACGCGCCGGCCATGCTTCTGTTCATGCGGGCGGCCCTCATCCTCAGTCTCTACGCCACCCTTGTATTTGGCCTCGGGAACCCCGCGGAGCCTGCGCAGAAGCCGAGCTCGCGCATGGACATTGCCATCCTGGTCCTCTCGTGCTCCGCGTACCTGGACGGCTGGCTCTTCCGCAACGACGCGCTCTCCCGCGCCGTCGGCTTCCTCGCGCCGCCGCTCCTGCTTATCCTGACCATGTCGGACCAGTTCTACCCGGGAGGGCACACGTGCAACGACCTCGCATCTCTCGCAGTCTACTACAGCGTCGGCATCCTCTGGGCCGCCTCCTCCAGCTTCTGTGTCGTCGACATGCTGGTGCAGGTGCAGTCCCGCTTCAACGTGCACGTGGCCGCGGCGTGCTGGGGCGCGGCCTGTGTTGTGCTCGTGTTCGTGGACTGCCGAAAGAGGGGCTTCCTCGAGATTCTCGCCCGCACAATGCTTTATTATATCTTCACCGTCTTTCTATGGTTCTCTCAGACGCTGCAGCCGGACCGGGAGCGCCACCGCTTCTGCTTCAGCATTCTTCACGCCAGCCTCCATGTCCTGTTCGTAGATCCGTATGTAGTCGCGGGCAGTGTCGTCATTTTCATTGCGGTGTTCGTATACCACTATAACGCAATACAGAAACCCAGTGCCCGCCCGGGGGCGCCGCAGGGGGTGGTTTTGAAAAAAGCAGACGTCTCGGAGAATCTGCTGAGGGAGCTACAGGCCGCCAAACGCGCGCAGGCCACCATGGTTTGAGAGCCAGCCGCAGCTGCTTCAGTGCGCATTCTTTCGTTGCTTCTTGTGACACTCGTCGCAGAGGTACTTAGTCGGATTGCCACAGTACTTGATGTACCCATGCTCGTCCTTCTTCCCTTCCTCCTTTTTGCTGCACTTCATGCACGTGAAGATGAACCCTTTGCAGCCTGCCAAGATGTCGTCCACGAAACTGTTCATCTCCTCGCTGTGTTTCTGCAGCGCCTTGAGTTGCGCCGTCACGTCTTTCAAGGCAACTGTTTTTTCCTCCAATTCAATCCGCATCGCGTTCGTTTCCTCCAAGGACTCTTGAAGAGCGACGTTCGTGCTCTGCAGTTCCATCTGCAGCGCAAAGCTCTTGTCCACCGTTTTGTCGTTCAAATCCTGCATCCTTTTTATCACATCTACGTAATAGTTCTTTGTCTGCATGCAGTAGTCTATCGTCGTCTCCTGCTGCAGATTCAAGCGTTCGATTTCAGCGGACTTCACCCTGTCCATCTCTGCCATGTTCTCGATTTCAGCGGACTTCACCCTGTCCATCTCTGCCATGTTCTCGATGTCAGCGGACTTCACCCTTCCCAATGCTGTCATGTTCTCGATCATGTTCTCGAGCCATAACAAGTAATCGCTGGAGCGGGCGTTCTCCGCCTTCAGGCTCGCCAGTTCCTGTTCGAGCGCTTGAACACGAACGGTTTCCTTTGTTGCACATTTCGCGTCGATGGACGACCACGAAGAGGTGCTGGTTTGTGATGCTGTGGGCGAAAACAAGTACGAGTACATCGACTCGCCCAGCAGATCGCGTTCAGGCAACGGGGATGTGTCCTTGTCACTGCAAGTCTTTGCATCTCCGCCCTGCTTCCCAAAGCACGACGTGCGGATATGACCCACCACCGTGTTGTGCGTCGGGGCCAATGTTGACTTCTTGCTGTCAAACCCCGGCAGCATGCCGACCACCCACGCTTTGGTCTTCATTGCCATGGGCACGCCGTGCACAGTTTACGGTTGTCGCGGATGCCCGTCGAGGCGAGATGGCGGTTCTTTTGAAAAAATGTGTTTAAGACCTCATGGTCCTTCTGTAATAAACCTTCTCGATTTACGCCGTATGTAATAAACCTTTACGCCTTTTTTAAAAACCATTGGTCAGAAATGCGTCCCACTCAGTAGTAAAAGATACAGAACGGGGTCTTGCACCTCGATTTCACTGCGGACAGTGCACGTGGACAGAACACGCGGACAGTGCACGCGGACAGTGAACACGCGGACACGCGGACAGTGCACGCGGACACGCGGACAGTGCACGCGGACACGCGGACAGTGCACGCGGACAGTGCACGGCGGCATGGAACATGGCAAACGACTGGCGGGCGTGTCTGTAGACGCGCCGACGTCGAAGCGGCAGAGTGTGGAACAGGGCATGAAACAGGGCGTGGAACACGAAGTGGAAGGCGATACAGCGGGCAGCGAGAACACGCCAGCACCGACGATCGATGTGAAAAAAGCCATTGAGCGTATTCGCAAAACAATCAGAAATAACACGTCCAATGCTCAGGTTACGCCTGACGCACTGAAAATCTCCATAAAGCCGACCATCACCATCAAGATGAACGTGAACAACTTCCGTGATGCGGCCACTCAAATGATCCGGGCCACTTCGATACATTTTCGTGTATCCCAGAACACGGTTTGTCTGGCGCTGCGTCTCATGGACGTGTGGATCAAGCAAGTAACATGGCTTCCCACATCACAAGATGTGAAACTTCCGACATGCACGTGGAACATTGGAAACGGAAAGACGACTGAAATACCACAGTTAGATTCGAGCCTGTGCCTGTCAGTAATGTCTTTCCTTATGCTTGCTTGCAAGCATGTGGAGGCTTTTGCTTTCAGGATTACGGACATCCTGTGCCTTACTTGGATGCGAGAGTGCGAGCGATTAGATCTCGCAAACACAGAATTAGACACATTGGTTCGATTGCAGTGGAACGTCAATATTATGACCGCCATGGACTGGATCGATTTAATTTTGGATGACAATACGTGTAGGCCAAACTTGAAAGTATGTGTAGACTCCTCGAAGCAGCGCGAAGATAACTTTGAGCATGCCAGACTTAAGTGTCTGCAAGCCCTATGCAAATACGAAAGTTCCCTGCATGGGGATCTGTGCATTGCAATAGAAAGTTTGAAAGAGGTGAACGTGCTCACCAAGCAAGATGCTGAGCGAATGCAGGCGTTGTTTGTTGGTCAATAAAATACAGAACACGATGCCACACTCAACCCAGCACGGTGGTCACACATCGATGCAAGATCGCGATGGGAGTGTCCACTAGCCCGTGACTCCTGTCTTTGGGTCTCTGGCCAGCCCAATTACCATGGGGTCCACCGTAATAAACTCAGTTCCCACAAAATTTGTTGTCAGTACTGACAACAATCACTTGCGACCCTTTACACGCAATTTTACCAGTACTGTCCTAGTTTTCTTTTTTTACATTAAAAAAAAGATTGGCGGGCTTTGGACGTGCACGGGCTCTCTTCCGAGAAAGCTTTCCGAAGCGCATCGCGGAAGCTTGGCGCGCGGGCACGGTCTGTCCATGGCGACAGCGCGTGCGATTGATTCGGACGACGGGGACGACTATGAAATGCGCTCTGCGGGCTCCCAGCCGTACGACGAGCTGGACGAAGCATTGGGAAAACTGGACGAGTTTGAGAACTGCAGCGAAGTCGAATGCAATGAAGGCGGCGACAGTGGCACCGAAGATGTGGTGAACTGGGAAGAGCTCACCGACAACGCTTCAGACGCGACAGAAGATCAATATTCGAGGTACCAAGACGAGGAGGCCTTCGAAGACGAAGACATGCAGGATGTTTTTGCGCATGGTGATGAAGACGAGCCTTCGGAACTCGCTGCTGGCGAAACGTATCGCGAGGGACCTGCGATGTTGAACACTGCTGCACAACACGGAATGGCAGAGGCGAACAATGAAGTCGAGGTCCCGATCGCCCCGCATGCGCTGTTCGGCGAACAAGTGCTTGCGAACCCGACATCCATCGACGACTTGTTGGCGGAGCGCAAGAGGCTGGTCCTGAACCCCAAGTTTCCGAAGCGTCAGACAGGGCGTTCAGCGGGCAAGTAGGCGTCGGAATCCTGCGCGCGGAGAGACGGACCGCGGGAACTCAACGGGAGGTGCACTGGGCACGCGTGCCCGGTCTGGTAGAAAAGTGCGGGTGAAAGGGTAATATCCTTATAAAACATACGATGTGCATACATAAATGCCCTACATTTCCATTCGAGATGACACCCACCCGCACATTGTCTTTGATGGAAATTCTAAGCCCGTACCGTGGAACGCCGGCGAGATGCAGGAGGTCCGTCTGTGTGCCCAGTTCCTGCGCATCACCGCGCGCGGGCTGCACTTTCCGTCATACAGTTCCTCGTACACATGGTTGTTCGCTGGGGAAGAAGAGGTAGACGGCTGGAATGTGACGACGTGTACCTCACACCCCAGCGCGCTCTGCGAGGAGAAGACGGCCGGAACCAGCCTCCTGTACTTCCCGACCGGCGTGGTCGACATCCCCGATGACATGGCGGCCTGGGAAGTCTCCGTGCCCGACCAGCCGGGGTACGTGAAGACGATGCTGCGTGACAACGTCACCTGCACCCACGCCACCAGCGGACGCGAGATCAACCCCCTGGACACCCGCTACGAGCTGAGTTTGTGCGATCTCCTCGATAACAATCTGGACATCATCTACGACCCAAAACACGACCGCCTGCTCTATCGCTTCGACGAGACGAGCATCTACGTGTACATCGCCATCAGCATCCTGGGCATCTATTTGGTGAGCTGCCTCGCGGAAAACATCCGCGTCATCATCAGTCGGGACAAATCGCGTCAGAATTCGAACCAGCAGGTCATTTATTATATCATGCTTTTTTCAACCAAGATGTTTATCGTGGTGGACCGTTTCATGAAGAGCACATGGAATTTTCTCCTATTCGGATATGAACGGACACTTTACGATCTCCTCTTTGCCTATATTCTCGTGGAGTCACTGGTGTTCATGCTCTCCGAACTCGGCCTCATGCAACGACTCATGCAACGCCTCGATCGTTTCTGGCAGGCACGACAGCAAAGAAAGGACAGCGCGGAAAACCTGATAGAAGAGGTAACTTTGCTGCCCATTGGGGTGACCGGTGCGCCGGACGGCGACGAGGCCAAAGCTAACGAGGACCCGGGCGACGGGAATCACAAGAATGCGGTCCGCGGCATCAGCCTGCTGACGGCCTGCATCATGCTCATGACCGCCCGCGTCCACTACTCCTTCGACAACCCGTACACCTGGCTGCTCGGCACCATCTTTGGCATCCGCAGCTTCCACAAGTTCCTCAACCGGCTCCTGGCCCCCGGCGCCACAGTCGCCGACCTGAGCAGGCTAATCATGCACCTCTTCGACGCCTCCGTCTTCATCGCGATCCTGACCTACGCCGTGGTTCCGTCGTACAACCTGACCACCGAGGCAAACACGGCAGTCTTCCTAATCCTGACCATCTGCATGCTCAGCGCCGCCCTGATAGCTCATCACCCGCGACACGACCTTGCGTGAGTGGATCGCGAGCATGCGGATCTCCGCGGCGCTCATGCTCCGGAAGAGGAACTTGAAGCGGTTCTCGACGTCGGTGATGTACTTGGGCCGGAATTGGCACATCGTCTGCAGCGTGTTCTCCGCGGGCAGCAGCGACTTCAGGATGGCGACGCGGGGAATGACGCAGATGCCATCCGCCACGACCCCACAGCGCATCAGGTAGAGCAGGCCGTAGACGAGGACGCGTGTCTCGGAAGCGCGCGACGTCATGTGCAGGAAGAACGTGCACGTGTTGATGAGGAAACAGATGAAGTCCGTGCACTCTTCGATGACGCATCTCCGCGTGTCGTCCCCGCACACCGGGTTGAAGATCCGGCTGGTGTGTAGGCTCCCCATCACGTGCTCAATCACGTGCACCAAGTTGACGTGGCCGGGTGCGCGCGCGCTGATTTCTTGCTGGATCATGCTCTGCATCTTGCTGCGAAAGCGCGTCATCTCCATGTGGTACGCGCGCCGGCTGTTCTCGGACAGCAGCAGCTGCTCGGCATGCGCCAGCACCAGCGAGCGGTCGACGCCGCTGGCCCGCTCCGAAGTCGACGGCCCCATGTTGTACGAGGCCACCGTGTCCGTGTACTCGGTCTCCGCGTAGAGGCGGTCGCGCACGCAGAGGCCTGTGATCGTGCAGACCTCGGCGTCCTCCGTCGGGACCAGCACACACTCCTGCTCTGAACATATGTGTACCTTTCCGCAGAGCAGACAGCCGGCCATGTCCACGTCGATCAGCTCGTACTCGCACGTGTGGTACCGATTCATCCCCGCACACAAACAAAAAGGCTGCCGCAGCTTCTGCCACGCCCACTGCTGAAACTGCCGGGCCGTCTTCTTCGGGCGGGACATGCTGGCTGCCCGTGGCCACGGCACCGCCTCCGCAGCAAATCTGAAAAAAAAAGATCGCCCTCGTTTGCACAGCCTGGGGAGAATGCCGCAGGATGCTGGCCTTCGACATCGAGACCACGGGGCTGTCCGCCCTCGACGGGCATCACATCACGATTATCTGCACGGAGGACTTCCACTCGCGGGCTCGCAAGGCGTACGAGTTTGCGCGCTTCCGCGACGACCCGGAAAAGTGGCAAGCGCTGCGGGAGGACGTCCTGCGCGACTTCGAGAACGCCCCGTCCCTGGCCGCCTTCAACGGCCACCGCTTCGACCTGCCGTTCATGGCCGTCGCTCTCGACATCCCCGTGTCCACGGTCATACGGTGGAAGCATAAGATGGTCGACATTTTCGAGTCCTGCAAGACGAAATACAACCACACCTTCTCGCTGAACCTCTTGTGTGAGAAAAACAAGATCCCCGTCAAGATATCCTCGGGGCTCGCGGCCATCAAGATGGCAGCCCACGGCGAATTCGACAGCCTGCGTGAATACTGCGAGTTTGACGTCGAAATCATCAACCAACTCCACGCCCGGCGCTTCGTGCTCAACCCCCGCAACGACGAGATTATGGACCTGGCGGACTTGGCGCCGGAGTACGTCTACCCCGAGGCCGCGAGCCAGACCCCCACCGAGAAGATGGCGATGGCCGTCGAGGCCTGGACCGCGCTCAAGACCAGATCGACCGCGGAGTGTGTGGCCGACCCGCGCGCCGACTTCCTCCCCGCCGAAAATCACGGTGACGTACCGGACGAGACCAGCCCCGTGAAGCGGCAACGGCTGGATCTCCCCGACATGCTGGAGGGGTGATGGGGGAGGGAATTGATCGAGGAACGGGCCAGAGACGGACCCGCGCCCGGGTAGGCCACCAGTACTCAGCGCGACGAAATACTGACCAGACATATGACGTGTGTGAACACGAGCAGCATCATCACAGTGACGGTGACCGCCATCAGTTCTTTCGGCATGTGGTGGAAGAGCATGTCGTCGATGTGCACTGCCAGGAGGAGGACTATGAGGATGTCCAACCGTCGCCCGGTTTGCAGGCTCAATGCAAGCGTGAAAATCGCCATGGCCTTCAGGAGGGGCTCGATCACCAGTAGGTACACCAGCACCGCCACTGGCGCGGCCTCGAAAATCGCCTGGAACTGCTGCGTGTCCACGATGACCATCAGGGGGAGGCTGAGGAGGCAGCACGTGAAGAACGAGGAGTGTAGCGTCGTCGTGAGTTCGGCTCGCGGCATGGACATCCACCCGATCCCCGTGCCAAAGGGTATGAGCACGGCGACCACCGCGTCCCGCGACGCAAACTGCGTCTCCGGGTCCAAAATTTGCCGGTGGCTGCCGAGGTAGGTCCCAACTAGCAACGTGAGCATGACAAAGTAAAACATTCGTAACAGTATCGACATGGTGTTCTCCCGCCCCTGCGAGCACGAGAACACTGCCCACCCGAACAGCATGCCCATGGTGAAGAAGAAGGACGCCGAGAGCAGCGTGTAGTCCATCGAGAAGACGCTGCACCACGTGAGCACGCCGAGGCAGTACACCGCCCACACGTGCCGGCGCAGGTCCCGCGCGGTGGCAAACACGATCTTTTCGGTGGGGGCGGCGGAGGGCGCCATGCTCAGCACCTCGTCGCTGGCCGGCGCGTGGACGTCGCAGTCGGTGGCGGGCGGGTCCTCGGGGGTCATTTCCTCGACGTTGCGGTACACGTCGATCGACACCATGCCGCCGATGAGGCACATGCACACCTCATACAGCGCCAGACACCCGCAGCTGATCCACACCTGCAGCGAGGAGATGAGCAGCCGGCTGTACAGGCTGAGGTCGTACTCGCGCGCGGCGAGGGTCGAAAAGAGGCTCAGGAGGCCAAAGACGAGGAGTCGACACAGAAACGCGAGCACGGCCATCATGATCCCGCCACCGCGCGACAGGGGAAATACGGCCATGGGCACTCGATGGAAAAACACGTACGTGCGGTGCCGGTCAGGGAGGGGCGCTGGGGCGGATTGCGTTCGCCGCCGAGTGGATGATGATGACGTAGATGAACAGCATCAGTATCTTGTCCATGTTGTACGCCACCGCGGTGTAGGACGAGAGCGAGGCCAGGATCGCGTTGACGGAGATGAGGAGGAAGGTCTCGACCAGCGTGCTGTTGCGGGAGAGCGTGGCGTGCTTGACCACGATGAAGAGCATCGCCGCGGAGAGGGTCGCCAGCATGGAGATGTCCAGTGTGTCGTAGATCTCGAAGAGGAGCTTCGAGGACTTCCACACGGCAAAGTCGCGGCCCTCCTGGACCGCGCCGGTGACGCGGTGGATTGCGTCGATCACAAAGAGGACGATGAGGAGCAGGACCGCCTGGGTGTACCGGTTCGAGCCCTGTTGGTTGACGGTGCCGACGGACGCGAGCACGACGTTGATGCTGACCATGGTCAGGGCCTTGATCAGGTAGCCGAGCGTGGGGGCGGTGGCCAGGAAGCGGGCGTACCGGACGATCACAAGGTAGAGGAGGATGCACACGAAGGAGGGTGTGATGCCCATGTTCAGCTTCTCGACGATGTACTCGGTTGCGTCCGTGTACATGTAGAGCAGGATCGTGATGGCGCGGTTGACGTGCGGCAGCCGCGAGACGCGCGGCGGGATCACGGCCGCGCCGAGCAGGAGGGACGTGACCACGATGAAGTCCATGAGCAGGCGCGGCGCGGACTGGATCGAGTAGTGCAGCAGCCGCGAGTTGTACGTCGAGATGTTGATGATGGCCTGCGAGAGCAGGGCGCTGGACAGGGAGAACACGACCTGGAAGAGCAGCAGCGTGCCGAGGTGCGCGCGCAGGTGCATGGCAATGCCGGAGACGACGACGGCGGCGCCGCAGATCACGGCGATGTCGCCGTCGCTGAAGGTCGCGCGAAAGACCGCGTACACGAAGCGGATCATCGTAAACATGACGGTGCTGTCCAGGCGCGAGTGGATGTCGACCAGGTCCGACCAGTCGTTCATGTTAGGTCCGGCGGGGGGCATTGGCGTGGCTACAAGGCCCATTATATACCGCGTGCATAAGAGTTATGCAAGAGACGCGGCGGCAGTGTATATAAGAGTCGGCGTGCATATGGCAAATGAGTGAAAATGCGAACGCTGACACCAATTCGAAAGAGCACGCCAAGGCACCCGACAATGCCACCGAGAAGCAGCCCGACATGGGCAACATCCTGGCACACATCAAAAATTTGGAGGTCACCAAGCAGGACCTCGAGAAGGCGCTCAAGGAGGCCACCGAGCGCAACCAGAAGCTGAGCCAGAAGACGCGGGAGGGCATGCAGAGCGCCCTCGACACGCTGATGAAGAAGTGGATGGACGCCGTCGAGACCAAGGACGACAGGGTGAAACACGACTTCAAGGGCGGCCTCGAGAAGCTGGTGAGCCAGAGCGCGGAGGACAACGGCGTGTGGCAGATGATGGTCGCCGCCAGCTCGCTGCACGCCCGCCAGCTGCACGACCTCGACGAGATGCAGAAGGAGAACACGATGCTGAAGCAGCGCGTCGACGGCATCTACGCCACGCCGGAGAGCAGGACGGCCGGTGGGAAGCGGCCGGCGGAGGAGCAGTTGGACCGGCAGAGTGTGGAGGAGTCCCAGGGCCCCACCATTTGGGACGACTTTGCGGCGTCGGTGGGGCGCTTCTGAGTAGGACACATCCTATTTTCCACTTTAAAATAAACCCATAAATGGAGAACCCGTATTCGTGTAGGAGGCATGCCGTAGAATATAAGGCGCGCGCGCATGCATGTCATATGAAAGAGGTAGCTGTGTGCAGCCCCGAGACGTACGGGTCGCGGGCGATGCAGGAGTTCATTAAGCAGAAACTGGCCGACCGGGACAAGCAGTGGATATACAAGCTGATCCGGGGCGAGGGCGGCAGCGAGCGCGAGGTCGTCTACGTGGACACGTCGGAGTTTATGATCTGCCGCGACCTGCACCCGGGCACCGACGAGCGCTTCCTGGTTGTCTTCAAGGACCTCGCGCTGCAGACGATCCGCGACCTCCGAGGCAAGCACGTGGGCCTGCTGCGCCGCGTGCAGAACTCCGTCCGGCGCTTCCTGTCGCACGCGCAGCCCCAGCTCGCCGGCGAGTACCGCATTTTTTTCCACTACACGCCGAGCGTGTTCCAGCTGCATGCGCACGTGAGCATGATGCATGCGTACACGCAGCGGACGCGCGTCCACCCACTCAGCGTCGTGGTCCAGAACCTCGAGGCGAAGTCCACGCACTACCGCGACGCGCTCATCCTCATTTCGCTGTGCCGGTCCATGAAGTCGCTCTCCGTCTACAACGGACTCTTTGCGCTCGACGGCGCGGGGAGTGACGGGAACCGGAGTAAGTGAGCCATGTAGGGTAGAGTCTGGTATATAACACATGCATCGATTTTGGACACGATGGCAAATTATGGACCGAGTTTTCCTGGAATTGCAAGCGCGACGGGCACCCGCGTGGACAGCTCCTCGAAACACATCATGGCATGCAAAGTGAACGACACGCTCCTGGCGCAATGGTGCCACGACCAGATGAACGCGCGCAACGCCATGCACGTGAACAAGATGAAATACGCGGTGCATAAGGACGAGCTCGTCCTGAACGTCTCGCAGCCCCTCACCGAGAAGGGCACGATATTGTCCTCCAACTACGCCTACCCGTCGGTGGTGAGCACCCTCGGGGACATCACAACCACGGCCAAGGGGGTCCTCGTCGGCCTCTACGCGGAGGGCAAGACGGGGCGGGACTTCATCGCCACCAAAAACCGCATCGCAAACCATTGCAAGAACGAGGCCGAGTTCAAGCGCGCCTTCAACTGCAAGAGCGGTGAGGACTGCCAGAAGGCGATGACGGAGGTCAAGAACATGCCCTACTTCACCGCGCAGGGCTACGCGCTCGGCATCGCGTACGCGAGCTCGCTCTCGGGCGACACCGTCGCCTCCGTCCTCATCGGCGGCATGGCCACCGTCATGAACGGTGCCTTCGAGTGCCGAGCGGGCCAGGTCCTGCATTTCTACTTCGACTTTGAGGCCAACGCCTTCCACCAGAACTCGGGCATGCACCAGGCCGGCACGCGCAAGAAGGGCGCGAAGCTGCTCTTCGGAGGGAACAGCGCGACCCTCGACGACTTCATGAAGCCCCCGACGCTCAGCGCACAGGACCAGCTGCGGAACGACTTCCACCGGCGCCAGCTGGGGACCGAGGACAGCTTCGGCGACGCGGGCACGGGTCCGGGGAGCGCGAAGCGTAACATCGCGTACCCGAAGCCGTACCTCCTGGACGAGGACGGGAACGAACACTACGGGGACAAGATCCGCATCTTTGCCAAGTGCATCAACGGCGGGCGCAAGTTTGAGCCGATCGACATCATGCTCATGACGCAGAGCCTGTGAGCGTCTTATTTTATTCTACGGTCGCAAAATAAAGAGCTAGTGAGATTCTATAATTCCGTAGTCCTGCTCCAGCCGGAGCCTCGCCATGCGCTCCCGTTTCTTCTGCCGGTTCTCCGGCTTCGCCTCGCGCATGCGGCGCTGGGCCTTCACCTGCTCTTCCTCCTCGCGCGAGCGCTCGCTCTTCCGCTTGTAGTAGGACCGCAGGGAAGTCTTCCGTCGCTTCTCACGCGCTTCCGCCTCCTGGGACTCTAGCTTGCCGGGTGGTGTCCCGGACGCCGACTTGTGTTTCTTGCCGACGGGCATGCTGGGGTAGCAACAGAGGGGGGAGGGTACGAATATGATGTGGAAAAAAAATGTGTTCACATATGTTGTATTCAACCCAATCGATGGAGGTGGTTTGCACCACGCTCAAGATGATTTAGACTGTTTTACATGCGATGATTTTTAACATCAGAGAAACACACGCCAATACCTTGTACATGCCCCAGACACAGTTCCGAAAAACACAACCCATGGCCTTTCATATGCGATGCTTGCGATTGCAATTACCAGTACCACCAGCAAGGTCACTTCCGGCCCAAACCACATGATAGAAAACAAGAGGTAAGCGGTAATCAGATACATGATCAGGTTGCGGGCGTCCTTGAGCTTCAACTCGAGTTCCGTGTTCCGCTGTTCAAGATTTTTCCAATGCTCGACTATCTGTTGGAATTCCTCTTCCAGTTTGTCCGGGGTTTGGTTGCCTTGCCAAAGCTCATTACACGTGACGAGCATTAACTCGTCAGGGTTGACATTATCTTCTTCCTCTTCGATTGACTCCATTGCAATCGATCGGTTGATACCAATACATTCTTAAATACAACACAACCATAACATTTCACCCACCGATGCCCAGCGCCAACAGCACCCCCGTAGTTTGGAAGAGTGCCCGGCACGTTGGTATATACAACTCCTCGCCGCCCGATCAATGGATCCAATCGTGGAGGAGTCGCCGGGGGATGTGGAGGCGACGCGGCTCGTGCCCCCGGCGGCCGAAACAGACACCGCCCCTGAGCCCGCCTTCCGCATCACGTTTGAGGACGACGACGACGAGGGCCAGTTCGTGCTCATGCTGCGCATGTGCCACGGGTGCATGGCCGTCTACCTCGTGACCACGGCCGTCACCATCTGCTCGTCGAACTACACGGCACACCCGGGCGCAAACATCGACGCGGTCCTGCTCGCGTCCGACATCCTCACCATCGACGTCACCTCGTGCTTCTTCGTGATGAGCGGGTTCGTGGCGACGTACGTATACAGCAGCGTCGGCGGGAACGCATGGCGGCGCATCCGCGCGCGGCTGGTCGCGCAGGTCTTTGGCAACATGTGGCTCAGCACGACGCTCGTCCTCTTTTTCGGCAGCATCGACAAGCTCGTCAAGAACCGTTTCTACCTGCACGACGTCCTCCTCACGCTCTTCGAGGGCGTGAGCGGCGTACGCCTCCTCGACACGCGGCAGGGCGTGATTTTCCCGCACTCCTTCAACGTGTCGCTGTGGCCGGTGCAGGCCTTCGTGTGGTGTCTGCTCTCCGTGCACGGCACGTACCACACCAACGACTTCATCCGCAGGCGGTTCGGCGAGCTCGCCAACTACGTCATCTGCGTGATCGCGGGGTGCGGCATTACGCTCTTCACCTTCTTCGGCATGCTGCACTCGGACACAAACGTTTTCTACGCCAACGCCACCAGCGTCATGTACCGCACCCTCGAGTTCAACCTCGGCATCCACTTCTTCTACCTCGCCGAGAAGGAGGCCTCCTTCGTCATGAGCTGCACGCGCATGCTCGCGCAGTGCAGCCCGATCACCTACCTCGTCTTCCTCGCCACGTGGTGGTCCGAGGTCGGCGAGGTCGTCGAGCGCAGGCCGGGGCAGACGTGTCTCCGCCTATACCCGCGCAACAGCTGCCTCCGCGACCACCACGTCTTCCTCCTGCGGGGGTGCGTGCTCGGCCTCACCATGCTCAGCACGGTCGCCCCGACGTCGCCTTTCAAGCCGGGAAAGCCGGGGCCCGGCGCCGTCGACGCTGCGGTCCGCAGCGTCAACATCAGCGCCACGGCCGTCGCGCTCAGCTGGCCGGTGTACGTCATCATCCAGCTCATCTTCAAGATCTCCTTCTCCGACGCCCTCGTCTTTGAGAACTCGGCGCTCATCTCCTTCATGATGCCGGTCTTCCTGTACGGCACCAGCATGCTGTACACCGTCAGCCTGCAGGAGCTGGCCACGGACCAGGTCGAGGACTTCGCCGCTGTCATCGCCAAGCGGGCCCGTGTCCTGCACGAGACGGTCTGCGGGTCCGTGTTGGCGTCCCAGGACGAGCCCGGGAACGCGGCGTAGGACGCCCGCTCAGTCCTTCACGAGGTTGGCGCGCAGGCTGCGCTGCGCCTCGTCCTCGGGCACGTACGCGACGGGGGGCTGCAGGAAGAGACGGCCCGTGAGGGGGCTCGCGATCATCGCCGAGAGCAGGTCACATAGATACGTCTCCAGGTCGCGCAGGGCCTCGAGCGTGTCAAACTCGGGGTTCCGGGTTGCGTCCTCGCGGTATCGCTTCACGAGCTTGAGAATGTCAATGACAAATTCGTGCAGATTTTCCTTGATATTTGCTACCATCCTTACGCGCCAGTTGTCTACCCCACCACCGACGTGAATACTTTTTTTAACTATATAAGAAGAGATGTCGGGTGCATTGATTCGGTTGCAATGAATGCCGAAAATCCACCGTCCAGGTGGAAGCGCATATGGGGTTTTTGCAAGCCCCATCTGCTCAAGGTTTGGGAGTGGTCGAAGGACAACGTCACGGAAATCGCGATGTTCCTTGTTTATGTCGGGATCTTCATGCTGATCACCGCCGTGGTATTCACCATGTCGTACATGGCGGTGACCGCTCACAGGTGGGATACATGCCCTGAAATTGAGTTCATTCCAGTTCCATTCATCATGAGGTGTTGGTCCTACCCCTTCCTGTACGTCACCCACACGGTGATCTGTTGGTTGTTTTTCATTCGCGTCCTCTTTCCATTTGTGATGCCCGCCGGCATCGTGTTCAAGTACCGGTACGTGACTGGTCTACAAGCGGAAAATATGAAAGCGTTGAAAGCGTTGACCGATCAGGTTGATGATGCCAACAATGAGAGGATCAGGATGAAGAATGAGCGGGATGAATGGGATGATCGCTATCGTCAAGAACGCGACAAGAATCTAAAGCTTCAGGCCATGATTCCAAATCATCTGGCTGTTCAGAATTGTTTGGAATCGCCTGGTGCTGGATCCATTGTTCCACACATCCAAGAAATAACTCATGTACCATCTGGGAATGCACCTACGACAGACGGCTTCGTCAATGCCGTGCCCCATGGAATCCATGTTACAGGCAGTAAGTATAATACCCAACGGCCAGGACAAGTTCCTGGAGCGATACAGCCATCAGAAAATGTGGTCGTTGATTCGGCTACAGGTGTGGTCGGTTCTGCGGCTGCAGGTGTGGTTGAAGGCGGACTCGGGTCATTGACTGATGCGAGTGGATTGAACGATACGAGTACCTGGCGCGTGGACCATGAAGGGAATTATGGACCACCCGCACCGAAAAACGGGACAGACAGCCGTGTGTTAGACTCAAGGAAACGTGGATTTTCGGATGAAAATGTGGGTGGGCAACGCAAAAGCGCGCGATTGGCCGTGCAGGGGAACGCCATGCAATTGCGAGATTGAATTCAAAACATAGTTCTTGCCTTGAGTAAACCCGTCAAGCACAAAATTGTGTATATAACCACCCCCCTGCGAGTCCCAATGCGCCCCCCCGACATCCCTGTGATTCACCCCTCGCGCACGCGTGGGCGCGGTAGTATCGTGTCCACCGGAAGCGATGAGCGCAACCCGTTCTTGGTGAAGAAGGGGCCTGTCATTCCGGCCATAAAACTCCTGAACCAAGAGGAGAAATACGACGCGAGTAATCTGATCTGGTGGATGGACGCCACCAGCGCGGTTCTCTCCTTCGTCTGCTTCTGGTTTGCCGTCGGAATGGGCGACAGAAGGAGTGAGAAGACGGGCAAAACTGGATTTGATACCCACATCGACTTGTGGCGGGAGAGTGTGTACGTCGTCCATGCAGACTTGGCGGCGTCGGACCACCGAAACGACCTGGCCCTGGCCGTGCAGACCAGCGTCAGTGCGTTGGAGTCGGCCCTCGTTGACTTCTGCCCGAACGGGACGCATACCCTGTACAACTCCACGCGCTTCTGGGACGAGAAGCAGTACTCGGGGACGGCGGTCATCCACCCGTACGGCTCCTTCTCGCCGTGGGTGGTGCTCATGTGGATCTTCGCGGTCTCGTTTGTCTTCCAGGGCTTCCGCGCGTGGAGCTACTGGGGGTATGACTCGCGCAAGCCGGACTTCTGGCGGTGGCTCGAGTACGCGCTCACGGCGCCTTTCCAGATCCTCCTCATTGCGACGAGTGTGTTCATCCAGGAACGCGGGCACGTGATGAGCCTGATGGGGCTGCAGGGAGCGCTGGTGATGATGGGGTTTTTGAACGAGAAGCGGATCGACAAGTTTTACAAGCGGAGTTTGAAGCAAATCAACGAAGTCTCTCACGACCAAACATTCAACCCGCCAATCACATGGTCGGTGCCAAAAATGGGGAAAATCTGCCTGACCATGCTCCTCTCCTGGAGCTTCTTTGCGATTATATGGTACACCATCATCCACCGCTTCCAGGAGCAGGTGATGAACCTGGACAACTGCCACTACACCGCCGACATGCCGAGGCAGGTCCGGTTCATTGTGTGGTCCCAGTGTCTCCTCTTCGGTCTCTTTGGGCTGGTGCAGAGCGTGCAGGTCTTCTACACGTTGTGGAAGGACCAGAACGTGCTGAAATACAATGACTTCCAACGGCAAAAATCTCTGGACGAGGCATGCTACACGGTAGCCCTCGTCGCGTCATTCGTTTGCGTCATCGTCGGGTGGGTGGTGGGCAACACATTTCTCATCATCGTGCCCATTCTTTCCGCCCTCTGGGCCACCTACGGCCTGAATAAGAAGATCAAATTAGTCACCACCATCGCGACCTTGCGCCAGCGGCGGTGGGACGACGTGGCGTTCCGGTACAGCTTCCTCTCGGTGACCGCGAAAACCACGCTCGAGGTCGGCTTCATCCTCCTGGTGTGGGCGCGGGAGGAAATGACGACGCCGCCGGGGGAATGAAGAGACGACTAATGACGGGTGTGTGATAGGCATGCTGTAGGTATATAACACTCGCGACCCGACGGTCAGCGATGCAGACAAATGCTGAGGCTAATGTAGACATGAACATGCCCGACACCAAGCAGGTTGTCCAGGTGAGCAGGCGTGTGCTGGTGCAGATCACGGGGTCCATTGACCACTTCAACCGCACCGGCATGGAGGCGGCGACGTGGACGCCCATCAACGGCAAGATCGGGGAGGTCTTCGGCGTCAACGAGGTCTTCGAGACCACCCCGGACCAGGGCATGACCTCGGCGGCGCTGCAGAGCGCCGTGGTCCACAAGATTACCGTGCTTCATCAGAAGAGCGACTTCCCAGGTATGACGACGTTTGATGATGCATGCAGTGGGTGTGCAAATGTTTACTAATTTGTGTATGTATCAGTCGACCTGGGCGTGAACATCTCCTGCGTGACACCAGAGGAGACGACCCGCACCGGCCACAAGTACGCGATGACGTGTCTCGCGAACTCGCACACGCAGTACCCGCTCGTCATCCACGAGGCTCAGGAGAACCAGGACGGGATGCAGTGGCGTCAGAAGTATCCCATGTACAATTCAACGAATCTCTCGACCCACGGCGTCCTCGACGTCAGCGGCCAGGCCTTCATCTTTTGCGACAAAGACCACCCAGTGATCGATCTCCTCAAGCAGAACCGCGAGCTCCTGAACGCGGACATCACCGAGCAGCCGCTCATCGATGGACAGTGGTAATTCCCGCATTTCCCGACCACCTCTAACGCGCTATATGATGTATGCATTCGATGCTAACGTTGTTTTTCCAGGTACAAAATCACCAAACAGGTTTTCCAGACCTGCTGTAACACGCTCCGAAACAAGGTCCTGAGCAGGGTGACAACCCGCGACCTCAACAACTTTTCGGTCTCCCTCAACCGCATCGGCAAGAATGACTGGTCGACTTCGGTGTCGTCCCACGACGACATCATGTCCCAGATCCCGACCTCGGTCCTCTTTGGCGGGGACGAGGAGGCCATCACGCGCGAGATCACGGGCATCCTCAAGAAGACGTGCACGTACTCGGCCCTGCTGGAAATCAACTATGACATTCACGCGTAGAGTGCATCGGGGCTTATAGTGCACCAGAGCTCAGAGTGTATCGGGTATAGGTGTATATATTTAACCATGTAATAAAAAGTGTGAATGAATGAGACCATGTGTGCCGAGGTCCTCATCGCCACCATCATGCTCTGGGTGGCCGTCTTTGGCCTCTCCGACCTGCTCATGGAGTGGGTCGGCGACCCGTACAAAAAAACGCTCTTCTACGCCACGCTCGCCGTCTCCGTGTCCGTCTTCCTCGGCATCCACAAAAACGTCACCACCTGCGGCCTCATGTGACCCGCTACTCGAACTCGTAGTTGACGAGCGCTTCCTCGCGCTCCTGCGCCTGCGCGATCCGCTTCTCGCAGTGCTGCATGAACGCGAGGATCGCGTCCCGGATCGTGATGGGGTGCGTGTCCTCGATGTCATTGTGCCCGGCATGCACGAAGAGGGGCTTGTACCTGCTCTCGTACGACAGGCTCTGCGCGAGGATGCGCGAGTTCATGATGTCGATGATCTTGTCCTCGTACCCGTGGATGATGAAGACGGGGACGTAGATGTCCGCGATGTATTTGTTCGAGGGGCAGAAGAGGTCATCGAGCGGGTTCAGCAACTTGCGCGAGGCCAGCATGGCGGGCACGAAGGCGCGGATGCCGGAGGCGAGGGGCGAGAAGAGCACGACGCCTTGCACGCGTGAGGCGAAGCTCTGCGCCGCGAGGTAGACCGTCGGCGCGGTCCCAATCGACTTCCCAACGAGCAGGACGCGGGAAGGCGGGACGCCGAGCTCGCCGGTCGCGTACTCGAACACGGCCGCGATCGCCTCGTGCATGTTCTTCTCCGTCGTCCGTCCGGCGCTGGAGCAGCCGTAGCCGACGTAATCATACGTGAGCACGTTGGCATTGAAGGTCTCTGCCATCCAATCAATGTACCCCTGGCACGTGCCGGCGTCGTCGGCGTTGCCGTGGGAGAAGAGGATGAGGGGGCGGGACGCGTCGTACGTCGCCCCTTGCACGTAGGGGCGCTTCAGGGGGCTGGTGATGCGCGCGGCGATGCTGTCGCCAGCGATCGTCGAGATCACCGTCACGTTCTGCTGCGTGTTGTAGCTCCGCTGGGGGGGGATGAAGGCAATGTGCTGGAGCCCGGCGTCCAGCACCGTCGACATCGACTGGCCCATTTGCCGTGGCTCCCCATCATGTATATACACACGGCTGCTCACAAGTCGAATGCAGCCCAGGTGTCGGCCGCGGGCGGCTGCGACACGTACACCATCTGCGCCCCGGTGTCCTGGTACGCCTGGATGTGGCAGCCTTCCCTCGCGCCGCGCCTGACCACGCTGATCTCCAGGAGGCGCTTCTCGCCTGCCTTCAGCCGGTTGTCGCTGTGCAGGACGTCCACGGTGTAGCCAAGGGAGAGGTCCGCGGCGATCCCGTCGCGGACGAAGCCGGCGGTGAGGGCGGCCTCCACAGACGCCTTCTCGTCGATGTCCATGATGCACTGCAGGGCCCCGTCCCTGTCCAGGTAGCTGCTGATCACGGTGCCGACATTCGACCCCGTGTGCTCGATCTTGACGGGGATGCCCGTGATCCTCCCTGCGGAGACCATGCTCGCGAGTTCGTCTTGTGTGTACCAGAGGCCATTGTACGAAGATCTCTCGCCCCTAGGATTGCAGCAGCCGACAAGCAACATTTATTGGCACCTCCCGCGCGCGTATATACACTCTGCCAGCAAAGATCTACAAGATGGCGACGTGTGCGCGATGGCCTCGACGCAGCGCCGGACCGGTCTCCTCCGCCCACAGGTGCAGGTCTCTGACTCGATAGTCCCAGATGGGGGTGTAGTAGAAAGACCCTGTATCCAACTTTACAACTGGATCGTTAAAACAATTCGAAACGATATAGGCAAATAGTAATAAACCTTGGGACCTCTTGGTCCCGCATCCCGCCTCCTTGCCCGTATGCTGCCGAGTGCCGCCTTCACTAGCCGCGCGCGTTCGGCGCTGACCTTCGTCCTCTTCATGCTCGCCTGCATGTTCTTCCTCAGCGCTGGCGTTTCGGGCAAGAACGCGCCGACGCCGGACAATGGGAACGCTGGCCCGTCGCCGCGCGAGATGCTGTCCTCATGGACCCCGAAGCCGCCAAAAATGCCGTCTCCGAACGCGGCCCAGTGCATGGGCACGGGCGACCCGGAGTGCCCGTTCGGCGGCAAAAACATGCCCGGCAAAAAAACCGGCGACGGCATCCGCTTTCCGCCGAGGAGGATCTACCGCACCGACGGCCCGCGCGACGTGTGAGGACAGGGTCTGCACGGCAACGTACGCACGGCCTTAAGCCCTACACCACGTCTGCTTCACGGCGAGCGTGGGAGCGTGAGGTAAATGGCCACCGCCGCGATGAACAATAAGACACACACCAGCGTCCACTCGTATCGCATGCACACAGACTCCATTTTCCGGCAGTAGTCACACACGGTCGCGGATGAGTTGCGCACCCGGCGACAGCGAGGGCACGTGGGCTGCATCTGCACAACTCCTGGGATATTCTTATAAAGGCCGGAGTCGTGTTTATTTATGCATGCAGAGTAAAGACGAAATCATTACGACCGCCCACGCCCAGGGGCGCATGCGGCAGCGCAACATCCGACCCGAATACATCGCCTACGCTTTCAAAGTCGGCGAACGGGACGAGCACACGCAGTGGTATCAGGGCATGTCGGTGTATAAGCAGCGGTGCTATGGGCTTGTCGTCGTCTGCGCCGCCGCGCCGGGTCCGCCTGCCGCACCCGTCGTCCTCACCGCGTACTGGCGCAGCGGCCACCCGGAGCTCGGGCCCTTCCGACTCAGCTCAAAGGCCGTTCATCACGCCACCAGCGGCGCCCCCTCCAAGGCTTCCGTGCGGAAGCAGCGTAAGTATAATCGGAGCTGGGGCTTCTGGGCGGACAAAGAGTGTCAGTGTTTCCAGTGTTTCTAGTGTTTCTAGTGTTTCAAACGCCGCTCGGGCTTCCCGTGTCTCGCACACATGCCCTCATATATGACATATGTGAACTGCCGGACAGCAGATTTGTTCGATGGCCGCGCATGCTCTTCAGGCCTCCGAGGTCTTGGCTACTTTTTGCCTCTTCAAGTCGTGATCGCCCTTGCCGGATTTTTTCGCGATCTCGGATTCGCACTGGGCAATTCGTTGCTTCACAGCTTGGATGTCCCGGGCAGACGCTTTGGCTTCCACGTTCGTGAGCATTGTTTTGGCCTCTTCGTAGTAACCCAGGTCCATCTTGAATTCAGCCAAGTGCAACGTAGAAATCACGATGATTGGCATAGACGGCTCTGCCTTGATCTTTTCCTCCGACAAAATTTTGTTGATATTCGTTTCGGCCGTGTCGCGGTCGCGGAATTTCCTGCAAATCTCACGGTTGAGCATTGCCATTGAATGATCCAAAATTAACTTGGTGCTTGGTTTTGAGTCCCGTTTCCAAATGGAGTCATAGAAATCGCAGATCTTGACGAGATTTTCCTCGGCTTCAGAGAACTTCCTTTGAAACATGAGGCTCTGCACAATCATATGCATCGCCTTCACTTGAATCTCATTTTTCTTTTGCGAGGCCATCTTGTGCAGAATTGTGATCAGCTTCGTTTTTTCTTCGGCTCGTTTTTGGTCATCATTTCTCGCAAACTTCTGAACTTCAATACTTAGAAGCTCCACCTTGCGAGAGATTTGTTCCATAGTGAAGTTCTGGTGTGTCTGCATTACCTTCTTCAACAAGTTGATGGCCTTGGTGTACTGACTGTTGTTTTTTAAAGCATCTGCATATGCATACAATGCGTCCAGTTGCTCTTCCCTGACCGATTTGTAGATCTCGTCGTCCACCCGAACATTGGGCATGAAACCATCCAACTGATCTTGTACAAGCTTCACGCGTTGCGCTGCCATGCCTACTGCCAATTCTCCCGAGAGAGGCGTTTTGCAGACTGTGCAGCGAGTCCACGCAGAGTTGCCAACAAGAGGTGCATGCTTGCTTGCAAACTGAACTCCGCATCCAACATGCATGTACATCCCTTTGCATGCGCAACCAGGTACAAGTGGCATTGGATCGGACTCATGGCAGCAGTAACAATAAGGCTTTTCATCAGACAGATGCGAGCTCAGCTGCGCGCTCGACTGCCCGTTCGGCTGCCCGTTCGGCTGCGCGCTCGGCTGCCCGTTCGGCTGCGCGCTCGACTGCCCGTTCGGCTGCCCGTTCGGCTGCGCGCTCGACTGCCCGTTCGGCTGCGCGCTCGACTGCCCGTTCGACGGCTGCGCGCTCGACTGCCCGTTCGACGGCTGCGCGCTCGACTGCCCGCCCGGCGGCGGGGCACCAGACCGACTGCGTTTGCGCTTGGCCATTCGCTTGCGCCCGTGCTCGCTTCTTCGCGCCTCTTCAATTTTTTTGTTTTCAATCTACACGGTACAATACATGATACAATACACAAAACAAAACTGGTAATAAACCATTTTCACCAAAATAGTTTTTTTTACAAAAAAAAAAATGCAAAATCCTGACCCAAAGGTCCAAAATTGGGACCTCGTGGTTCACAGAGGAAATTTCTGGTACAACTGAGTCCTCTGACGCGACTGCAAGCAATCTCTTTCCACGGGTTTGTCTGCCACGGGCGGTCCGCGTCCGGCCACTGCCTGCTGCGCGCGTTCGTCGGGCGCCCACCGCGTGCTCGGACCTGGTCCGCTGTGCATGCAGCATGCGTGCAGGCCGCGTTCGGCGCGTGCAGCATGCGTGCAGGCCGCGTTCGGCGCGTGCAGCATGCGTGCAGGCCGCGTTCGGCGCGTGCAGGCCGCGTTCGGCGCGTGCAGGCCGCGTTCGGCGCGTGCAGGCCGCGTTCGGCGCGTGCAGCATGCGTGCAGGCCGCGTTCAAGCTTTGCAGGCCGCGTTCGGCGCGTGCAGGCCGCGTTTCACCCCTGCAGGCCCCGTTCACTCTCTGCACACCACGCAATACTGACAAGCATGTGTGCGTGTGCAGAACCATGTCGGAGGGAGAAGATTTTAAGGTTCCAACGGTGAAATGGCTGTTTCAGGATGCATTGTTGGAATTGAAGCGTCAGTGCCGAGATCCTTGCAACCACCACGAGCTCAAGCAGTTGTGTCACGAGACCGGCGTCAACATCCAGGAGTTCCAGTTCCAGAATTCAATGGAGAACGCTTGGACTGACGCTGGGCGCATGGAGGGAACTTTGTATGCTGAATACCAAGTCGACGACCACTTCAACGTGTATCAGAAAAACTCCAAGGGTGTCCTCGAACAAAAGCAGGTGGCGAGGTTCTCATTGGGCGACAACAAGGTGGAGGCCTTGTGTGTCGAAGTCCCCTTGAAAAACCTCTCTGTCGGCACCAACAACGTCGATGACAAGGAAGGCATTCCTTGGGGTTCCAGGGAGCATTTGGAGGTCATTGTCGGCCAGATGTTCACACAGATGGTGATTGAGCGCCTCAAGGATGAAGATGAAGAATTCCATAATCTGTCCTTCAAGGAAAAAATGGCACGCTCTACGGACACCGAGAAAGAGATGGCTCGGAAATGGCTCGAGACACTTCAGGAGTCCATTGAAGACCACGAAACGGCCCCCTTGTACGTCGAGTTTGTCGTGGTGGTGCAAGATGATCCCGAGAAGGAACACTACATGTCGTTGAGCGAGTACACATACGACAGTAAATTCACGGCAGAAGCGGTTTCCATTGGCGACTTCAACACGCGTTCTCTCTTGCCCAAGGGCAGGCATAGCAAGATCGGCATTGATGATTATTCAACTGGCAAGACATACTACTACGAAGGCAAAGCCATTGTGAATATTGAGACCGACAAAGACATGCCGCCCGACCCCGAGATCATGCCGACCGACGAGGACACTCACAACAAGGATGGTCCGAAAGGGAAAGCCGACCCAACCATGTCGATGCTGATGGACGACAGCCGTTGTCTTATTCCCGTCGACGAAATGGATGCGACCATCGTGTGTCGCATGAGTGCGGGGGTGGATGTTATAGGCCCTTCGAAAGGTTTGACGCGATCGCTCGCAGGAACCTCGACAGGAACCTCGAAAGGATTTCGGCAGAAGGCAGATGCCCCGAAAATACCAGATTTCGAAGTCTATGAAGCCTCTTACAAGAAGTCGAATCTCGAAATTGGTGATATCAAGATGGTTGGGCCGGATCGCTATCCTCGTTCCATGGGTTACAGGGTTGTGATGACTCCGCCCACGATAAAGATGAAGGTGGGCAAGGTCGTCGTGAAAAATGACGGGCTGCCTTTCTCGACAGCGGAGATGACCACGTTGCTCACGCGCATACTCCAAAACTTTAAGTCCATCCAGACGCTTTTGTCCAAGGTCACCGCCAAGCCCTATCTCCAGGAAGTGGAGGTTGTGTCCGGCTTCAATGAGGCTAAGGCAACGGAGGACGCCAAGGCAAGGCTCGAGGCCAACAAGAAGCTCACTGTTGGGCCGATGGGTTCGACGCACTCGTCGTTTCAAGACCCTTCCCTGTCGTTCCTATTCGAGGAGAGCCGCAATGAGGAGGCCCGTGAGAGCCCTCCAAAAAAAACGCGCGTGTGACGCGTTTCTGCGTAGTTACATAGAGACTCTACAGGCCTTGCCAGGCAGATAGAGGTGGTTTCAACTCCGGCGGCGTGCACGGCGTCAGATTCCATGCCATTTTCAGAGTAGTTAACGGAGGAGGTGGAAGAGTGGGAGGAGGTGGACTGAATAGCTGGGCGGGAACATATTGGTGGTGGCGAATGCCCTCACAGGGAGCGTAAACACGAAACACTGCGCTACAACGGCTTTATATCCTGGTTTCTATATAAAAGAATACTCACAAAGAAAACAGCATGTCGGATTTCTTTGGTGACCTCTCCAGCGGCATTCGCCTCCCTGGGACGCAGATCAACCAGTCCGGGCCGCTTCCGGGCACCCCTTACGCCAGCTACGACGGCCGCATCAATGCGAATGGCGCGCTCCTCTCGGGGGTGACGCCGTACGGGGGCGCAAAGGGCCTGCCCATGGGCTCCGACAAGAACTACCAGCAGGTCCCACACCGCTCCCAGCAGATCATCCCGCCGCTCTACCTCCCGCACGCGGACGCGCTCGAGCCCTCGCGCATCAAGGTCTCGCACGCCGTCGACCAGGGCGACGTCGCCTTCATCCTCAACTCGAACCGCATCCAGAACCTCGTCGTCGCCTCAGACACCCCGGGGCCGAAGGTCCACGCGCCGGGCAGGAACGCCTTCTGCAACATCGCGACGGTAAACTACATCCTCGCGGGCCTCCAGCGCCTCAACGGCAACGAGCGCATCCGCTCGTCCAACTGGGCGCAGCTCGCCGAGGACTTTGAGTTCAAGCCCAACCGGGGGCGGCACAAGGAGATGCACCACGCTAGGGACGAGGTCCTCCGCCTGCTCGCGACCAAGATTATGCCGTTCGGCATCTGCGCGGGCTCCGAGAAGCAGGGCGGCCTCCACGAGACGGGGCTCGCCCCCGTGCAGGCCGCGGTCAACCACGTCACGACAATGACGGTGGACGGCCAGAACCGAGATTTGGTGAACTACTGGCGCGCGGTCGGCCTCTCCCGGGGGGGCAGGGGTGGGATCCAGGCGGGCGACCAGCTCATCTTCCGGCTCGAGTGGATGCCCACCAAGCACTACACCCTCAATCACTACTACAAGGGGACCGTCACGCAGGTCTACCCGAGCAAGCAGTGGGTGTGGCAGCTCGTCCCGGACAAGTTTGAGATGTGTGCCGAGGTCAACGAGGACTTTGTCAAGTTCCAGGCCAAGCACCCCAACGTCTATGACTATCGGTGTGACGGCTACTGGCGCATCGGGCAATCCTTCCAGCACCGGAACGCGCACGACTCGGCGGTCGACTACAACAACGACCTCAGCTTCATGCGGGGGCAGCTCCTCCAGGTCACCTTTGCGCCCGCGTGGGTGCAGATGGACTCCAACTCCCGCGAGGCGAAGCACATAGTCCATGCCAGCGACACCGCGTCCGCCGTCTCCAGCGACACGTCCGTGAAGAAGCGCAAGGCGGGGTCCTTTGCGTGGGACTCGGACGACGACGACGACTCGTCGGCGGTCCACGTCTCCATGGAAACGTCCATGCCGTCGTCCGCTGCGCTTGGCAGGGGGGTGCTGGGCAGTGCATCGACCGTTACATCGACCGTTACATCGACCACTGCACCAACCGTTCCATCCACCGCTCCATCCACCGCTCCATCCACCG
>Ga0315315_10000329_pt1 | contig 38498 bp, 53 predicted proteins | sample M140m3416metaG_FD_203699 | JGI IMG/M metagenome (GOLD analysis project Ga0315315, IMG submission 203699) | Ammonia-oxidizing marine archaeal communities from Monterey Bay, California, United States - M1 40m 3416 | ecosystem: Environmental > Aquatic > Marine > Intertidal zone | place: USA...
TCTTTATTCTCTGATAGTTTAGCTTTATGGTGATAGTTAGATGGAATAAATAAAGTAAATTTAGCACCGAACTCTTTATTAAGTTCATCTAAGTAGTACATACATTCGTCTCCTTCTACTCCCCAGCCTTTCTCAGGATGGATATCATCTATGCTTATGGTTACTATCATTAAAAAATTTTATCTGTTAATTCGAATACTTTACTATAATCGTTAGTACCAGTTTCATTAACAGGGTGATGATATGTATTACTATTAATAGCTCCTATTACATCAATAGCAGGATGGACATTATTATTTGATAGCTTCTGAAAGTAAGTATTAGGTCCAAAGTAATTAGGTCTTAATTCTTTACCTTTATGCACATAACTAATAACTGGTTTACCAAATAAAGAGCATAAGATAGAATTACCTCCACAAACAGTAATGAACCCAGAACAGTTAGCCATAATTCTTAACTGTGTAAAATTATAATCATAATCAGATTCTTCTACTAACTTATCTAATAGAGTAACATTATTAAAGTATTCTGTAAGTTGAAAGTCATTTATAATTCCAACTCCTTCCACGTTAGCTTTTATATCGTGATAGCCAGCATTAAGAGAGTTCATTTCATTTTGATCAAAAGTAAAATCTTTTTCTCTATTTGTTGCTCTTTTATAAATAACATCATATCCTTTATTATCTAGAGTAATAAATAAGTCATTGAGACATTTTATATCAAAAAATCCATAAGGAACTTCTCCGTGCTCTAAGTTATACTTATTATTAATAAAAATAGTAGGACGTTTGTACTTATAAAAATCATTCTTATAAAAATTAGCAAAAGGAGGTACTTCCCATTCAGAGTAATCAAGTACTCCAGGCTCTTCTTGAGAATTAATTCCATGTATCCAATCATTAGGAAGAGTCCCTAAACCAGCTGCTGCATTGTCTATAGTTCTATATTGAAATTCTTCTATAACTTCATCAGCAAAAAAATAGAAAGGAGTCATACCCTTACTAGTAATAACTTTTTCTAATTGATTATTCTGATGTAGCCAATACGCATACGGAACTGTAAGAGCTAACTCTACTCCGAATTCAGGATTTGTTTTTACTATCATCCTACTTGTTTTATAACTTGAAATGCTTCAGCATATTTACATTTAGCTTGTATGCCTCTAAATCTTCCTAAGGTTTTAAGATTATCAGGTACATCAAAACCTGCTGCTTTATATTTTACTATCTGACTTTGATGACATTCAGATGCTTTAATCTTCTCATTAAACGTATCAGTAATATCTACATAGTAATTAGTAGTCATTTGATTAGCTGATTGTCTTGGTACAGGTATTTGTTCATAACAGTATACATTAGGTACATATCTAGCTGCTGCCATAGTAGCTTTAAACGTAGCTATATGGTCTTGATTAGCATCCCCAGCCCAATGAGTATAAACTGTATCAATATTATACTTTTTAATATATGTTTCTATACCACTCACAGTTTCAAAAGTAAATGGAACTTTAAGGTCAGTACAAGGTAAAAATTCTACAGCATCTACTTTTAATATTTTTGCAGCACATCTTACTTCTTTTTGATTCTCTTCAGCTGTCCTTATAACTTGACCGGTAGTTCCATCTACTGATTCAGTACTAGTCATACAAAGGTAGACTGTAAAGTCTCCGTTATTTTTATGCTTCAATAACGTTCCACCTACTCCAAATTCTATATCATCAGGATGTGCTCCAATGGCTAGTACTCTTTTCATATTATATTTTTACTTATAGGCCCAACGTTAAATAAAAGGTCTAATATATTCATATAAGGAATAAAATCTCCATGTAGTTGAGGGTAAGATGGATGTTTATAATGTTGCCATACTAATTCTACACCTCTACTGCTAAAATCTTCTTCATTAATATACCTTATCGAACCTGGTCCTGAACCTGTTATATATTTAGAAGCATTAAGCTTTTCTAAAATATTAATTATTCTATCTGCTCCTGATACATTATCATCTACTAACTCTGATGATAAAATTATTTCAGTTTTTATATCAAGTACCTGTAAAAAGTATTTGATTAATCTTATATTTAATTCACTTACATCTTTATATTCTTCAAGAAGAATCTTTTCGAATGCAGAGTAATATAAATCATAATAAGGAGCATCTTTATAGAAGATAGTAATTAATCTTAAATGCTCCAACTTCCAACCGCTATTTTTAAAGCCTATTTGATTAAAATTAAGCTTTTGACTTTTACCTAATACTGGTACTGTTAACCATTTACTATTATTATGTATCTTTATTTTGTTTCTATTACCGAAATGATTCTTACCTCTAGGATATTGAACGTTATCAAATATAACAAACTTATCACTTCGTTTAATCTTATCAAAAAAGCCTAACCAAGGTAGATAATTCGGTTGATGAATACTAATAGTCATTAAGTAACTCGTTTACAGAGTTAGCAACATATTCTACTTGTCGTAGATCCATTTCAACATACATAGGTAATGCTAAATGTCTTAATAATAATTCATCAGCAACTGGATAAGTACTATCTCCTACAAACTCTTTAAATGCTGGTTGTTCATGACAAGCAGGCCAGTAAGCATTAGCTGTAGGAATTTTATACTTAGTTAAAAGATCCTCGCAAAACTTAGTTCTTTGCTTTAAAGTAGTACCCTTAGGAAGAGCTACAATATATTGCCACCATGTCATAGTAGTATTATCTGGTATGTTTGGAACCTCTAACTTATCTCTGTTTAATAGTTCTTTATATCTATCAGCTAATAAGTTTCTTTTATCAACGAATTCGTAAGTTCTTTTAATTTGAGTAATACCTACTGCAGCAGCCATCTCTGGCATTCTATAATTTGATGATGCTACTGAACAGGTTACTCCGAAATCTAATCCTGGGACTGGTGATTCATTACGAACACATCCATGGTTTCTAAGTATTCTACATTGCTCAGCTAACTTTTCATCATTAGTTGTTATCATACCTCCTTCACCAGATGTAATAATCTTGGTAGCAAATAAAGAAAAAGCTCCAGCTAGTCCTAAGTTACCTGCTTTTACATAATCTATCTTAGCTCCTACAGCATGAGAAGCATCTTCTAATAAAATTAAATGATTTTCTTCACAGTATTTTTTTATTTCTAGATAGTCTGGGGATATTCTTCCTCCCATATGCACCCACATTATACCAGCAGTATAGTTATCTACATTTTCTTTAATAATATCTAAACTTAAACATTGAGTAACTGGGTCAATATCAGTAATAACAGGTATATTATTAGATCTTTCAATAGCACTAACACTTGCAACAAATGTTTGAGTAGGGCACAAGAACTTTTTACCTTCTATACCGGTAGCTCTAATCATAACTTCTAAAGCTGTAGCACCAGAATTAGTAGCAATAGCATACTTAGTACCACAAACTTCTGCAAATAATTCTTCGAATTGACTAACATACTTTCCTTGTATAAACATACCTGAAAATAATATGTCTTTCCATGCTGCTTGAATCCATTCTCTATCTTCTTTAGGAAAATAAGGTTTTGCTCTATATAATTTTTTAATTGTATCCATATTTCTTTTTACCTATTTCGTTATACCATTTAATAAACTCTTCTAATTTAGTACCAATAGGTCTAAACTCATCAGTATACATACTATACATCATATCTAAATCATATGCCGGAGCCCAAAATGGTTTACTATTCTCAGCTATAGTATAATCTTTACCTAAGAATTTTGCTATTGTTTCTATATATTCAGTCATTAAGTAGTTTCTTGGATTAGATAGTTCTATAGTCTCTGGTGAGAAGTTACCTTTACTAATAAGATTATGTAAAAAGTTAACTACGTCATCTACCCAAGTAATATTAATATAATAGTTTCCATCTCCTGCAATTGTTACCGGTTGATTATTTTCTATCTGATTAATAATCTGTGCTGTTCTAGCTCTATGGCTATTTTCTCCATCTATATAAGGAGGTCTAATGATCTTATAATTTTTAAACTTTTCAGAGACTAATTCCTCACATTCTTCTTTATCAGTCCCATACGCTCCCCATACTTCTCTTCCAACTGATGCAGAACTAATAAAGATATAATTACAATCGAATGGAACTAAATCAGCAAACTTATCAAACTGCTCAGCTTTAAATAGACAAAAATCTAAAACTAAATCGTACGAATTAAAATTAATATGAGACATACTTGAAAAGTCATTTCTATCTCCTTGAATTATCTCAACACCTTCAGGGCCTGTACCTTGTCTGTTAAAGACAGTTACTCTATGTTGCTCTAATAATTTTTCAGTTAGTGCTTTACCTACAAATCTATTACCGCCAAATACAAATATATTCATTATATTAAAGGTATTATTTCTTCTACTGAGTATTGTTCAACTTGACTAGAATCTAATCCATCTTCTAATATTTTTTCATGTAAATTCTCTCCTGGCTGTAAGCCTATAACTTTAATCTTCTTCTCACACCCTTCAGGTAAATACTTCTGGTACATAGCTTCTAATAAGTTTTCTATACTCATAGCTTTCATAGAAGGAACATAAGGTTTAGAATCTTCAGCATTATTTAAACAATCATAAATAAGGTCTAATGCTTGATCTACTGACCAAAAGAATCTAGTAGCTTTAGGTTCAGTGACTATTAATTCTTTATCTGCTTTTATTAAATCTTTCCATTTACAAAGTACTGAACCAGTAGAATAAAGTACATTTCCATATCTAACTATTCTATAATCAACTAAAGAATTTAATCTTTCAAACTGAGAGAATAATCTTTCCATTAATAGTTTAGATGCTCCATAAACTCCTGCTACTTGTGCTGCTTTATCGGTACTAATACCTATAATAAATTCTAGATTAGGAGCTGTTTCTGCAAATGTATGATCTAATATATTTAATGATCCGTTAACATTTGACTTTATAGTTTCTCTAACTGTTATTTCAGCTAGTCCTACATGTTTAGATGCTGCAAGATGAAATACTCCATCAACATCTTTCATAGCTTGTCTAACTTCAAATGCATCAGATATATCTCCGTTAAGTATTTCTACTTGAGGGCATTGCTGTTTAAGTTCTATTAACTTTCCTTCGTCTCTTGAGATTACTCTCACATTAGCTTTATCAGCTAACAACCTTTTAACTAGAGGGACTCCTAAAAAGCCACTTCCTCCTGTTACTAGGAATAATTTGTTTTCAAAATTGTATTTCATCTATGATTGTTTTATATTAATATAAGAAAATTTTTTGTTATTTACAACTATCAAATACATCTTGCCATGTATGAGGTTTAAAAGATGGATCAAATATTTTATAGCAATTCTCTTCACACATCTTATTAGCAGGAGTATACCAATCGTGTGCTCCTCTTTGTGCACCTGGATTAGTTTTATCTAAGTTTTCTTCTCCTTTTATGTTAGTTCTTTTATCTGGATGTTTTCTATTATGTACTACTAGAATATTCTTAAAATGGTATTGAGGAATTTTACCTAATACTTTATTAGTCATCATCATGAAGGCTGTATCTTCATGTATAAAAAATATAGAACGAGGAATAGTAACACCTGCCTTAACTACTTCAGAACTTATTACTAATCCACATCCATTAAATTTATGAGGCGATACTATACTTACTTCTAAATCTTCTACTTTATCGTTAAACGAATTCATTTCTTCTTTAGTCATAGTATATCTTAAACTCCACCAGTTCTTAGTATCCATCTCTATGAAAGGTTTATTAGTAAACTCAGGATGCTCTAATGCTTTCCAACTATCATCCCACATCTTACAAATAGCAAACGTTGCTAAATACTTAGGAGTGTTAACATTCTGGTGAAGATGATTAAGAGTAACAAAAGCTTGTTTCGGAACTAGCATATCAGTTTCGCCCCATACTAATACGTCTACTTTTTCACAATAGCTATCATTAAACTCTCTTCTATAATCAGCTATAGTATAAAGATCATCTATTATTCTTGTAGTAGCAAAATTACATATTGATTTTATCTTAACTAATTGCTGAGCAAATTCTTTTCTTGAAGCTGGTTTTTCTAAAGTATCATTTCTTACTATTGCAATATCAACTAATACTTCTCCATCATAAGAATCTATAGCATCTTTTAAAGACTCTATATAGTATTCTATAATATCTGATTCATACCATTGGACTAAACATCCTATTGCAAATTTTGTTTTCATACCTTACTAGCTATTTGTTCTGCTGCTGCGACACAGTTACCTATTTTACCGCTAAATAAAACTATAGTATCATCTTTAAAGTCTACTATGGTTGGTCTTGCATCAGTTTTATCTTTATTAGGAAGTACAGTTCTTATAGTAAACATTGACCCTACATGAATAGCTTTTTCGATATCAGGAAAGAACTTTCTAGCTGATTCTATAAATCTAGGAACATTAGTTAATTTAGGATCTTTTATTATACCTCTATTAATATATTCTCTATATGCAGGAGGTATTATTGCTTTCTTACCTATATTTGAACTATGAATAGCGTGTACTACATTACCAGCTACGTGATACTTTGTAAAGCCGTATGGATCAAAACACATAAAAGGACCGTCCATAACTACTATACTTTTATTTTTATACTTATTAGGTAGAATAAATAAAGGTTTTTCACATAACTCATATTGATAATCCTTTTCTTCTTGATCAAAATCGTTTAATGAGTTGTATGTAGAAATAATTTTATACTTATACTCTGATAGTTCTTCTAATGAATCTACTTTATTATTAAGAAGTAAATTTATATTACAAGCTTTAATTCTATCCATACAGATTTTTCTTAAAGCATCAGGAGCATATAAACTTTCTTGAACGTTTACTGTTAAGTCACAATTAGGCATAGGGTCTACTATAGCCCACTCTAACCCACTTTCATCTAACGTATGAAGATAGTCCCGAGGAGCTGTTAAACTATCTTCTGATGCTATACTATAGTAATGATCTACGTCATTAATAATAGCAGCATTATAATACTTTACAAAACTACTCTCATTATTTTTACAAGACAAAATAGTATCTTTACTTCTTGGATAATGGTAACCTCTATGAACTCTATATTGATTAATACCTGAAGTAGCTGAAAGTATATTATCTTCTTTTTCAAATAGGTCTACTTGATAACCTTTATCTGCTAACTTTATAGCAGCTGTAGTTCCATATATACCTGCTCCTATAACTGCTACTTTACCATACAAAAGAGGTTTAAGCTTCTGTACTATCTTTGTAGCAAATATAGTCCTGTCTCTATTACCATTAAAGTCAGCTTCACTATTTAAAACAGCTGTAAGCATACTCTCTAAAGCATCCTTTTCAGATGTAGGTTCTATATTATGAGATTTCTTTTTATACCAATCAAAGTTATAATCGAAATGAAATAAATGTTTACCAAATTTTAAAGTAAATTCTTTTTCTAACTTTTCATTTTTAATTATGTGAAGCTTAAACTTAGTATCTAAAATATGACTATAAATTAAATAAAAGTGATGATAAGCTATTCTATCTAAAATATTAGAGAACGATCTACCCCATTTATAATATTTAAAATGTTTAGTAGAAATAATTTCCTCATACATTAATACATCATCAACGTAAAATAAACAATTATTATCACTAGCTAACTTATATAATTCTTCGACTGCTTCATAGTTAAAAGCAGCTGGTTTCTCACAAAATACGTTTATTCCTTTTTTAAGGAAATGTTTAGCTTGTTCATAATGAAACTCACTAGGGCTTGCTATAATAATCCATTCTGATTCATAGTTCCACCATTGGTCTTTAGAGCCTAATACCCATTCTACTTCTACTCCTTCTATTAACTTTAACTTAGCAAGTATCTTAGAACCAAATTTACCTTTCCCTATTTGTCCTACTTTAATACTCATATAAATGTTTATATGTTTTTTCCATCCAGTAAGGAACTGATTGATCTTTATCTGGTAGTCCATTGAAGTGCATTACATAACCTGCTTTTGTATGCTGCATCTGTTCGTTTAAACATTCTTTAGCAGCCATACAGCTCATATTATAACTATAAGGTAGAGAGGTAGTTTCTATATTATGCTTTCTTAAGAGATAATTAAGAGGAGTTTGATCAGTTCCTACTCCGTAAGTTTTTTGTAACCATCTAATCATTTCATTATTATCGTTATAAAAATCTCTCATAGTTTTAAAGAAATCTCTATGTTTATTATTGACTACTTGAAATCCACTATTGAAATATTCATACCAATTAAAAATAGGTTGATCAGTAAATAAATGTTTATTATAATTTTCCATAGATCTAAGTATCCAATCAAAGTTACCGTCGTCATGTACTAAAGTATAATTATGATTTGTTAACTTAAAAAAGTCTGGAGTGTCTGGATGTACTATGGTGTCAGCATCTACTATACAAATTTGATCAAACTCTAATTTATTTTCATCTAATATATCAAATAAGAAATATCTTTGCCATATAATTCCCATATAGTTCATATCGGTTACAGGCTCATTTAAAGTTAAGAGCTCATGATCATACTTTTTACAAAAATGACTCCAACTATCTATAGACATTTGATATTCTTTTTTAGTCTTACCGTCTTTTTTTATGTCTATTAAAAATACTAAATTTCTACTCATAATAGTTTTTATAATCGTTCCAAACTTTTCCCATAATCTTTATTCTATCTTCTATACCAAACCCTGTGAAGTGCCATATGTTAGCATACTTAATAAAAAATGGTGTCATATCTTCGTTTAATTGCCAGTTATGTTTAAACATATCTTTTTTATGAATTGAAAATAAGTTCCATGTAGGAGGAATATGCTTTACTTTTATATTATATTTAGTAAGCATAAAGTTTAATACTGTTTGTTCTTTTCCTACTCCTTTTTTAGAATCTAATCTTGAACTATTTTCCTCGTAAAACTTTATTAGTTCATCATAAAAATCTTTATGTTTATAAGAAAAGAAACTTACTCCTGCATTAATATAGCTAGAAATATCTAATTGAGTATCAGGAAAAAATTCTTTATAAGCGTCTATAGAATTTAAAATCCATCTCAAGGAACTTCTATCTATTACGCCACAATACTCATCATCATATAAGTCAAAAGGATTTGGTGCATCCCATTTTACCATAGTATCGGAATCAACATATATTATCTTGTCATACTTATCACCAACTCTTTCAAAGATCGTATGTTTATTCCAAACAGGAAACTTATATCTAGTCTCATGATCATCTATTACTAGAAAATCTATATCCTTATTGCTACACCAAGCTTTCCAACTATTAATACAGTATTGACTATAATCAAAGTTACGAAACTGAGATGTATTATGATCTATAGCTATGGTATAAATTAGATTTTTACTCATACTATAGCTCTACCTTTCATTCGTTCCCAATCTCTTACTTCTCTTACTTCATCGTTTTTATCTCTAGTAGCTTTCATCATTATAGGATCTACTCCTGCTTCTTCAGCTACCTTAATCAATGCATTAAGATCTTTCGGTAAACAATGTCCTCCAAACCCGCAGTAACCATCAGGTCCTTTTACAGCCCAATGTGACGTTCCTAACCTTTCATCATGGAGAGAGTACTCTAATACTTTATCGTAATCTAAATCTAATGCTTGAGCTAATTGATACATTTCATTAGCAAAAGATACTTTATTAGCTAAGTAACAGTTAGTAATATACTTAACCATTTCAGCATGTTTAGAACCTGTCTTAACGAAGTGGACTTTTTTAAATGCTACAGAATATATTTCTTTTAATCTAGTGGTAGCAGGTCTTGGTCCTCCTAGTATTATTCTAGTTTGATTTTCAAAGTCTTGTACTGCATTTCTTTCAGTTAAGAACTCAGGATTAAAAACTACACTTAAGTTACGAAATTTAAAATTTAATTTCTCTGTAGTACCTGGTGGTATAGTAGATTTAATTACGGCTATCTGACATTTACCATGTTTGTTTAAGTCTTCTATAGTTTTTTCAACTATACCAGTATGACAAGAACCGTCTTTATCCATAGGAGTTGGAAGACAGACGAATACTATTTCAGCATCCATTACTTGATCCTTTGTGCTATTACATTTACTTTCGTCTAGATCGTATGTATAGACTTTAAAATATGTTTTGAACTTTTGGTATATTGCATTACCTACAAAACCTTGTCCTATAATTCCTATCATAATTTTTCTATAATTTTAATTTGTTTTTTTGATATTGAACCTATTTTTTCTTTATTAACTACTTTATCGAATATAGTAAAGAACACTTCATCTTCAGAAAATTCAAATTTATTTACTACATAAGTTTCTCTTTTTATACTAGCAGTACTTTTCCTGGCAACTTTAGATATATCTTCTTTAAATAATTCATATTCCTGAAACGATAATATGAGTCTGCCATATGAATTAAGAAACTGTCCGTTAAGATAGAAACCTTCCTCGTTTCCGTTTTTAAATGTAATAAATATTTTTTCTGATGTTTTTGTAATAGTTAATCCTTCTACTAAGTAAGTTTGTGACCACCCTATATTGCTAATAAAAAATAAGAGTAAAGCGATTTTCTTCATGTTATATTATTCAAAAAAGTATTAAGTTTATTAAGATTCATTCTAGTATCAGTAGGTACATGTTTCGGAGGTTCTATAATTTTGCAATTAGGAACTAAATCAGATAAATATTTACTACCTGTCCCTACATTGTAAACTCCTTCAGCATTATTATTTATAAGCTTAATTACCAATTCAGCTATTTTATTTACTCTATCACCAGATGTTTTTGTATTCCATATTTCTGGATAATTAAAATCATTAGGTTTATGTAGTAGTCTACATATAAGATACGAATTATTTCTCAATTTAACATACTCATCAGCTAATAATTTTGTTAGAGCATAATAACTATCGTGAGGAATAGCATTATTTTCTTCAGTAGGTATATTTAAATTGTTTGCATATACGTACTCTGTTGATATTTGAACTAATTTTTTATTTAAGTCTCTGCAAGCTTCACTTAAATGAGCTACGAATAAATAATTTACATCAAAATGCTCATCGTAATCATCAGCATAAGTATCTGTATTAGCTATGCAATTAACTATAACGTCATAGTCTTTAATATAGTGCTTTTTAATAAAGTCTATTCCTGTTAATACAAACGTACCGGCTCTTCTTGATATACTATCCCAACCGGTTTGTTTCTTTAATTCAGATCCTAGAGTCCCGTCACCTAAGATTAAAACTTTCATTTATTATTTATCAAAAAATTCTTTTACTTTGTCACATACATAGTCAACATCGCTTATAGTCATACCATGGTGAGCTCCTAGCAAAAATCCATTCTCCATAATAATATCAGAATTTTCAAATGGTTGTAAGTACTCTCTATAAACTGGATGTCTTGTTACATTACCAGCGAATGTTACTCTTGTCTGTATATTATTGCTTTCTAGAAAATGTAATAATTCAAATCTTTTTTTAGTTTGTAATGGTATAGCTAACCAATTTGGTTTTATACTATCGTCAGGGAGTATAAGGTCACCTACTCCTTCCAAATTATGCAGATATCTTTCTATATTATCTCTTCTAATTTTAGAAAAGTTTTCAAATCTTTTTAACTGTACTAAACCAAATGCAGCATTCATTTCGCATGCTTTCATATGATAACCTAATACTGAATATAGAAATTTATGGTCATATGCTATTCCATCTACTTTGTGATTGAATCTATCATCCATAATTTCAGAATCGTTTCCTAATCTACCCCAATCTCTATACTGTAAACACTTAGTAACATGTTTTAAATCGTTAAACATAACCATTCCACCAACACCTCCAGCAGTAATAACATGAGAGGCATAAAAGCTAGTAGTAGATACATCAGTAACTTTAGTCTCTGTAATAGTATCAGCAGAATCTTCTATCAAATAGATATCATCTCTACCCATATCTATTAAATCTGCTTTAATAGCATCCCAATCAGGTTTATTACCTATAAGGTTTGGTAACATAAGTGCTTTAACATCGTCAGTTATAGCATCTAGAATCTGACTTCCATTAGCAACATAGTCATTTAATCCTACATCAACAAATACAGGTATATATCCTAACTGAATAATAGGTGCTAATGTTGTAGCAAATGTACAAGCTGGTGTAATAATTTTACTTCCTTTAGGAAGATCTAATGCAGCTATTGCAAGTAAACAAGCTGAAGAACCAGAGTTAACAAACACTCCAAACTTCTTTCCAAATCTTTCAGCCATTTCTTCTTCAAACTTTTGACTTGAAGGTCCTTGGCCTCCTAGCCACCCACTTCGTAAAGATCTTTCTACTGCTTTAATTTCTTCTTCTCCATAGGATTCAAACTTATAAGGGGCATACCATATCTTTCTTTTCATAATATTAATATAAGATTTTTTTAGTAATTAGTCAACTTTTTTATTATATTCTCATCAAGATCAGTCCATAATTCATGATCTCTAATATGTTTAGGATGAGGTAGTTTACTAAAAAACTTTACCCATCCATGTGATAAATCTCTTTTACCTTCTCTTACACATAATTCATCATACTTATACTGGTCACATTTATCCATTTCTTTTTTAAAGAACTCCCAATAGCCTCGAGGACGAGCTAATTGATCACATCTAAGATCTCTATACTTTCCTGGTCTAATCCAGGCATAGTGGTAAGTAATAAGATCAGTAGGATAAAGCATTCCATAACCTCCGTCAGCATTATGATAGTCAGTAGTCATAAAGTTTTTTAACATGTCTTTATACTTTACTCCTCCTTTATCGTACCTAAAACAAATACGTCTTGATTGATAATTTCCTTCATGGTTATATTTTTTATCCTTCAAATATATTTTCAATCTACTTTTTTCAGCATACCAAAAATTTTGCATATAATCTATCCAAATAGATCTAAATCCTTGACCTGGTTCTAACTGATCACAGTATCCTTGTATTTCTTTAGCTGAATCTTCATGATGAAATATATCTCCTTCATAAGGAAAGACATAATCTCCTTCTTTTATATCAATATTTAACTCTTCAAAATTATTTGTAGCCTTAATATAACACTCAGTAGAGTTATTACAATCTGAGTAGTCCATTTTGTTGAGAATAATATTATTATTAGGATAAATTTTTTGATATTTTTCGATAGTCTTTTCTAAATCAAGGTAATCAAATGCTCTTACCCCTTTACCATCCAGGGTATACTTATCTCTCCATGCTTGATCTATGTGTTTGTTACCTTCTGTACCATTAGGGAACATACCTTCGTTATACACAAGATAGTCTGGATTAACAGTATCTATGATATTAGGTATTTGATGTTTAATCAAATGATGTTCTCCAAATGTAGGAACAAATACTACTTTCATACTTTCTTATAGATCGTTTTATGCTTTTCAGATAAAATATTATTAGGTTTTTCTTTCGTATAATAATATAGTGCAATCGATTTTCTATTGGTACCTTCAGGTGTCTCTAACGGAATAGGATGGCCATGATAAGCGATAACGTCTCCATCTGGTTGAGTGTTAAAGATAACTATTCTATTAAAAGCAGGATAAACAGACTTAACAGCATGAGTAAGATCTGTATCCCATAACTCTAACTGACCATTATATTCTTCTTTCCAGTCTTTGCTTAAATATATAATAATATTTAATCTTCTATGAAGATCAGGCATTTGATCTGATATATTAAAATCTGCATGAACGTTTAAAAATCCTCCATTCACTATTTGATGAAGACCTCCTCCAGCTAGTTCGTTATCTCCTATCAAATTAGGGATACCAGTTAAGTCAGATACTTGAGATAGAAATACATCAGAGTTAAGGTACTTAATAAACTTATCTATTGCAGGTAAATTATTTTTAATAACTTCAGAATCTTGACACATTAGCTTTTTGCTATTTTCATCATTAGATTTCCAATTGAATAAAGGAGAATCTTGAGAAGGAAATTCTTGATATACTTTTTCTAACATCTCCTCATCAAAGAAGTTATCTAAAGCAATATGTTCAAATGGTTCGTTATTTTTGAACTGAGGATTTAACTTTTTTAAGTTATAGTTGATCATTTTTTAATTGTTTTACTACTTGGTTTACATCAGCAATTAATTTTCCTTCATCAAACGTTCTCTTTTCTCCTATGTAATTATACCCTCCTTGTAAATTAATTTCATTAAATAACTCTTTTATTTTTTTTAGAACTACTTTTACTACATTTACTTGATGATATGCTTCTGTATCTTTATTTTGTTTAAATTTAAAATTATATTCTTTTATTCTTTCTGTAGCTAATCTATCCATATACGCACTAAAGGAATCTATATTAGTTACTCTTTTATTAGACTCTCCTTTTGGAATACCTGCTATTTGTTCTAGTAACTTATCTATTTCATTTTTCATCTTACCTCTACTTTCATTAGCTTGCCTTAATCTAGCTTCATTAATCATAAATTTCTTAAGAGTTGGTTTACCTTCAGTCTTAGTATAGTATGCATCCCCTACATCTAAATCGTTATTGACTAAAGTTTCAATACATTCAGTTAACTTTAATACAGTTTCCTGTTGACCGTACATACCGCTAATAGCTTTGATAACCTCTATCTTGGCCTTTAAATCAATTTTTTCGCTTTTAATATTATAGCAACGTACTACACTTACTATGTAGTTATCTAAATTATTAGTTAGATTGATCATGTTAATGTATCGTAATAATTATTTTGTTTAACTTGTTTATCTATAGTTTTATGATGATATAAGGAGTAGTGCTCTTGAGCAGGTAGTCCTGCATATGTAGAATAACCTTCTAATTTTTCGTGTACCTTATTAATCCACTTAATATCTTTATTATTTTTCCATATACGCCATTGGTAGTCTGGAAAGTTAACCCATCCTTTATCGTCTACTGCCCACTTCCATTTTGAAATATGTTCTTTCGTTAAACCTTTTACTGTATTAACTCTAGGAACTAAATATACTTCGTTATTAGGATTACATTCTAAAATAGTAGGAAGGTTCTTAATAAGAGCTGTATTGGGTACTTCGTCTGCATCTATTTGAAATATATAATCACCAGAACATAAACCTGTTAGTTTATTTTTCCAGTCAGCAAAGTGATTATCGAACTCTCCAGCATGCCATGCAAACTCAGAGTTAACTGATTTAGCTCTTAAATACTGCTCTACACCTTTAGTACCGTTTTTACTATCAAATAAAATTACTATCTCATCTTCAAGTCTTTTATTATCTAAAAGAAACGAAACTAGTGTTTGTATTTCTGTGGCTTCATTACATACTGTTATAGCATAACTTATTTTCATTGTTTATAGAAATCTATATATTCTAATGCAGTCATAAAATCGTTTTGAGGATATTTTTTTAAATTTGCCATATCCATTTTATGAGTTTGTTCTTTAGGAAATTGTTTAACTTTTCTATCTTCTTCAGTAATTGGTATAGCTTTTACAGCTGACCAATGCCATTCTTCTTTATTAATACCGTCTAAAAATACCATACCCTTTTCAGGTAGAGTAATAGTAGCAGGAGCCCATACTCTTTTATCATTATCGGTGTGTAGTAAATCTTTATATAACTCAGGAGAGGTTGCAATTAAATCATTAACTAATTTAGAACCTTCTGTCATAAGAGTCGATGTAGTAAACCCACTACCGAAACATAGCCATGTTTTTATATGTTGACCTTCTTGCTCAAACGATTGTTCATAACAAGCATTACTACCAAAAGGTCCTTCTACTAATTGATCTTGATTTAGTTTCATACTTTTTTAAGTTTAGGAAGTTTTATAGCAGGTGGTGTAGATGCACCTGGTTTGTTTAGTTTAGGAAGTGAAAGCTTTGGAAGTGTAAGCTCTACTTGCTGTGCAAATTCAGGTATGGATTTATCAAATATCTTTTTTAATTTGAAGACCATGTTATCGAAACTGAAATTTGTTTTATTTTGGTGTCTTAGTTTTTTAGCATAGGTAATATATTTCTTATAATGTTTAAATACATTCTTATATGCTTTACCAACTTCAATAGAGTCAGCTTTAAACCAAGCAGCTTGAGGTAACAATACATTTTTCTGAACTGATGAAGGATGAAGTTGTTCTAACTTACCATTAAGAAGAGTAGTGTATTGTTTATCTAGAAAATCTAAATGACCAGACCATCCTGAAGCTATAATTGGTTTACCTACCAAGCTAAACTCAAGTAACGGTCTACCAAAGCCTTCTCCTCTTGTAAGCGATACCATAGCTTTTATCTTAGGATGATTGTATATATCGTTAATTTCACTATCAGCTAAGTCTCCATGAATGACATATACATTAGGTAGTTTACCTCTTACAGTATTCTTTATAGACTGTATCTTATTTAACAAAGTAGACTTATCCATTAAAGAAGTATTAGCATGAGAAGTTTTTAAAACTAAAGCTGGTTGATTAGTTTTATTTTTAAATGTTTCTAAGAAAGACTTGATAGTAAAGCCTATATCTTTTCTATCGTGACCATACTCTCCTTTCAACCAATGCCCTACTACTAAGAAACAAAACGATTCTTTTATCATTGATAAGTCAAAACTAGATTTTTTAGGTTGATACTTTTCTAAGTCTGCCCCTTCTAATAATACTTCAATTGGTTTATTAACCTGTACCTTTGAAGTAATTTGACCAGTTCTATTATCTTTTACTTCCCAAGCTGTCTTTAAAAATACATCTTTACTATGCTCAGAAGATGTCAGTACAAGATTCATTCTATTAACTCCTTGAATCCAACTTTGATCTACTAGTGTTGCTTCTATACCTGCTGTTACTCCTATACTATACTCACCTACAGGTTGGAATTCATTAGGAACTGTTATTTGTACCCATATTTCAGGTTTCTTATCTACTTGAGGAACTATTAAAGAAAATAATTCATCTTCGTTATGATCGTTCAAATAACCGAACCTAGTATTACCCCATCGTTGGGATAATAATTTTACATTATATTTATCTAATTTAAGAACTGCTTTTATAAAATCTCTTGATCTAGCTCCGTAGCCTGAATAAGTATCTACTGGAGAGCTTATAAACATTGTTGGTTTATTCATATTAATATCCTGTTAATTTGTGAGTTACTTTAAGCGATGGTGCTTTATCTACATGAAAGACTTCGTATCTAGGTCTAGGTTTGAAATTTGCTAAAGTTTCATCAATACTATTAATCATATTTTTACACATATGATCAGCTGTCATTTGAGCTTCATCAGATTGAGCCCATATACTACCAGCTATTCCTCTTCTATCTCTTTCTTCTTTTGGAATATCATATACCTTTTTAATAGCAGCAGCTACATCCTCAGGGTTAGATCTATCATCATATATGTATGGAGTCATAGGAGACCCTGCTAATGAAATATTAGAAGGAAAAACCGGTACTGCCCATTCGCCACATTTCTTATAAGTACCTCTATGATTGGAAGGAAAGTCTGCATCAAAGTCTATCCACTTACCGTTTTCATCTTCAAATCTTAATTGATCTTGCATTCCTCCAGTTACTGCACCTACTATCATCGTACCAGCCATCATTGATTCTGTTAAAGATAATCCCCATCCTTCATTAGATGAGATTAAAGCAGTTACATCACACATGTTATACATAAAGTTCATTTGAGCAGATGATATTTTAGCAGTAGAAAAATAAACATTACCTTCTGGGTATATTGCTTCTTTTACTGCTTTTAAATCTGTACCGTGGTTATTAGAAACTTCAGTATGCATTATTAATCCACATCTTTTTGCTTTTTCTTCTCCTATCATATCACAGAAAAACTTAAATGATAAGATAATATCTCCTGGTCTCTTTCTATGAATATTTCTTGAGTTAAAGTAAACTAAGAAGTCTACATCTGGATTGTTTATAGTCTTATCTTTAAACTTAATAAGTTCTGGGTATAAAGGATTATCTTCTACTATTGGAAAGAAATGCTTATTATTTATACCATGAGGAACATAATTAATAACTTTATCTTTAGCATAGTCACCTAATACTAATTTATTAATATTAACTGTTTGTTTAGATATACCCATTAAACAGTCTACGGAGTTATAATAATCTCTATTGTAGATAGGAGCAGGATAGTCATCCCAAATATTTAACCATACAATTGGTATTCTATTTCTTATTTCTCTCTCTATTTCAAATAACCAAATCCAATATCTTGGGTCAGTAAAAATAAAAATAGCATCTGGTTTTTCTTTTTCAAGTAAACTTCTGATTAAAGTGCTGTTACCATACCCTTCGAAAGGCATAATATGTACTTGAGAGTCTTCTAATCCAGAATTTTTATTTACGTCGTCAGAAATATCTATTACTTTACCTTTATCAGGATGTTTAAGAGCAGCTCCTACTTGAAACCAATTATACTTATGTGCAGAGCCTACTACTAATTCTCTCGACATTGTCGCTATACCAGAGTGCATCCTCAGATCATCACTAAGTAAGAGTATTTTCTTTCTCTCACTCTTCTTTATATAACCTTCTATCATTATTTACTATATTTAATATTATTTTGTTTGTGTATCTTTTCTTTAAAAGTCTTATCAGTAAGATACAAAAAAATTGCACGATCTGCAAGCTTTTTAAAAGAAAAGTTTTCTTGAAGGCAAGCCATTTTAAAATGATCGAAAAGAGGTTGAGTAATTTTAACCGAAGTTAATTTTTCATTTTTTATCATAACTATATATCTTTATATATTTATATATAAATAGGCTATAATCCTAAAAATTGCATACAATTATCACACTTTCCTAAAGGTGATTTACATTCGTGATCTTTATCTATAAATTTACCATTGCTATCTAATACATTAGTTAAGAAGTTATTCATAGAATCTATAACTTGTTTAGTTTTTCTAGGACCAGCATTAGGTTTAAACTCTTGAACTCGTCTTTGCATAGAAGCATATTCAGCATCTTTAGGCACCCTTCTCTTAACTATAAAAAACTCTACATTTATCTTATCAGCTGGGATATCAAATTGTTTAGCGAAAAACTCTTTGTATAGAACTACCTGAGCAGTTAGGTTAGGATTCTTCTTTTGATTAGCATTCCAACCTCTTGTAGAAGTTTTTATGTCTACTACAGTCCATTCTTCAGTATTAGGATGATAGAATACTAAATCAACTAGTCCTTTAAATACAACTCCAGGTTTGAGTTGCTGATAGAGTAAAGTCTCTACTCCAGCTAACATCATATTTTTCGTACCGAAGTATACCCCTCTCTTCTTTTTTATGAAATCTAGAATATGTTTACCGTCCAGCCAAAAACTATTAAGTTCATCTGCTGTGGAGTAGTGCTCATGACCGTTTACTGCTTTACCGGATCTATATGCTTTAATCATATTATCATACAGTAAGTTATTAATATCCATTTCATTAGCTTCTTTTACTGAATTATGATATAAGACTTCTAAATATGATTGTAACGTTTCATGAAAAGCTGTACCAAATGTTGTATAGATATTCTGAGTAAATGGTACTACTTTCTTTCTATATTGCATATCCCATAACTTAGGACATTTATTATATGTACTGATAGAGCTATAAGATATATGAGTTAACTTAGAAGGGGTTTGTTTAATTTTACTTTCCCAAACAACCTTCACTGGTCCTTTTAGTTTTCTTTTCAATATAATTTATTTAGATTTTTTCCATAAACCCTTTTGTACTATTTGAGCAATGATACCATAGTTACTTAGATCTTGAAAAGTATCTATTAAGGATTCGTTTTGAGCTTTTCTATTAGATAGGATCATATTCTTCCATCTATTTACTTTATCTGATATTCTATACCAGAGCCCAACTAAAGCAAAATCAGTTTCTTCTTGGTTTACTAATTGAGTACCAGCTGCAACATTACCCATTCCGTAATCTAAATGCTTCTTAGCAAATAGTTCAAACTGCTCGTCTGATATATCTTTATAGGCTTTGTAAATAAGAGGGTACTCTTTCTTAAGTATCGGTAGGCATTTTTGAGGTTCTTTCATAATAGAAAGATACGAAAAAATATATTACGAAACAACTACATATAGATAATTCTACTATCATCACCTCTATTTATTTTACCTCGACGTCCATCAGGTAGGGTAACAATTACACTATTAGGTTTAGTTTCAAATATAGGTTTTTCATCTAAGAAGGTTCTAGTCCCGTCTTTTTCTATAATCATATATTTGGCATAGTTTTTAGTAAAGTCTTTAAAGTCGCCAGGTGCTTCTTCATCTACTACTTGCCAATCTTGTTCATTCTTATTAACAAAATCAGCTACAGCTTGTTCTGTAGAGTCTAAGTCATCATAATGATCTCCATCGTTACCATTTTGCCCAATAATGTTCATTCTATCTTCATTATAGTCTTTAGGAAATATACCACTATTATCAGGTTCTTCTTTCTCACCGTATATATTTATTTCTTTTCTAGGATAAGCTCTATCAAAAGCAAAATTAGCAGCTACAACTAAAGAAATTGCTAAAGGATCAAATACAAAAATAATTACTAATAAAAGAATATTAATAATAACATCCATAGGAGTATCAGTTAAACCGGATAAATATTTTAATGGACCTAATTCTCCAGCTACCTCTGAATTATTATTAAGGTTAAGTATTTCTAATTTAAATTTTTGTAAGCTATCAGCAGCTATCTGTCTTTTCTCTTGAACAGCTTTTCTATTTTCTTCTTCAACTTCAATACGTTTCTGCGAAAGCCTAAGTTCGGCAGTAGAGATGGTTGATCTAACGCCCCCAGAAACCGTGGTGTCTCGTACCTGGATCGACTGAGCCTTGGCATTAGAAAGAATAGAAATATTACTACTAATTTGTGTAAGCTCTTTGTCATAGCGTTGTATATCGTCTTCATAAAATTTTGCTTTATTATCTAAAAATTCTATCTTATTTTCATTAACTAATAAGTTAGCATAAGTATCTTGATATGCAGCAGATAGAAATCCATATATACCCATACTGGTAATAATAACTAATATCACTGCTGCAATAGCTAGATATGTTCTAAGTATCTTGTTTATAGTATCCCAGTACTGGTATAGTAAGGAAGCTATTACTAATTTAGCTACTTCTAATGAACCAGCCATAATAATTACTTCGAATTGTGCTCCTGCAAACAGTTTACTTAGTCCGTATACTGAATAGAATGCTGCTGACGCAGATACTGATAGGGCAGAAAAGGCAATTATAAAAGGAAATAATCCTTTTTTCACATTTTTCCACATAGTTTTTTTATATATAAATAGTTAAATTAATGAATGATATATACTTTTTACTTTATCTATGTCAGTTGCATTATATATGTTATGACGTAAAATACTATCAAACTCTTTAGAAAACCCTATTAGATCTATGTCCTCTAAGGAATCAAAGTCAAGGTCAAGTAACTTAGTTTTCATAGAACCTTTTATTGCCAAAAGGAAATTGTAAGGTATTTTAGTTAATTTAGTATGTAAATATGCTAACTCATAATCAATACATTGATCATAGAAGAAGTTATGTTGAAATGATATAAAACTGTTAGGAGAAGTAAGAAGTATATTTTCACTATCAATTAAATTAAGAACATTTTTAATAGTTTTATTTTCGATTACTTCGTAATTTTTAATCCTTAAGTTTAATTTTTCTATTCTATCCTTTGCATATTTATCTCCTAGAAATATTACTTTAGCCTTATCAAACTTAAAAGCTAAATTTAAAATAAATTGTTCTAAAAGAGACAAGTAACCAAGCTTATCAAATACATAATCCTTATTTCGTATGTCTATAATGACTGATCCTTCGTATTGTACTTGTAGTCTTAAATTATTAACTGTATGTTTAACATGTTCAAATCCTTTAATAGAATTACTTTTGCTTTTATAATCCAAAGCATTATTTTTTACAAGCGCTTCAATCCACAAATGAACATTAGAAGGTCTGACAATTTTAATAGTTGCTCCACTACCAGAGTAAATAATATTAAATCTTCTTAATATATGAGCATTAATTTCTAATGAGTGACTAAGCTTATTAGTAGTTTTTCCGTAGTATAGAAAATGTATATTTGTATATACATCACTAGTAAGAGAGTTAGTTATACAAAAGTTATCGTCTAATGCTGCTGTATTTTTATTACAATAGCTTATACTATCATTTGAATTAACAACTAATCCTTGAACGTCAGATTCTTCTTGTAAACGTAAGAATCCATCAATACCGTTTAACAGGTTTCTAAAAATAACATCTATCCTACTAATTACGACACAATCATATACAAAATTATTATCAAGTTCGTACTTTTGTTTTAAAAGGTTACATTTTTTTAATAAAAAAGAATATTTAAAATTATTACTTTTATATCTAATGTTAGTATGTTCTTTCCATTCTTCCTCTTTAAGTATTTCACATCCTTTTAAATTAGGAAAATATAAATATGCAGAATTATAATTTGAATCCCATGTAGCAATGAAAAAGTCTATAGAGTATTCTTCAGTTCCTTGCAGAGAACTAAATAATTTCTTTGTCAGATCCAATGCTCTAGATTCACCACTTAAACAAATAGCTATTCTTTTCATATAAAATTAGGATGTATAATTACTTCATTCAACCAGAAAGCAAAGGGAACAGCATATTTCCTATTATCATCAATTTTAAAGTGTTTGACTTGCTGATAAAAATAACTCTCTATTGAATGTATATTAGATTTCCAAAACTTACTTACTATATCAAATTCCATGCTTTCGCAATACCAAAATTTTGTACTTGATGAATATAAATTATTATCAGAAGCAATACTTACTGGATTAAATACTATTATGTTTTGAGTTTGAGGCCTTACAAAAGTTTCTGGTAAATTTATTTCTTCTTGTTGATCATCTAAATAAAAGCAAAACCTATACTCTTGCATATTATGCAGTTGATTCAACTGTTTGTTATATACAATTTTATCTAAATCAGAATAACCGTTACCATTTACGATTTCTAATTTATAACCAGATTTATTAATGTACTCTATATATTTTGATGCTTGTTGTTCAGAAATATTACTAAGTACTAATAAGTTTTTCATTTAAAATAAAGTTATACAGTTCATTAGCAAACCATTCGTGAGATATATGAGACGGATGATGACAATTAGTCTTCCAATTTCCTTCTATATCTTCCATGTGGGAATTATATCCTTTCCAATAGTTTCTTTTTTGTGGTTCCTCTGGAAAATTAAAAAAATTAAAATCAGATGTATTTACTATAGAATCGTATATTGAGTTAAATAAAACTAATTTACCACCTCTGAAGTTAATATGAGAATTAATAAGCTTAAATAATCTTTCAGTAACTTTTTCTTCTTCTTCATATGTATAAAAATACTTCAATAAATTTTTAAACCACCCTACACCTAATTCTAAGCTTACATCAGAACCAAAGATCTTTTGTGTTTGTTTTAATTCTTCTTCATATGTTCTGGTAATATAATGACTATCAACGCTTTTATCTAGGAATTGAACTGCACCTGCGGCCCATCTCATTGATACAGCTTGATATTTATTTTTAAATGCTTGAAAAAGTTCTAATCTTAATGGTTCTGTAGCACCTAATACAAATATAGTATCTTTTACTTTATCTTTATTAGCTTCAATCCAATCATAAGTAGTTCTAACTATATAATGATTTGATTCTCCGTTAGCTGCTAAATTAATTTCTTCTAATCCTAGTTTTTCAGCAAGTAGTTTAGAAAATCTAAGTTTAGCATTCCAAGTCCTTTCGTAATTAAAGAGGTAGCCAGCATTCTCTCCATGTACAAAGCTACATCCATTACAAAATAAATACTTCATTACTTAACTAAAAGAAGAATAACAGCTCCTAAACCAATTCCAGAACCTATTTGATATAGCTTTTTTTGTCTATTAGCTTTCTTTAAAGCTGATTGTAAATCTTTAGACATTTCAGCAGATGTTTTAAGTTGGTTGTCTTTTTGAATAATAATTGTGTTGAGTGTAGAAGTTTGAAATTTAAGATTTTGTACTAAGTCAGATTGAGTAACAAGCTTTTCATTAGTTACAGTGACTAATTTAATCATAGCTTCTAATTCTTTCGAATCAGCATCTCCTTGAATAAGATCTTTTATAACTTCTTTCGCTACAGGATTACTTAACTGAATCGTTTTCAACGAGTCTGCTTTCGTATCGTTCTGCGAAAAACTGTTCAAGCATATCATCACCGAAATAATCGATAGCATCAAGCTTTTGTTTAGTTTCTTTTTTGATAACATTTATATCTCTATTTAAGTTATTAATTTTTACATCGTAAGCTGCTACAGCTTTCTCTAATTCCTTAGATTCTAATTCAAGACTATCATTTACAGTCTCTAATAATGTAATTTTTTGTTGAAGTATATTAATTTGCGTTTCATATTTAGCAATATCAATAGTCGGTTTTTTATCTATAATATAGAATATTGCCAATGCAGTTAGACATAACAATATAACATTTATTCTGTTCATATCTTACAATATAAGAAATAAAATTTAATTAAGCAACTAATGCTGCTTGAAAACGGTCCCAATCAAATCCAGATCCAGGGTCTACTTTACCTTTTCCTTTACCTCTAACATGATCTCCAGATACGTCTGAGTGTCTTACTACTCTAGATGCAGGAATATCATATTCTTTCATCCACCATTTACAAGTATCTACTGCAGCATTAAACTGCTCTTCTGTATATACTCCTTTAGTTTCAATAGCTTTAAGAAAAGACTCATAACTATGCTTTCCTGGAACTAATAATTCGAAACCTAAGTAATGAGAATTTAATCCTGATAATCCTTCATGCAAAGATTTACCTGCATGAGAGGCTCTACCAGGGGAAGTAATCATTTTCTCATACATACCATCTGGATGAATAAACCCGTGTACTGAAAGTTTAAGTTCTTTTAAAAAATCATGAGCTGTTATCCATTCTCCTTCCCAGAAAAGGTACTCACCCATCGAATGTACTACTATTCCTTTAGGTACTATTGCCATAATAATTATTTTTTACCGCCGAATACTTTTCCTGCTTCAGCAATTCCAAATGCTCCTAATACTACTAGAACAAAAGAATCATATATAAATTCATTAATTACTAAATCTTTGCCTACGTAACCAGTAACTAAGTCTATTACAGCGAATAGAACCATGATTACGAATGCTGCGAAACCAACTACTGATTTTTCATTGATATCGTTTTTGTCTTTAAAAATGTCTTTGAAAGCCATCCATTTAAGTTTTAAATAGTTAAACATAAGAAAACAATTTTAATATAACGTTATTTAATATAAATAGTTTTTAAAAAGCAAACCTAGCACCTACTGTTAAAGCATAAGTCATTGGAATTTTTTTATCTGTATTATGTATTGTACTTATTCCAAGATTAGCATTAAATCTCTGTGATAATTTATAACTATGATTAGTACCGATAATGTAAGTAAAATTTTCAAATGGTATTACTTTTAGGTCTAAAGGTCTAATTGTCACCGGTAGAGACAGTGCTAACATTGGAGCTACAGTGTATCTAGGTACTCGTTTGAAAGTAAATGGTTTAGTAGCAAATCCTGTTATTGATGTAGTAGAAGTCAACTCTCCAAAAGCATTAACTAAACTAGCACTAGCAGCAAATCCTGCTACTCCTCCTTTCCATTTGTTATCTTTCTGACCCATCCAAACTCTACTGTAACTATAAGACAACATAGTAGTACCGTACATATACATAAAGTTAACTGAATTAGTATCTACATAATGAATAGATCCTTTATCATAAAATGTACCGAATAGTTCTTTTTCGCCAGTAAAAGGATTATCTAAATAATAATCGACTGGTTTATCATAAGCCCACCATACATTACTAACTGAAGTACCAACCATAAATTGTTTCATATTAGACCATATCATAGCATTATAGCTATAAGTAGTAGTTCCTAATAAGTTAGCTTGAGACATTCCTAATGATACTGCTGAAGTCATAGAACCGTCTATCATTTGTACTGCCATTAAATTAGCAGCTATTATAGGTGGCTGTCTTTTCTTTTTCTTTTTCTTTTTTTTCTTTTCTTCTTCTTCCTCTTCTTCATCACTTTCTTCTTCTTCTTCTTCCTCCTCTTCTTCTTCCTCTTCTTCTTCCTCTTCCTCTTCCTCTTCTTCTTCCTCTTCTTCTTCTTTTTCTTCTTCTTCCTCTTCTTCTTCTTCTTTATCTTCCTCTTCCTCTTTCTCTTCTTCTTCTTCTTTATCTTCTTCTTTATCCTCTTCTTTATCTTCCTCATTATCATCGCTATCATCATCCGAATCATCATCGCTATCGTCATCACCATCACTATCATCATCACCATCGCTATCGTCATCACCATCACTATCATCATCCCCATCTCCACCATCATCATCTCCATCTCCTCCATCATCATCACCATCTCCTCCATCGTCTCCATCGCCGTCTCCATCACCTCCGTCATCTCCATCTCCATCACCTCCGCCATCATCGCCATCACCACCGCCGTCGTCGCCATCTCCTCCGTCGCCGCCGTCATCTCCTCCTCCATCGGAATCACCCCCACCGTCATCGCCTCCTCCACCATCAGAGTCTCCTCCACCATCAGAATCACTACCACCTCCATCGCCACCAGAATCACCACCACTATCTCCTCCAGAGTCTCCTCCGGAGTCTCCTCCTCCGTCCGAACCGCTACCTCCAGAGTCAGATCCTGAACCTCCGCTATCGCTAGATCCTCCTTTATTTCCGTTATTAGCGTTATTAGTTGCATTGCTACTATTATTAGTAGCGTTGGAAGTAGTATTAGATGTATTAGTTGAGTTAGATTGATTAGCAGAACATGGACTTAAGTTCTTCCACCATTGATAAGTCTGCTCTAACCATTGTTGTAAAGTACCGTTTGTGAACTCTGCTGCTGTAAAAACTTTAGATCTATCGTAGAATGTTACAACAGTAGAACTATTATATGCCACAGTAAAAGTATATGTAGCTTTAGTACATCTATCAGTATAAGTTTGGACTATTTGCTGAGAGTATATACTACTAAAGGAAAATAGCAGTAAAAGTATTGTAAGTTTTCTCATCCATTAGTGATCAAAAATTTTCTTTTGTCTCATTCTCTTTACTATTTTATAGACAGCTGTATTAAGAGCTTTCTTTGTAGCAGTTCCTATGGATGATTGATTAAATGCTACTTCTTCTAAGTTAGCATCGTTTAGTAGAGTCATTTCTCTAGTAGTAGTTGACTTACCTAACCCAGATCCAGTCATATAGACTCCAGTTTGAGCATCAACTAATCTGACTTGTAAACCTAATCTAGTGACAAGTACATTCTTGATGCCATCTTTTAAGTTAACTGTCTCATCTTCTGATATAGAGAAATCATATACTTCTATATAACCAAAGTATTTAGCAGCTGTTATATTTCCTACTAACTTTAATTTTTCCGAAGTAATTCCTCGTTGAGAAGCTTTATATTGAGCTACCATTCTATCTTTTATTTCATCTCTGGTCTCTACAAATTCAAATCTAAATGTTTCGTCCATAAACGCTACAGTTATATTGGAAAGACCTAAACCTACGCGGTAATCTCCTAGTTCCGGATACTGTTCAAGCACTTGTTCATTAACTCCAATTGATAGGATAGCAACAGGGACTGGCATACCGTCATATTCTGGTATTTGATATACAGAAGCTTGTTTTTCAAAGCCTGCTGTGTAATCTTCTGTTACAGTTTTACCTAGTACTTGTCCGTGAGTAGAGCAAAATCCAAAGAGAAATGCTAATAAAAATAGTAGTTTGTTCATATTATAAGTAATCAAATACTCCGAAAGTAGCATTTGCAACATCAGCTTCTCCGGAAATTAGTCCATAAAGTAAGGTACCCATTCCGAGTACCCACATAGCCATCAAACCGTAAGTAGTAGATTTAAGTATGTAATCTAATACGATGTAATCGCTCATTGGTTCGTTCCAAATTTTTAACAACACATGTTTCATAATCTTTTTTTTATAAAATTTACCAATCTAACCCTTCTTCTTTTCTTTTTTCTGTCTCAGTTTTTTTGACAGGTGGTTTTACAATAGCAGGTTTGATTGTTTTTGTTATGACTATTGTATCCTTTGATCCTTCTGGGATCGTAATTGTTTGTTCCATACTAGGTTTATCTTCTGCTGGGCTAAATATAGCTTCCATGTTAGCAATTAATAGACCTCCTGCAGCAGTTATTATAATTCCTACTGTTGCAATTAGTTGATTTTTTAATTCTTTCATAATTTATAGTTTTGAAAATCCTGTTATACCTATCACCGTATGGTCATCTGTGGTCAACACTAATTTATAGCTACTAGTTGCTATAGTACGGGCATATACTTTTAGTAAGTTATCTCCTTTTTTAGCATAAAGCCTTTCTTGTGAAACTAACTTATCGTTTAACCCATGTCTTATTTTTATTCTATAGTGTCCATCAGCAGGAAGTTTAGCGTTTATTCTTACTTCTTCTGTAAGTATATAGGATTCTAATTTTAAACCTGTTGGTTCACCTATATATAACTCTTCAGGTATCTCTTGATCTATTACTGTTATTTCTAAATCATCATCGCTAACACAAGCAACGAATGTAAGAATCATTAAAATATTTATTATTGAACTTTTCATATTATTTAATTATAAATTTAACTTTTGTTCCATCAGCTTTAACTCCTTCTGTAAATTCAAAAGAAACTAAACCTGCTGTATTACTAATAGTTACTCCAGGTGTAAAAATAAGCTTGTAAGCATTTCCTAATTTTATCACTGTACCTCCATCTGGATCGATTGATCCTATCCTTACTGCTGATTTATCTCCATAATGAGTTGATACATTTGTCATGTCGTTTCCTGTATCAAAAATTACATCGTCTAAAGTAAGAACTGTTTTATCATATTTAATATTAAATTGAGTCCCTACTAATCCTTCTTCTTGTAAATCTATTACTAAATGAACTTTTTCATCTATCAAACTAGTAGTAATATCTAAATTAGCTTCTATTGGATCTTTCATCGCATTTCTTGTAATAGATTCTCTAAACTCTCCAGATTGCTGAGCTCCTGTTATTGCAGCTCCTGAATTAGTAGGAGTAAAAGAATGAGAAAAATCAGGGTCACCTTGAAATGCGTGAGCAAAATTAAATGTTTTATTTGCATCAGTTACTGTGAATATAAAGTCTTGACCAAAGTAATAATCATCTGTTGATACTCCAAATTGTGCTGTAGTACCCCAAACGTTTTTAGCTCCATTAGTATCAGAAGTAAACCATTGGCTTAAACCATCTACTCCTTGTATGTGCCCTAATGCTTCATAAGAATCATCAAAATTAATATTACCTGAGTTATTTAATTCTCCTAGTAAATTTTGAATAGAATAATCAAACGTATTAGTATTACCTCCACTAGGTCCTGAACCTGCTCCAATTGCTTGAGCAAATATAATATATACATCAGTTACAGTAAGTACATCATCTAACCAATCTGCATTATTACTTAATCCAATTTTAAGATAATAGCTTTGACCTATGGTTAAGTCTGATACTCCTGTTATAATTTGACCGTTAGCATCAAAATTACCAGTCTTAATAGCATCTCCTGTCTTGCCGTTTACTCCACTAGCAGCATATATTTCATAAGTATAATCAGCAGCATGATCAGCTTTAGCAGCTGTATTTAAATTTATAGTAACTGCTCCTGAATCAACTCCTGTTGTATCTCCTTGATTATCTATATTTACTGTACCGTTAACCCAACCCACATCGTGTAAGTCATCATCATCCGAGTTAACCCCATCAGTAGCTTTTACCCAGTTAAAGTCTGTAAGGTGAGTATAATCATCATACCCAGTCCCTTGTCTATCTTTTATCCTATACCTTATAGTTACTATTTCAGTACCATAAGCTATAGCAGTACTATTGTCTTGTACGACAATTCTCTCAACTGACCAATCAGCGTTTGTAGGGTAAGAAGAATTACCTGCATTTTTCCAACCGTGAATATATTGATTTTTAAGGTCATCAGCATCATAGCCGTCTTTTATATTAAACTTATACCCATCCCAGTGAGTTAGAGACTTTATTGCTGATGAGTTACTGCTTAACCCCCATGTATGGTCTATCTTAGCAAGTAGTTTATTATTATACTGGTAATCGAATTGTAAGAATTTAGTTACCGGTGCATTACTATTGTAATCAATCATCTCATATTTGATAGTAATAGTATCCCCAACAGCAAATGGAGGGTTACCGGTAGTATAGCTATGATCAATCTTAAAGTCTTGAGAAAAACTTAAAGAGACCATAAATAATGTTAGTAATGATAAAAATCTATTCATTTTTTTTATTCATGTGTTTAGTTAATCCTGGATACATACTGTACCCTGTTTTAGTTAGCCAGTTGTCTAATTTAATAAACAACTCTTTAATTTTTGTCATTTTAATTTTAATTTCTTAATTAATTGCTCGCAAACTTTCTTCATAGCAGTTGAAACATCTGCTTGAGAAAATTCTCCTCCCTCATCTATAATTAATGTAGCCGTAGATACAGACGTTGCTGTACCTCTTGCTGTAACCTTCTTTTTAGGTTTACCATTAACTATTAACTGTGCTTGAGCAACAATTTCAGTTTCGTCTTCAGTCCTATTAAATACAGCGAACTGCATACTAGTCTTTTTAACGTCAAAATAATAAAGTGTAACTTGGATCTTGTGTGTAGAGTTTGGCCCTAAATCATATCCTTTTTCTTGGATAACTTCCTCTAGGATGTTCTTAACTCCAAAAGCTAAGCTTCTATTTCCGGCCATTGGCCCTAGAGCAATCTCATTAGTAACATCTGCTATGGTATAATAATCCTGAGCAGTTATGTTAAAACTACATAGTGCTAAAAAAGCACATAAAAAAAGTCTCATCCTCTTTTACTTATTAGTTAAAGTGCAACTATTAAGTGAAACAATTGAATAAAACGGGTTGTTGGGTAACTATTTTAATATAAATAGCACAAAAAAAAGAGGCCGTAGCCTCTTCTTATTTTTCTGTATAGATTTCGTCTTGTAGACCGTAGAATAAATTACGAATCGAGGTCTTTAACCTCTTTAGGTCTGAATTCTTCGTTGACGTGTCCGCAGTCTCGGCAGTTAAAGACCGGGATGGGGATGTAGGATGTTTTGCCTGTTCCTGTAAGGAGTCCTGAGGCTTTTCGGAGTATAAGTCCTTGTGTGAAGTAGACGCCTCCGCAGCTTTCGCAGGAGACTGATTGTGTTTGTGAGATATCGACATTTAACTGATTGTGCATAACGATTAAAAGTTAAGATTACTTCTTACTTTTTGGTTTACGACCTCTTCTTTTTCTGCCTTTAACAGCTTTTACAACATCTTTAACTTCTTCCTTTACAACTTTTGCTCTTTGTTTAACTTCAGCAACAGTTTCTTTAACGTCTTCTACAGCATCCTCTACTGCATCAGGAATTAGATCTCCATCAGAGTCTTTAATTTTTCCGGCTTTAACGAAATAGATAATTACTCCTCCTGAAACGAGCAATATACCTAGAATAATAAAAATAGTGTTCATAGTAATTGTTTTTAATAAATAGATTGTTTAGGCATTTTAGTCGGCTGCCAGTAAGTTCCGTATTTTTTTTCCATTCTATAATAGAAATCAGCTAAATCTTTAGCACTAGTATTAAGTACTTCTTTGTCGTATTGTTCGCTAGTTAACTTAAACTTAACTAAAAACAGACGTTTGATATCATCTAGTTTTCTATATTCTTCTTTTTCGTGATCCTCTAATAGTCTTTTCATTCTAGCTCTGTCTATAGAAGTCTCTTGATGATATTTACTATAATCTACTTCCCCACCAGATGTAATAGCGGATAGGTATTTATCATTCATATTATGCTGTACTAACTCGATCTCCATTAGATATGGACCTACTTCGAAATCACCATTAAGAATTCTATCTATGAGAGGTTTACGTTTATCGAGAGGTTTGTTCTTAGGAGTATAGCTTCTCCACCACATAAATCTATCGTAAGGCTTTTTAAAGTAGCGTTTAGATAACGTACGTTCTATAAAAGACCTAGTAAATTTAGGTTTCATCGGTAAGGTATGTTCCATATGTAAATATAAGAAAATTTATTCAAATAAACAACTATAAAAAGTTATATTCAGTAAAGCCACATTGTCTGCTTAATATAGAAGAAGCTCTATTCCAGTCGTCATTATATAGGTACTGTATATCTTTTTTATGATAGTCAAAACTATATCTAAATCCTTGACGATAAAATTTTATAGCTGAGGAAGCTTCAGGTTTTTGTTTTGATAAAAATGCTCCACCTATATAAATCGTATTTTCTTTTAAAATAGAATAAGAAGATTTCCAGTCTTTAGTAATATGTTCGTCGTTAGTCCAATGCCAACCTAAAACTTTATCCGTAAACATCCATAAGTGGCATAAAGAACCAAATTCAAGTCTCTTTTTAAATTCTTTTATATCGGGACAATCTTTCCAATCCAACTCACTATTAATTTTATCTAAAACTTCAGTAACATTGGAATACCAATCTTTATAATTATTTTTATCAAGAGTTTGAAACCAATACCTCTTATCATGTTCATAATCACGTTGATGAAGTTTATGTAATCTTAATTGTGTGTACATTAGAATAATGTCTTTTCTACTTTGAATTTTTTAGTATAGAAGACTATAAGAGATTTGCGTTTACCTTTAGTAACTTTACTAACTGAATGCATAGTTTTAGCTCCATCGTAAATTATATATTCACCAGGTTTATTTAAATTAGCATTTTTACCTTCTATTATAAGATCTCCTCCTATGCTATTTTTCTCTAGTACCAATGATAGTGTAGTTCTAGAATTAGTATCAAGATGAGGTTCACCAAAGTCTCCTTTTGTAAATTCAACTGTATAGATAGACTGTATATCTTTAGTTCTGCCTCCGGTAATATCATGTATTAAATTATTTAATTTTTTATTTCCTATATCATAATGTATTAACTTAACATTTTGAAACCTAAAACCTTTTTGTTCAGTTCTACTTTTATGAAAGGGATTAATAGAATTTCTTCTATCCATTTCTTTTTCATTAGCAATAGAAGTATTAGAAAGTTCTAATAAAATACTATCTAACTTATCTTTAGATAATTCCTTCTTCATCGCATGCAATTTGTAGTCCAACTAAAAGAGACGCTCCATTGTACTCTTTTTGAACTTCTGCTGCTCTTTCAGTCACTGTAGCTATCTTTCCTGTTTTAACTGCTAATGCAATTAAATCTAATATATCCTTTTCTCTTTTCTCTTCTGGGCATAATAAATGCGGTGTAGGATTTTCAAAGTATTTTTTTACTGAATCGCTCATTATATAATTGTTTTAGGTTTATAATCTTTTCTGTACTTTTTACTAGGATGAAGTAATTCCCTTAATTTAATTTTATCTATATCTAAATCAATATAATCTAGAGTCTTATTAAATGTATTTATATCTTCTGAGAATAAATCTTCATATATAATATATGATTTTTTATTGATATATGCAACTGTTTTTACTTCTTCGATGCAACTAGTAACGTGTTCAACAATCCATTTACTAATAGTGACTACTGATGCATCAAAAAAATATGACGTATGCCAATGATCTTTCTGGGGATGTTCTGACCGAGATGCAGCCCAGTGAAAGCTCTCTATAGCAGATTTAGAATCATTTCTAGTTAAGTAAATTACTTTATCAAATTTATCTATATATTTTAAATACCATTCACGAGGTCTATGCACACTTAAAACTTTAGTAATTGTATTCTCTCGAATATTATTTCCTTTATCGTTTATTTGGTCTTCGGTAAAGCCTTTTATATTCTTAGGATTGAAAGGTTCTAAAAAATATTTAAAGTTAAATAATTTAGCTAAAGCGTAAGTAAGTTGAGTAGAACCAGATCTAGGAGATGCAAAAATTAAAATTTTCATAGAAAAGTATCTTTGAATATTCGCTTAAATTTTGTAAAACCATTAGCAGCATTTTCAGCCCATTTAGATATATCACCATCATCACTAACCCATTTATAAGAATAACAAAATACATTAGCTGTTTGACATGCTTTAGCTATTCCGTATAGTTCCATATCGACTACATCTATATCTTCTCTTTGATAAAATGTTGGAGATTGATACTTTTTAGATTTATCGTAAAAATGATCTGTAGTACAGCATACTATATCTCCTTTACCTTGTAATGTAATATCTTTATCGTTAGAAAATTCCATAACGTCTATATCGTTAACTACTTTTCCTACTTTAAATACCTGTCCTATTGGTATTTCTTTAACAGCACCGCATGAACCAAAGTTAATAACTATACTAGGTTTATATTCTTTAATTAATCTTGCTGTCTCTACAGCTGCACTAACTTTACCTATACCTGTAATATGTATTTCATGATCATATAGATGTGAATGACCATGTTCAAGATCTGTAGCGGAGACTAGTAAAATTCTACTCATATTTTATTATGGACTTTACGTTAGAATCTGCTATTCCTATATCAATTAAACAGACCTTGCCGATCACATCATAGCCACACGTATATGCAAGCTCTTCCGCTGCTTCCATTGTACCCCCAGTAGCATATACATCATCAACTAGCACTATTGAACCAGAACCAGGAGCCATCTCTAAAGAGCCTGAAGCATATTCGTATTGATAGTCTAAGGTAAATACATTTTTATCTGGAAGTTTACCGGGTTTTCTAATTAATTTTACTCCTCCTTGTCTCATAGCAGCTATACCGGCTGCAAATAAAAATCCTCTTGATTCGATTCCAACCCAGTAGTCAGGGAATTTATCCATCCAACTCATCTCCATACAAGCTTGAGTAAATGCATCTGCATCAGCTAATAAAGGTTGGATATCTCTATATACTATACCGGGTACTGGATGATCGTATATTTTTTTAATGTATTTTTTTAGGTCCATACTATAATATATGAAAATATTAAATTATATCAAACTGTTATTGATAAGTAATTCATAATTATTTTTAACTCCTATAACATTTAGATTGTACTCTTTTGCTAATATTGTAACTGCAGTTCCTTCTCCAAATCCTATACCATTCTTAGCATACCTACTTAAATAAGTACTAGACCAATCAGCTGTTTCAGAGTTAAAAATCTTTTCAATGTGGGCTTGTAACTCTTTACTACGGCACGCGATCTCTATAGTTTGTGATGAATATGGAAAAGAAAGAAAAGCTTCGGTTATATAATTGAATGGTTTATTTAATCCATGCTCGGCTATAAATGTAAAATATTCTTTATATGCACTATTTCGTCCTTTAAGTCTATTTAATTTAGTTAAATGTTTAGGTATAATAACAGACGAGTAGTAAGCAGAATCGTTCTCTACTATCCCCTTATTAAAATTAACTCTCAGAAAATCAGCATCAACATAATTTACTCTCTCTTTATACTCCAGCAATAGCTTAAATAAAAACGTTAACTTTGAATAGTAACTAAATTGAGTTCTTCCCATTACCTCCTCATATTGGTAAGTAATACAATTATCGAAGTATTGCGGTTGGTCGGTTAGTACGTGAACGGTATCTATTTTACCAACTCTATTGATCTCTTTACTAAACCTATTTATGAACTCTGCACCATGACAGACAGTTGCGTATAACATATATAATAAATACAATAAAAAACCCCACCGTAAAAGGGCAGGGTTTGTAGAAAATGCGCGTGGCGACTTCGTCGATAGAGAAAAACGCCCCCTATGCTTTTGTAGCCTCCATATTCGCTTTCTTGTAAGGAGTAATCAACTTTTTAATCTCACCTGCTGCTTTTCTTGCTCTTGCTTGAGAAGCTTTAGTAGATCCTGCGTTGTTTTCTTCTAGGATTGCAAAATTTGATGCAATTGACTCGAATAATTCATCTTTGTTCATAATTTAATTTAATTGTGCTGATTAACCTAATAACATATTAGGGTCTATACCAGCTGGTTTATCATCTTTATCTTCAGGATTTTTAGATACTACTGCCTCAGTAATAAGTAATGTTCCTGCTACAGACGCAGCATTCTCTAATGCCAGTCTGGTTACTTTGGTTGGGTCTATAATACCTGCTTCAAACATATTAACTATTTCTTTGATTCTAGGATTATATCCTTCCCATTCGTTGCCGTTATCTTTAATATCTGCTTCTATTTCGTTGATATCCTCTATTTCTAATCCAGCATTTAAAAGTATTTTTTGAAAAGGTTTCTCACATGCGTTAATAACTATATCAAAACCAGTAGTAGTATGCTCATTAGCATCTTCTGGAATTGAATGTGTGATCTGACTTGCAGCATTTAGTAAGGCTATACCTCCTCCGGGTAAAATACCTTCTTCTAAAGCAGCCTTTGTAGCATGTAAAGCATCTTCAACTCTATCTTTCTTTTCCTTCATTTCAATCTCAGTATGTCCTCCTACATGAACTATAGCTACTCCGCCAATAAACTTAGCTAATCTATTTTGTAGATTTTCTTTTTCAAATGGTGAAGTTGATTCATCTATTTGAGTTTTAATCTCTTCTACCTTCTGTGTAATTTTATCTTCTTCTCCTTTAGCGTCTATAATAGTAGTAAACTCTTTAGAAATAGTTGCTTTATTAGCTTTACCTAACCATTTTGTATCGAATTTATCTAATCTCATACCTTTCTCTGAAGAAACTACTTGGCCACCTGTTAAAATAGCTATATCTTCCATGATAGCTTTCTTTCTATCACCAAATTCCGGTGCTTTAACTGCTGCACAAGCTAAGATACCTCTCATTTTATTTACTACTAACGTAGATAAAGCTTCTCCATCTATATCGTCAGCAATAATTAATAATGATTTATTCTGTTGAGAAACAGCCTCCAAGATAGGAAGTAACTCTTTGACCTGATTTAGTCTCTTATCGACTATAAGAACGAAAGGTTCTTTCAGTACTGCTGTCATAGAATTATTGTCCGTAACAAAATATGGAGACTTATAACCTCTGTCGAATTGCATACCTTCAACCGTCTCTAAGTACGTTTCTCCGGTCTTCGACTCTTCTATCGTAACTACTCCATCTCTTCCTACCTTGTCCATGGCTGTTGAAATTAATTCACCAACTTCTGTATCATTATTAGCAGATATAGTAGCAATTTGTTTTAATTGCGCCTCATCTGTAATTTCTTTCGAATACTCTACTAAGTATTCTGTAACTTTATTTGTAGCTGCATCTATTCCTTTTTTAATTTCTACTGCGTTTGAACCAGCGTTAAGTCTTTCTAATCCTTCTTCTAATATAGATTGTGCTAATAAAGTAGAAGTAGTAGTACCATCTCCAGCAAAATCAGCTGTTTTAATCGCAGCTTGTTTAACTATCTGTGCACCTATATTTTGTATTTTATCTTCTAATACTATTGATTTAGCAACTGTAACACCATCTTTTGTAGATACAGGGTTACCCATATCTTGTTCTATAATAACATTACGTCCTGAAGGACCTAAGGTTGCAGTTACAGCATTAGCTAATTTATTAACCCCGTTAGACAACTCTATCCTTGCAGGGTTTGCAAATGTAATTTTTTTACTCATGATTATATATCGTTATGTTTAGTATTATTTTCTTCTCTAATGACTGCTAATATTTCTCTATCTTGGGCTACTAAATATTCTTCTCCTTCGAAGTCTATTCTTAAAGTACCTAATTTAGGAACTAATACAGTATCGCCTACATGACAAGATCTAATAGGAATCATTTTACCGTATTCAGATAATCTACCTGAACCTATGGCTATTACTGTACCCATTTCTGGTTTCTCTTTTCCTAAATCTGGTATTACAATTGAACCGTAAGTCTGTTCTCCTTCATCTAAGGGCTTAATTAAAACTCTATCATTAGAGGGTATAAGTTTCTTTTTCATAACTTGTTTATTTATTATTAATATAAGATTAATTTATTTAAGAAGCAACTCGAGAGCAAATAAATTTAGCTAATTTTCAAAGTTTTTGGCTCTGATCCTTTAGCAAAAGGAATAATAATTTGTAATAGTCCGTTTCTAAACCCAGCTGTAGCTTTGCTTAAATTAAACTTACTATCAATCTTCCAACCTAAATTGAATGATCTTTTAGCGATACCTCTATGGATATATTCGCCTAAGTCATCTTCTTTTGGTTTATCGTAATTTACTCTAATTATATTACCTTCAATAAGAATTTCAATATCTTCTTTTGAGATGCCTGTACAAGCTATGTCTAGCCCTAGGCCTTGGTCTCTTTCGTAAATATCTACTGGGTGAGGTAATTTTGATTCAGCTAGAGGTTGGTACCTGTTAGCTGTTTGCAGGA
>Ga0315315_10000330_pt1 | contig 38431 bp, 45 predicted proteins | sample M140m3416metaG_FD_203699 | JGI IMG/M metagenome (GOLD analysis project Ga0315315, IMG submission 203699) | Ammonia-oxidizing marine archaeal communities from Monterey Bay, California, United States - M1 40m 3416 | ecosystem: Environmental > Aquatic > Marine > Intertidal zone | place: USA...
TTTTATCTCTACTATCTTAAGCATGGTATCAATGAACCAACATTTACTTTTTTCCATAGTATTGGGAATATCTTAGGCTCAATATTTTCGTATAACCTAATTGGCTTTAGATTTTTAAATTTAATATTACTTCTAGTATCAATTAATATTTCAGTATTTTATGCTCTACAGTTTTACTTTGATACTTTCAGTGTGAAGAATAAATACTTTTATTTAGTAATAGTTTTAGTGAGTATATCAACCCTAGGCTTTTTCTCCTTCATACCTACCTTTTCGTATACATCCTCTGCAACTATTGCGTGTTTTTTCTGGTCTGCTTATATTTTTAATGCATCAAAACAAGGAAGAGAGGAGGATCTAAGATATTATAGTCTTTTAATTTTAACTTTTATTTTTGCTATTGGCTCCAGGATTCAGCTATTTATTATTTTAAGTGCTACTCTGCCTTTTTTCTTGTTTTTTATTAAGAATTTTATGAATAAGAAAGCTAATATTTCAATTATTCGAACTATTTTGGTACTTTTTATCTTTACTGCAATCTTTCTTTTTTTTCATTTACACTTCATAGCCGAAATACTACCTGTTGGTAAGATTATTTATAAAACTACTCACGATTCATTATTGATGTTCTACTTGAGCAACGTAATTTACCTTCTTACTCATCAAGACTTTTATATAGTTTACATCTCAATAGTATTAATTAGCATCTATGCTTACTTTGAATCAAAAAAATACAAAAGAATACATATTAATTTTATTATTCTTATAATACTAATTTTAATACTTAAAGATCTATATGGCTTTTCAAAATCATATTTTGATATTGCTGGTACACCATCCAACTATTCAAACAGAGCTTTGCGATATTTATTTATTCTTTTTATCTTTACTCCACCAATTATTGGCTTATTTAATTTTCTTAAATCAAGGTTGGGCAATACAAGGTATGTTGTAGATAAGAAATTTCTATTCATTTATATCGTCTGCCTCGTTGGAGCTCTTTCTTCTTCTATAGGTAATAATAGTAATTTTATATTTTGGTCAGCATTTAGTCTTGGTCTTCCTTCTATACCATTATTTTTTAGTATTTTGTACCGTCAGGTAGACATCTCTACAAGATTTGTTGTTATAGCTGTAATCTTGATATCCGTAATTAATGTTTCAATAATTTATCGAGAGCAAATATATCAATTTAGAAGAAGTCCTATTAAGTCTAAAGATTTTAAGGTTTCCTCTAGTGATTATCTTGAAAATATAAGGGTTGATTCCTATTCTGCAGATGTGATTAATAATTTTTTAAAAACCCTTGATAACATTAGTTTTGATTATAAAACTGATAGAATTTTTGCATATCCCGAATTACCAGGTCTACTTGCTACTTCAGATGCTCTATCTTTTGGAGATGCGCATAATCAACATCAATTTTCTAAAAAAAATTTTAGAGAACTAAAATCCATAGAAACTAAAATATGTGCATTTCTTAAATATGAGGACAAAAGCAAAGTAAGGAACATCTACATATTGTCAGGGGAGGGCATGTCTGAAACAGTCGCTAATTGTCTAAATGCTATTATTGACACTAAAAGTGAAGTAAAAAGTTATGACTTGGGAGCGATTTTAAATATTGGCATGGCTTTTAATGACTATGTTGAATATAAAACGAAAATAACTTTTATTGGACCTTATAAGGTTAATAAAGATTAACTAAGTGCTTTCCTTGATAATCTTGAACACTATTTCTTCATCAATAAACTTCGTCCTATTGTCAGCTTTTTGAAGCATTGGTTTTTTATATTTCTTTTTACTTCTATTTTTTTTATTTTTAAAATCATTGCTATTATTTTTTTTATTTAAAACAAGTTTCTTTTTTTTATCAGCTTTATTGTTAAGTTTTTTTTCAGTTAGATTTCCTTCTTTAAATTTATTTTTATTATTCTTACTTTCAGCAGTTATTTTTTTTAATTTTGGATCAAGAATCTTTTGTATTGCGCGCCATTTTAAATGATCTTGTGAGGTTAAGAAGCTTATAACGCTTCCTGATTGGCCAGCCCTAGCAGTTCTTCCAATCCTGTGGATGAAGTCTTCAGCAACTTGTGGTAAATCAAAGTTGATAACGTGTTCTATGTGTGGGACATCTAGTCCACGGCATACAATATCTGTTCCTATTAAAATTGAAAACTTATTGTTTCTAAAGTCCGCAATAATTCGATTCCTTTTGTTCTGCTTTAAATCTCCATGAATACCCATAGCTTTTACGCCATCAAACGACAGTTTCTTTGCCATTCTATCGCAAGCATATTTTGTTTTTATAAATACTAATACTGACCCTTTTCTAGTCTTTAATTCACTTAAAAGTTGATTATATTTCTCATTAGATTTTATTTTTAATACTTCTTGTTTAAGATTCTTTGGTATTTCATTAACAGATCCTATTGCTATTCTCTTTGGATTTGATAAATATTTTTCAGCTAATTTTGATATATTAGTAGGTATTGTTGCTGAGAACATCAATGTTTGCCTCTTTTTTGGCATATTTTTTACAATGTCTTCAATCTGTATCTCAAAGCCCATATCGAGCATTCTATCTGTTTCATCTAAAACTAATATATTAGTTTTCTTTATCGATAATGACTTTCTATTAATATGGTCATTTATACGTCCTGGTGTACCTATTACAATTCTAGGTTTCTTCTTTAGGTTGCGAAGTTGAGGGGTTATTGATTCTCCACCTATAAGTGATATGACTTTTAGAGTATTTTTAAATCCTAATAATTGAATAAAAACTTCATATATCTGATTAGCCAGTTCTCTTGTTGGGGTTAGTATTATAGCAATTCCAGCATCATTGTCAGTAAGATTTTCTATAATAGGAATAGCAAATGCTGCAGTTTTACCGCTTCCTGTTTGTGCAGAGGCTAATATATCTTCACCATTTAAAGCAACCGGAATGGATTGCTTTTGAATTGGAGTAGGTTCTATGAAGCCCATATTCGCTATAGACTTAATAAGCTTTTCGGACAGATTAAACCCTTGGAAGAGAACTTGTTTGTTATTAGTTTTATTTTTCAATTTGACTGAACTATATAGTAGTATTAGCTAATTGCAATTAAATAAATCAAAAAGCTATTGTGACGGGGTCTGAGTAACAGTCATAGTAAAAATAGGACCTCTCATTCCAACAGTAGTACAATTATATTTTCCTGCACCATCTGATGTTGCGAAAGTCGTTGTTATTGCTGTAGTAGATTTCATAAGCATCTTAACATCTATCGTATCAGTTTCTTTAAGTATCATAGTAGAAGGTAGGGAATAAGTTACTCTGATTCGGTCGGCATCACTATCACTTGATATTCTGTTTCCCGATGTATCAACTATCTCGACTAAGTTTCCATTAGCATCAGTATAATTATAAGTACTGGACCCAAAGTTCTTAACTGTTTTTGTTACATTAGCCTTGTTGGATGCGGTTCTGATATCTGATGATCTAAAATCACCATAAGTTGAGTCTTGAGTCCCGGCAGTTACACATGTTTTTGAGTCTGTTGTTGTAAAACCACCCTTGATAACAAATACGTTATCTGCATAACCTCTAAATTTATCGTATGTACCTTTTTTAACCTTTTTTATTGAAGGCATATAATCAAAATTTTGACTCGATATATCATAGGTTGCATCTTGTTTCTTAAGTTCCCATGTGGCACCTGTTGTTGAATTGTAAAACTCACCACTTGTAACGGTCATTTGGTAAACGTCAGCACTGGTGTAACAGGTTGCATTACCATACTCACTACTTGTGCAACTATAAACATCCGTTGAAGCTTTACCGGAGCAAGCACAAGAAAATGATTCAATTGTGGATAGTATAAAAAAAGTAAAGATTATTAAAATATATTTACACGAATTCAATTTTAATTACCTCCAACTTGAAATGATCCAGATTGAGACCTTTCAACAGTGATTTTGTTTTGCCTTCTAACTTTATCAAGCAGAGTATTTTTAACATCTCGTTGACCAAAGGCTTTTGAAGAATAAAGCTGACCTTCAGGTCCAAATAAGGTAGGTCTATTTTTATCTGTGCTTGTTACTGATACCTTAACAAACCAATAGTTTTGATCTACACCATCACTTTGCCTGTCATCGTTATAACCAGCTTCAGCAACGATGTTTTTATTTAAATAAATTTCTGAAGAATATCGTATAGAGGTAGGATCTTCACCCAAATGTCCATCAAATTTAGAATATGCTATATAAAGCTTTGTCCAAGGAAGGTAAGGTAAGGGGTGACCAATTTCAAGATCAAAGCCATCTAAAGCCTTTTCATTCCCATTTATATTATTAATTTTAATTTCTTGGCTACCACTCAAACCTTCGTAGTAATTTAGGTTTAAATCAAGTAGACCTTTTTTAACTTCTCCCCCAAAACCAATTCGGTAATGGTCCGAACTAAATTCGTAATCATAAAAAGAATTTATACCTAATACTAAGTTTTGATCTTCGTTGTAATTTCTATAACCAACACCTATGTTAGTTCCAATTCTTCTATCTTGAAATTGTTCAACTGACATAGCATTTAATTGGGTAAAATATGTATGTTTTAAATCAGCGGATTGTTTAATAGGTATTACAGTTAAAATTGAGAAGTCCACTAAAGTTTTACCATCCGAATCTTCAGAGAAGCCTATTGTGCCTTCAGAATTTTTGAAAAAAGAATATTTAGACTTAGATGCAGCATCTGCATAAGTAGTTTCGGCATAATCAGATGCTTTAGATAGAAGAAAGCCTTTTTCATTTTCTCCAAAAGCGTCTATTTCGGCTCTTATTTGCTTATATTCTTCGTATATAACTTTCTCTTCTTCTTTTAAATTGTGGTTAACAGTAGAAGCAAGGGCTCCATAGCCTAAACTTAGAAGCAAAATTAGAACAAAATTTCTCATATTTTCATTCTACTATCTAATTATTACTAAAATCAAGTATTAGGAATAAATCTTGTTAGCTATTCATATTATAGTTCAAGTTTGGATTGCTCAGATTCCTTTTCTACAAGCTTCTCGAGTGATCTTGGAGTTTGAACAATTTTGTTAACCTCTAAGATTTCCTGTGACGACTTTACCCCCATTTCTTCTAGTTTTTTAACAGAAGGGATAAGTCTTCCTTCTACATTTCCAACTAATGTATTCCAGTTCGACACCGTGGATTCTATAGAATTTTTTAATTTATTTAAGTTCTTAGTACTATTTGCAAAATTATTGTGAACAGCTGAGGCAGCCTTTCTAATTTGCTCAATTTGACTTTGGACTTTAAGAATTCCATTAATATAAGCCCACATTAATATTATAAAGTTAAGATTATCAGGACCGGCCATAATGACACCATCTTCAATCTTATTCGTTTCTTTATCTATAAGCTCCTTAACAATCAAGTAAACGTTTTCATTTGGAATAAACATTATTATAAAATCCGGAGTAGTATACTTACCATTCACAGTAAGATTTTGATATTCTTTCTTAGCTAATTTTTTGGCTTCATTTGAAACTTTGTTTTTAATCTCCTTCTTAATTTCTTCAATACGTTCTTTTGTTGTTTCTTCGTCTTTAAGTTCTTTTATAACTTCAAGTTCTGTTGTTGCTTTAGAATCAATAATTAAGCATTTTTCCTCAGATATTAAAACTGCATCTAATCTATACATTTCACCATCATCAGTTTGCACGCTAACTTGTGTCATGTAATCAATATCTTTTTGCAAATTATGAAATTTAAAAAGATTTTCAAGTTGATACTCACCCAGGTTACCGGCCAAACTAGAGCTAGCACCTAAAATTTTTGAAAAATCATTTATTTCACCCTTCATATCCTTAGTAGCGGTATCTAAAGATTCTATTGTTGAATCAATCCTTGCAAAATAGTCATTAAATTCTTTAGATTGTTGATTAATACTTTTAATAAGATTCTGTGACTCTTTTTCAAAATTTTCAGTTTGCGACTCTGTATTTTCTTTTACCACCTCTAAAACAAGTTTTTCCATATTTACTTTTTCATCAATAAAGGCTTGCCTAAGGCTTTTGTTATCAGACTCCATTTTACCTAAAACTTTATTTAAGCTATCTCTAAGTTCTTTAACTTCGTCACTATTAGTATTAGATATATCAGGGGCCTTTATTTTTTTGTATAAAAAGAAAAAGCCTATTACTAGAATAATTGGTACAATGTAATCCATATAAAAAGTATTATAATTGAAATAAGAGAAATATTACAATGAGAAGAAAAAGAAGTAGCAAATGGTCAAATTCAAGATTAAATACATATCAAAATTGCCCCAAACAATATAAATTCAAATATATTGAATCAGGCAACACTGAGGAGTTCTTATCTATAAGCATTATAGTAGGCTCAGTTTTTCATAATGTAATAGAAAAAATGTACAAAGACTTTTATCTAAAAGGAATAATTCCCTTAAATGAAATACTAAATTATTTTGAAAATGAGTGGGAAAAGAAATTATTAAAAGAGCAGAGTAAAAACAAGGAAATAGTTTTCTTTGCAAACATTAAGGATATTGCAGTATATAAAAAATATTCTCTGGATTGTGTAAAAAGATATTATGAAAAGTTCTATTTAACAGGATTAGAAACTGATTTTGATTCATGTAAAACAGAAGAAATAGTTGAGCCTTCTTTTTATAATGAAAAAGGAGAACTAATTGAATTTCAAGGTTTCATAGATAGGTTTGATATTAAAGGCGATACTTTAACAATAGTAGACTATAAGACATCAAGACAAGCACCAAGTGATAGATTCGTAGACAAGGCTTTCACGCAGCTTTATCTTTATGCCCTAGGGGTAAGCTCACAAGAAAGATTTAAAGATATTAAAAAAATAAAGCTAAAACTTATTTATCCTTTTCCAGGAACTATATTAGAGAGAGAAGTTGATAACAATTCTATTGAAGAAACAAAACAGTATTATATTGATATTCTCACTACATTAAAAGACGATAAAAAGTTTATTCAAAAGCCTGGTTTTAATTGTGTGTCTTGTGGTTATAGGAGAATTTGTCCTGAATTTAGAAGCATATATAAGCTCAGGGAAAACCAAGATGATTTTGAAATTAAGGATATCGCAAACATGGTTGACAAGCTTGTTGTCTTAAAAAAGAAAATATCTGAACTAGAAAAAGAAGCAGATGAAATTAAAGAATCTATAATTTCTAATAAAGAAGAGTTTTTAGATGGTGATGAGGAAGGGAGATTTGTTCTACCAGGCGCGGAAACTGAAAGTGAAGTGGTTGTAAATATCGAGAAGATTCCTAAGTTACCAGACTCAAAAGATGCTATGAGAGAAGTAATGGTTCAAGAACTTATAAAAAAGGGTTTTTGGGAAGAAATTGCAACCTTAAATGCAATTTCAGTTAACCCAAAAATTAAAAAAAAATCTTACTCAAATGAACTAATGGAGCTGCTTTCTAATTATATATATGAAGATCAAGAATCAGCTAGAGTTACTGTTCGTAAAGCGAAGAAAGACTAAAAAAGCTAGGTTAGAAGGATAGGGAATTTAGCTGAGCTGACATTAAAATAAATAAGCACTCAATTCCTTTCCGTGCTAAAATTAAATAACGAGAAGTGTATTAAAGTGAAAGAATTTATGTCTTTTCAATTATCCGATAAATTTTTATTTTTAATCTTATTTATATCTATAGTTGGTTGTTCTGGTGGAGGAGGCGGAGGAGGCTCTTCTTCCGGCGGTGGAGGAGGAACAGACTATACAGCTGCATGTGCTTATCAAGGCAGTTCTTATTCTGGTTGTTATCCCACTAGACAAACTGAAGCATCTCATGAAACAACAGAGTATGATGGAAATTATGGCTTAGGGGATGTAAAAGCATCAGCAGCTTACTCAAGAGAACTAGATGGCTCAGGAGTTAAAATGGCTGTCATTGACAGTGGTATTGATACTTCACATGCTGAATTTTCCAATAAGACTATTTCTGGTTGGAATTATGAAACTGGCAATTCAACTCTTACAGATGGAAACGGTCACGGTACTTTTGTAGCAGGTATTGCAGTTGGAGATAAGGATTCTAATACAATGCATGGTGTCGCATATGGTGTGACAGACCTTTATGTTTATAAAATTTTTAAAGATAATGGAAGTGGTACAAGTGATTGGGAAACACATATTCCTGATGCAGTGACTAAATCAATAAGTGCTGGTGTCAAAGTAACTAATCATAGCTATACGCAATTTGCAAATCATTGGACTGGTCATTCTGCTTTGGATACCAAAACAGAACTAGAGGCTAATTTTCCTAATCAAATTACTGCATATAGATCTCTGGCATCTAACAATGTGATTCAGGTTTGGGCCGCAGGTAACGCTGGGAAGGTTAATCCTGGTATAGAAGGAGGACTACCTTATCTCTACACGGATCTAAGAGGCAAGTTCCTTGTAGTAGGTGACGTAGATACAAATGGGAAGGAAACATCTTATACGAATAGGTGTGGAGTAGCAGCAGCTTGGTGTATTGTTGCTCCTGGTTATCAAGTAACTAGTGCTGCAACTGGAACGTATGGTTCGGGTTATGTTGCAAAAAATGGAACTTCTTTTGCCGCCCCTCACGTAGCAGGAGCTGTTGCAGTATTAATTGAAACCTTTCCTAATTTAAGTGCATCTCAAATAGTTACAAGAATATTAAATACTGCTTCAACAACTGGACTTACTGATATTAATGGGGGAGGATATTCGGAAGCTGTCCATGGACAAGGAATGCTTGATTTAGATGCTGCAACTAAACCCATAGCAGTCTTAGCTTTGTCTACTGGTTCAAATAGTCTCAATAGTTCTACAAATTATTCTTTATCATCGACAAAGTTAAAGCTTTCAAAAGCTTTTGGTCAAAATAGAATAATTAATAAATCTATTACAAAGAAAACCAACTTTTCTAGCCAATCTAGTGAAGCTACATTAGCAACTTTTGATTCCTTTGATAATGCAACCTTTTATACAAACGTCTTATCTCTTTCAACAGAATCTATTTATTCACCATTTGGAATAAATAGCTTGATGATAAATGGGGTTAAAGAACATGCTATATTTAATGCAAGAAATATTACTATATATGGAATTTTGGGTTCAAATCCAGAGGAAGAAAATAATTATACTGATACAAGCTCCCAAATTAAATCCCTTAGAATAGTTTCTAAATTATCAGAGAATATAGAGCTTTTATACAATTATTATCAAATACAAGATTATTACTTTTTATCTGAAAGAAGTGAGGAAGTAATTGATTCAGTCTTTACTTATGACGCTTTTAAAAATCCATTTATAGGTTTAAATGGAGAAACTAATAAAATAGGAACGAATGTTTATTTATCTGATGCTATAAATTTAAATTTATTTTATGCGAAGGAAGATTATAAGGATGAGAATTTTAATACTGATGTAAAACATTCAACAATAAAATCTTTAAATATAAAATTTTTAACAAAGGCTGGAGACAGTTACTCTCTTCAGCTAGGAAGCCTAAACGAAGAGGATTCATTTTTAGGATCTAAAACATCGGGTGCATTTAGACTTGATGACCAAACAAAAACGAATTTTTTGGGTTTTAAGGCAGAAAAGTTTATATCAAAAACATCAAGACTACTATTCTCAACCTATAGGGGTTCAACTTCAGTGATGGCTCATGAAAAGTCACTTTTTTCAGGTTTCGAAACGATCAAATCATTCTCCTGGACCTTTGGAGCTTTAATAGATCATCTTCCTAATAGTAATGATTCTATGGGGTTTATAATTCATCAACCATTGAGAGCAGAGGAGGGGTCTTTGACATTAAGTCTCCCTGCGTTTGCAGATTCCAAAGGTAAAATCTACACTTACAATGAGAGGTATTTGTTAGAGCCGAACGGTAGAGAAATAAATTATGAATTTTTTTATGAAAAGCATTTTATAAATACAAAAGTTAAGCTTACCTCGCTATTTATAGAAAACGGAGGTCACCTTTCGGATTCGCCATTAGAGAAAGTGTTTATGTTAGAATTAAAAAGTGAAATTTAAATATCTTATAGCAGTATTCATTTTATCTATTTTATGTCTTTTATTTCTAATATCTAATCTATCTAACTCAAAAAGAACCGCTAGAACATCTGAAATATTAGTAGTTAGCAATGGTTCAAATCAAGATGATTGTAAAACGGAAAATAATACAAAAGCTATTTATCTAGGTCAAAGGGGAAGCTCTGGTTATTCTATAAAATTAAAAGAAGCTTATACAGTAAATAATAATTTTTATATAATTTTACAAGAGGTGATTCCTATGGATGGTAAAGTGATGCAGGTAGTTACATACCCATGTATTGAGTTAAGAATCCCAAAGACTAAAAAAACAATAGAAATAAGATGGGAATAAGGGGGCCCTCGCCCCCTAAGGAAGGAAACTATTGAATATCAATAGTTCTAGGTTTCTTCTCTTCTGGTAAAATTCTTTCAAGCATAATTGCTAGCATGCCATCTTTCAGTTCAGCACCTTTAACAATCATATCTTCAGAAAGTGTAAATACTCTTCTAAACTTTCTTTTAGAAATACCATGAACAAGATGAACTTCTTCAGTCTCACTAGTTGTATGAACAGATTCAACAGTAACTGTGCCTTCTTCATACTTAACGCTAATGTCATCCTTTGTGAATCCAGCGAGCGCCATCCTAATCTCGTAATTCATTGAATCTTTTTTTACAATGTCATACGGTGGATACGATCCTGAGGCTGATTCCGGCATATTTAATAATCTATCAAACATGCTATCGAACCCAACAGAATAGGGTGTAAGTCTGAACAAATCATCTAATTGATTTGTTGAATATTTTACTAATCTCATTTTAATTTCCTCCTATAAAGCGAGATTTATTTTTATGTCCCGTTTCGGCGACATGTTTATAAGGTAAGCATCAATTATGTATTTTCAATGATTTAAAGTGATATAATAATATTTAATTATGATAGTTAACTTATTTGATTTAGAAGAAAAATTTACAAAAAAATTACCAAAAGATATTGAGGGATACTACTCATCTGGAGCTAGAGATGAAGTTACTTTAAAAAGAAATAGAACAATATTTAATGAATACGAACTTCTACCTAAACTTTTAAGAGACGTATCTTCCATTGATTTAAAAACTTCAATTTTAGGCCTTGATATCGATTCCCCAATTTTAATTGCTCCTGTTGCAATGCAACAGATGGCACATGAGGATGGAGAAGAGGCTACTGCAAAAGCTGCTAAAGGTTTTAATACAATTATGACCCATAGCACTATTTCAAATAAATCAATTAAGGAAATAGGTCCGATTCATGATAAATTATTTTTTCAATTATATTTTTCTAAAGATAGAGATTTTACTTCACAAATGCTAAAAGATTGTAAATCTTTAGGGTACAAGGCAATCGTTTTTACGGTAGATGCTCCAAGACTTGGTACAAGAGAGCGAGATGAAAGAAATTCTTTTAAAATGCCTGATCATTTAACTCTTGGAAATTTTATTGGTACTAAGTTTGAACAATTTGATAAAATTGAGGACTATGATGGTTCTAGCATGAATCTTCATTCAGACCATTTATTTGATCCTTCATTAACTTTTGATATTATCCCTTGGATTAAAAAGCAATCGGGACTCCCTGTTTTAGTGAAGGGTATTCTAAGGCCAGATGATGCCACTCAAGCTCTCAATCATGGAGCTGACGGTATTATAATTTCAAATCATGGTGGAAGGCAGCTTGATACTGCTGTGCCCACTTTAAAGCAGATAGAGCCTATTAGAAATACAGTCGGCTATGAACCACTAATAATTGTTGATGGTGGAATAAGGAGAGGAACCGATATTCTTAAATGCATAGCCCTTGGTGCAGATGCTGTTCAAATTGGAAGACCATTATTGTGGGGTCTTCAATATGATGGTAAAAAAGGTGTTGAGCTTGTTCTAAATATTTTAAAATCTGAGTTCATAGAAGCTATGATTCTTTCAGGTTGTAAAAATCTAAGCGAAATTACAATAGATTTAGTTTCGAGGGATTGATTTTGATTAAAATATTATTCGCAATTTTCTTTTCATTTATATTTAATTCATATTCAGATGAATTAAGTTTAACAAGATATAAAGGTAATTTTTGTTATGATGGAGATACTTGCAATGCAATTCTTAAAAATGCTCCAGAAAAACTAAAGTTTGTTAGAATAAGAATTCGAGGAATTGATACACCAGAAATAAAAGGTAAATGTGACAATGAAAAAGTCTTAGCTATTGAAGCAAAGAATTTTATTAATAAGCTAATATCAGAATCACATAGTATCAAATTAAGGAATTTAGAGTGGGGTAAGTATGGTGGAAGGATAGTCGCTGATTTATATATAGATAATACAGATTACTTAGTTTACTTAAAAGGAAAACCATTCTATGTCCTTTATAATGGTGGTAAAAAAACTAAGAATTGGTGTGAATAATATCTAATATATGAATAAATATCTTGACTATTAAAAAATAAAAGTGATAAATTTATTTAAGAGGTAAAAATGAATAAATTAAAGTTTTTTATAGCTTTATTAGTGGTTTTTAGTCTTTCTGGCTGTTCTTATGTAATGGAGAAAAAAGATCAGTGGTTTGGAGAAGATGAAGCACCAATAGAAGAAGTTGTTATTGAAGAAGTTATTGAAGAAGCAGCTCCTGTAGAAGAAGAAGTTGTAGAATAATAAGTATCAGCCGTACTTAATTTTTGCAACGAGAATATATATAGCTAAGCTTGTAGTTATAATATTGCTATAAAATATTGAATCATGGTTTGCATAAAAACCAAAAATTATCCAATTAATTGTTCCTATTATAAATATCAAATACATTAAAAAAGATATATCTTTTGTTGATTTAGACTTATAAACTTTATAACACTGAAAACTAAAGCAGAAGGTCGTACAAGTTGCAGCTATAGTTCCTATTAATTCTACAAATTGATCATTCATTTTGTATTTTAGTATAGCATCTTTAGTAGTGGCGGTCTTAAAGTAGATTTTCTATTTTAGTTATAACTTTTTCACTTGTTGGTTTAGTTGTAGATGAATAGGTTTCTACTATTTTTCCTTCTTTGTTTATGAGCAACTTATGAAAGTTCCATTTAGGGATTGTCTTGTTACCGTAAGTTACCTTTGCCCATTTATAAAAAGGATGAGCGTCACTTCCTCTAACTGCGGTTATGGATGTCATAGGGAAGTTGACACCAAATGTAAGTTCACAGAAATTTTTAACATCTTTTTCGTTCTTATATTCTTGGTAAAAATCATTTGAAGGAATTCCTATCAAGACAAAGTCTTCATCTTTATATTTGTCCCATACTGATTGTAAGCCTTCATATTGACCTGTAAAGCCGCATTTTGATGCTACATTCACAATAAGTAGGACCTTTCCTTTATAATCCTTAAATTTAAGGTCATTTCCATCAATATCCTTAAAGCTGAAATCATATGCATTAAGCGTATAAGATTCAGCTGTATTAGAGGGGAACATTCCAATGATAATTAAAAAAAGAGAATAAAGCATAGCTTTTATCATACTTCTAATTTAACTGAGTATTGTGTATATATTTAAATTTTTTTTTGTTATGATTAAATATGAGAATATTTAAAAAGCTAATTATATTAATTCTACTTTTACCCTTAATTGTATCCTGTAGTACTGTTTTTGGCACTGATCAGCAACCAGTATCCATAAAGACATATGATTTAGAAGGAAATCATGTGGAGGGAGCAAGTTGCACTTTATCAAATGATGAGGGTAATTTTTACGTTACCACTCCGGGGACAGTTGTTATCAAGCAAGCTTGTGGAAACGCAGAACTTATGTGTACAAAGAAAGGGTATGAAAGAGCTTCAGAAGCAGAAATCGAAAAAAGTCATAAAGCCGGCACTTGGGTGAATATATTATGGTGGCCAGGCTATTTTGTTGATAGAATTTCTGGTTCAGCTTGTAAGTATCCATCAGAAACTGTTTTTTATTTTAAAAAAATAGGGTGGACAGGTAGTTGATTTTTTGAAAAATTTAGATATTAAATATTTATGAGCAACTTTCATATTAATAATTCCGAGGAAGTAGTTGAGTTTGCTAATAAACTTTCTTCTGAGGGTAGAATTGATGAATTAAGAGTGCTTTTAGAAGAAATAAATACTGAAATAAATAGATTTCCCCTTGATGAAAGAAGTGAAGATAATCAACTATCATTATTAAAAAGTAAACATGAAGTTGAATCACTAATTGAGCGTAATGTTGTACCTGAACCAGTAATAACTGAGGACGAGACCAAAAAAGATAAACCTATAGAAGATTTAGATTTAGAAAAGCTAATGGCCAATAAAGATAAATTCTTAGTTGCTTGTGTCGTTATTTCTGTCATAAGTGCAATAGGGTTTTTTAAATTTGGCTTAAACTTTTTATTCGCCTTTCTTCCGCTATTTTTCTTTAAAGAGTGGAGAAAGAAATAATTCGTAAATCAGAACTATAATTTGCTATAATCAAAAAATGGAAACAAGAGGATACTGGATTGAAAGTATATACGAAGCTTTTGTAAATTTAGGTGGTTACAATTGCAAGCTAGCCGATATATATAAAGAGGTTGGGAAAATTAGATCCAAGGAAAAGCTTACATGGAGGTCATTAGATTTCCCTCATAATGTCATTAGAAGAGAGATACAACAAAGAACTCCTGAGCTTAAATCCTACAATGAAAGAGAAAAGCCCTTATTTAAAAAAGTATCGAGTGGTACATATTCATTAAGAGATATGGACGATCCGTTCATGAATGAAATAAGATCAAGAATAAGTTTGTGGAGAAATATCTCTAACCAGCATGATACAAATAGCATTCCCCAGTCTGTAATTAAGGAAAACAATTTATATAAAGGACAAGCTGGTATTTATAAACAGGGAGGGGATTTGACTTTAACAGTTAATCATACTGGAAAAAGCTACCCTGATGACGTTTCAGAGGATGCAATATTGTATCACTACCCTCAAACTTCTAGGAAAGGTAAGGATGAAGCTGAGATTGAAGCAACTAAGAAATGCTTGAAATTTAATGTTCCAATTTTTATTCTATTGCCTAATTTAGAAAACAAGAAAAGAACGTTGAGATTAGGATGGGTAAAAGACTTTGATGATGAACACAAATTATTTTATATCGAATTTTATCATGGACACCAAAATATTAAATTAGAGAATAATAAAAATAATGAACAAGAGTTTAAACTCATAGAATCTGAAAAGTCCTACAAGAACATATTAAGTAAGGCTAGGAAAGGTCAACCCAAATTTCGGATAAAACTATTAAAAAGATATGGGAATAAATGTGCGTTTTGCTCTATAACTCATTTGGAACTGCTAATAGCATGTCATATTCGGCCAGATAGCAAGAAGGGAACTAATGATCCGAGGAATGGTATGATGCTTTGTGCAAATTGTCATTTAGCATTCGATAATTTTCTAATAACTGTTCAACCAAAAACAAAAAAAATTATATCAAAATTTAAAGATTTAGGGATTGGAGAAGTACATTTAAATCCTCTCAAAGAAGATTTTCCCCATAATGAATCACTTGAATGGCATTACAAAGAGTATCTCAAGGTTAATCTTACAAAATAAAATCCAATGTCGATTATAATAAAGTTTACATAAGATATATTTTGCGTTTATTATAACTTAACACTCCTAATTCTAAATAAGTTGCACCTTAAAATTATTCACGGCTAACCCTAAAAAGTTGTATTTAACTTAAATAAAGTTAGTATGAATCAACTAATATGTCGGAAAATATAAGAAATATAGCAATAATAGCTCATGTAGATCATGGAAAAACTACATTGACGGACGCATTACTAAAACAATGTGACAGTGGTCTTATGAAAGAATCAGATAAAGATTCTGAACTACTTATGGACACAGGTGACCTTGAAAAAGAAAGAGGTATAACAATACTTGCAAAACCAACATCTGTTCAATATAAGAATACTAGAATCAACATAATAGATACTCCAGGCCATGCTGATTTTGGTGGTGAAGTAGAGAGGGTTCTTAATCTCGTAGATGGTGTTCTATTATTAATTGATTCAGCAGAAGGTCCAATGCCACAAACTAAATTCGTACTAGGTAAAGCATTAGCCCAAGGCTTAAATCCAATAGTTATAATTAACAAAATAGATAGGTCTGATTCTAGGCCGGACGATGTTTTAAACGAAGTATTTGATTTATTTGTAGCATTAGATGCAAACGATGAACAGTTAGATTTTCCTGTTTTGTATGCTGTTGGTAGAGATGGATGGTGCGCAAAAGAGTTAGATGACCCTAGAGAAAATGTAAAACCCTTGCTTGATTTAATATTATCACATGTCCCTAACCCAAAGGTTTTTGTTGATAAACCATTTGCAATGCTTGCAACCCTACTTGATTCAGACCCCTACCTTGGAAGATGTTTGGTTGGAAAAGTAATACAAGGTTCAGCAAATGTTAATGAAAATGTCAAAGCAATCGACTTAAATGGCAATCAAGTCGAGACTGGAAGGCTTACAAAACTATTAAGATTTGATGGCATGGCAAAAGTAGCAGTCAGTAAGGTGAGTGCTGGAGAAATTATATGTATTGCGGGCTTAAGCAAGGCAACAGTTTCAGACACAATCTGCCTCCCTTCAGAAAATGAACCATTAAAATCTACACCAATAGACCCCCCTACTATGTCTGTGACTATTTCTGTAAATGATTCACCTCTTGCTGGACTCGAAGGTAAGAAGGTAACTTCAACTTTAATAAGAGAAAGGCTCTTAGCTGAAGCAGAAACAAATGTTGCTATAAGTTTTACAGAAAATCCAAATAAGGATGCTTTTGAGATTAGTGGACGAGGTGAGCTCCAACTTGGAGTTCTTATCGAGCAAATGAGACGGGAGGGGTTCGAATTAACAATAGGAAGACCCAGAGTCTTGTTTAAAGAAGATGAAAATGGAAAACGAACCGAGCCTATAGAGGAAGTAATAATTGATGTAGATGAAGAATATTCAAGCTCTGTTGTTGATGGAATGAATAGAAGGAAGGCTGAAATGATAGATATGAGAACAGCTGGTGCAGGTAAAACCAGATTGATATTCCATGCGCCTTCTAGAGGTCTGATTGGCTATCAAGGTAAGCTTCTTACAGAAACTAGAGGAACTGCTGTAATAAATAGACTCTTTCATTCATATGACAGCTATAAAGGTGATATTCAAAGCAGAAAGAATGGTGCCTTGGTATCGGCAGAGACTGGAACTAGTGTTGCTTTTGCAATTTTTAAATTACAAGAAAGAGGCTCAATGTTTATAGGTCCTCAAACAAAAATATATCAAGGAATGATTGTTGGGCAAAACAACAGAGATAATGACCTGGATATAAATTTAATTAAAGGAAAAGCTTTAACAAACATGAGAGCTGCAGGAAGTGACAAGGCGGTTGTTCTTACACCTCCAAAATTAATGTCGCTTGAAGAAATCATGGCTTACATTAAAGATGATGAACTAATTGAGGTTACTCCACAAAATTTAAGACTAAGAAAAAAATTTCTATGTCCTAATGAAAGAAAAAGGAAATCAAAAGTTACATAAAATTGAATCAAAAAGATAGCTACCTTCACTAAGTTTTATACAATAGCTTTAAATCATAAAATTTTTTCACTGATAAAAAAATCTATAACCCTAGATTTAATTTGGTCTCTTATTATGTCTATTTTTTTTAATTTTACGACAGTTGTACCTGATAAAGCTGATGGATCATCGATAGACCAATAAAGTTTTTTTGATTCATAAGGTATCACTGGACAATTATCTGCCTGAGACTCTGAGCACACAAAAATTATATAATCAAATTTTGCTTCCTTCTTTATAATACTATCAACGGATTTAGTTTTATTTTTTGATATATCAATATTTATCTTTTTCATTGATTCTACAACTAAGCGATTAAGTTTTCCAGGCTCTATACCAGCACTCTCAGCGTTGATATTGGTATGCATATTATTAAAAAAAGCCTCAGCCATTTGGCTCCTAGCTGAATTATGTATACAAACGCAAAGTATATTAATTTTCTTTTTCATTGAACCATGAAGTCCCTATTTATTTGGATATAATAACAAAAAAATGTTAATTTCAAATTAAGCTATTATGAAAATCTTAAACCTTATACGTCACGCAGAAGCCGAAACTGGACTAAGTTCTAAGGAAGATTTCTTTAGGTCTCTTACAGATTCTGGTATAGATGATATAAAATCTTTAGATAATTACCTTGTTCATGATAATTTTAGCAGGCACAAGATTATTTGTTCAACTTCAGTAAGAACAAGAGAAACTTTAGAGAATTTAAAAAAATCTTTAAATCCCGATAGCTCAGTAATATATTCTCCCGATCTCTATCTTGGGACTTTTAAGAAGCTTCTAAATACTGTCAATCTAGAAAGTCAAAATACAAGAATGATAACTTTGATCGGGCATAATCCTGGATTAAGTGATTTAATTTCATACCTAGTAGGAGACTATGAAATTAACGACATGGGTACTTCCTCATTCATATCATTATCATTTGATAAAACAATTAAAAGTAGCAGTTACGAAGGTTCTGCGAAAATAGAAAGATTTATTCAATCTAAAAATAACTCTATTATTAATTTATAATAATTCCATGTTTATTCCTATTGTATCTGACCTTCTTAAAGTAAGAATTAAAAGTGACAGGATCACTAAGTATCTAACAGTATATTTGATACTTGCCTCCCTATTCTTTCTGTATAAAAGCATTACTCTAATTTATTTTTTAAATAATTTATTCTTCGCATTTATTGGATTGTTACTATTTCCACTAACGATTCTATTTTATCCACTATTGATAATCTTTACTGAGAAGTATGATGTTTTTTTCTACAATCAAATTATTTACTTTTATATACCTTTTTTATTAAGACTAATATCAAGAAAGAGCAAGAGGAGATATTACTGAATGCTAAAACTTATTATTTTTCTTTTCATATTCACAGCTTCATCTCATTCTGTAGTATTTAGAATGCCACCAGAGAATCCTAAACCAGAAACTTTTGATCAATTTATTTTCGACAATTCTCTCAAAACTATTATTATTGCGAACTTAAAGAAGCTTAAGATGATTAATAAGAAGGAATGTTTAAATATCAAATGCAAATACCTTCTCGTAAGCCCAAATATACTTGAAATTTATAAAAATAATAAAAAAATATTATATATTTTAACTCTAAAAGATTAATCAATATTAAGAAAACCGATTTGCCTTATAACTTTCTCAACATACTCTTCACCTTCTTCACTATAGCTTGTAAGAAACTTGGCAAGGATCTTTGCACTCACGTTGTCCCACAATTTCAACTCTATAGCCCTAACCCTTCTTAGTTCATAATACTTTTCGGATGTATTTATATTTTCTATATAATCTTTAACAGAGCTACATAAATCGGGATAAATAACCAGTCCAAACTTAGAATTAGCATTTAATTGAGGCTTCATATGGTCTCTAGTTAAATCCCATGTTCTCATACCAAAGAAATTATTACCCTCTTTAGCAAATCTAGACCTACCCCAATTAGATTCTATTATTGCTTGTGATATAACAAGTTTTATTGGAATTCTCTGTTCTTTTGAATAATCCTTTTGAATTAGATTAGAACAACTGGTGACATCGATTATAAATTTTTCATTATTAGATTTTCCATAACAACTGATTACAATTATAAAAAAAAGAAAAAAAGTTTTAATCATAAAATGAATTTACTTATAAATAAAAAAAAATTCAAATATAAAACTATTTGGATTTAATTAATTCAATTTTAGCTTTAATCTTACTTTTCTCATATTTTAGTTTTTTTAAAATTGAGTCAGTAACATAAGAGTTCCAAGAATCAGAAATTTTTATATCTAAAGCTCTATGCTTTGCAGTCAAATACTCTAACGTACACTCACTATCATCACCAGAATTTGAACTCAATTAATCACCTCCACCGAGATCAAAAAACTTATTCTTTCTTTTAAGTGTTGTTCCACAATCAGGGCAAGATGAAATTAAATCATACTCATCCCTAGAATGGTGGATAACTGTGGAAATTTTTTGCTCAATATTTTTAAACTGAAGGCAAGATGGACAATAATTCTTGCTTAAAATGTCTGAACTTTTAACTTTACTTGTCTCTTTATTCATATTAACCCTCCTAAAAGCTAAAAATGAAATCAGAACGAGTAAGTAGAGAAAGAGAACTATTATAAGTGCTTTATATTTTATGTTTTATCAAATTTCTACTATAAATGTCAAGTTTTTGAGTTAAAATCAATTTTATGCAACTTAAATGGCTTCTGATTTCTAGCGAAGGTGTTCTTGACAGAAAAACTTTTTGGTTTGCAATTCTATCCTTAAATTTTCTTTCAATGATTTTAGATGAAATAGGTAATTCTATTTTTCTTGATATTGGTCAAGATAGGATTTCTTTTTTTATGTTTTTTTTGGTCAAAATGATTCCCAGATTACTTGGGATTCTTGTCCTTGTATTTTCATTTTTTATTGCCAAAAAAAGAATTAATGATATTGGATCATCTGAATGGCTTCCAATAATATATGTTCTCTCACTCTTTCTTCCATCTTTTTTGCTGGCAACAAGTCAACCCAATCTTTTTTTAATTTCTATAATTGTACCAATTATTATAACTTTTTATTTGGGCCTAGCTCCATCTACCAATAAGTAATAACTTTAAGCAAAATGTTTTTTTTAAGTTAGAATAATAAAAGTGGAGATTAAAAATTTAGATTTACAATTCCTAAAGTCTAAAACTGTTCTTATTACAGGCTCATCAAAAGGAATTGGTCAAGCATTAGCTGAGAAACTTCTTGATTTAGGCAATATTGTAATAGGTACAAGTAGGAACTTAAAATCTCTTGAAACATTAACTAAAAAATTCAATAGAAACTTCTATCCTATGGAGCTTAATCTTAATTCCTCAACCAGTATAGTTAGTCTTAGCAATGAATTGAGCAGGAAATTCGAAAAAATTGATGTTGTAGTATGTAATGCAGGTGTTTTGGGTGAATTAAAAAATATAGAAGAGTATAATTATGAAACTTGGTGCGATACTATCAATATCAATTTGAACAATCAGTTCCTACTCATTCAATCATTGCTTTCTAGTTTAAAAAAATCTAAGAAGGGTTCGATTGTCATAATTAGTTCATCAGTTGGTCAGAAACCAAGAGAAGGATGGGGAGCTTATTCTATTTCAAAACTAGGAATGGAAGGCTTATCAACAATACTTGCACAAGAGCTTAAGGACTCTGGAATAATCGTTAATACTGTAAATCCTGGCGGTACAGCTACTTCTATGAGGAGGCAGGCTATGCCCAATGAGGACCAATCTAAAATTCCACAGCCAAAAGATATACTTCCTATTCTTTTATACCTTTGCAGCAATATAGCTCATGAAACTTCTCAAAGTTTTAATGCTAGAGATTTTATTGACCACTTGAAATTTTAAAGAAAACTTAATATATTTGATTTGTTACCTATGAGGAGTTTGTAATGCCAATTTATGAATATGAGTGCAGTAAATGTAATAAAGTTTTCGAGGAACTTCAGTCTTTCAGTGACCCTGATATTAAAAAGTGTCCATTTTGTAAAAAGCCCAAGCTTAAAAAACTAATTTCCTTATCCTCGTTTCAACTAAAAGGTGATGGTTGGTATTCAACTGACTATTCAAAAAAACCAAAAGTTAGTCATACTTCTGCTCCATCTGAGGGTCAAGATGCAACAAAGCAAAGCATAGATTCTTCTTCTAAAAAAGATAATGGAAAAGCAGTTGCCGACTCGATAAGTAAAGATATTAAAAATGCTAAAGGATAAAGCCTAATCTAGACTTCGTAGTACTTTTAAAGCTTTGTTCATTTGAAAATCATCGCTGATTTTCTCATAAGAATGAATTGAAACATCATTATTTAACTTAAACCAAGATGTGCAACCCTTAGCTTTTTCCTTATCGTACTCAATCTTCTTAGGTAGTTTAACTTTAAAGACATCTAATAGGTAGCATTTCAGAGGGCTTTTGGGTCTAAAGTTGAACCTATTAATCAAATAGGAGCTTTCCCATATATGAAATTCATCTAGTAGATTTAAATTGTCGGTTGAAGAAATATCATAACTTTTTAGAATCTTGCCAAAATAGTTAAGCTCCCCTACTCCCGAATAATTTATTTTTTGATTAGTAAGATATTTAATATTTCTAAAGCTTGGCTTCACTGTTTCGTTAGACTCATGTTCAAAAGTAGGGAAGAACCCAAAGTAATCCTCTGTTTCTGTAAAATTTTTTTCATGGATTCCACCTTTTCTAAAAATCATACAAACTTTTTTATTCTCATAGAATTTTAATGCTGATGACCATTCTTTTAGTACTTCTTTTATAATCACATTAACTACTCCTCTTTTTGACGAAAGTTACTTTTTGTTGACCCCTTTTAATTAAATAAAAACTTTCCTTAGCAATTCTATATGCGCTAATAAACATCAACGTTGCTATAATAAGCCCTGCAATAATATCTGGCCAATTAGTATTAAATAAATATACTAAATATGCAGATAAAATTATTAATATATTACCTATTGCGTCATTCCTGCAGCAAATATAAGCACTCTTGATATTGATATCATCCTCTTTAAAGCCGTACATAAATATCACAGTAGAGATGTTTACTATCAAAGCCCCTACTCCAATTGAGCCCACTAATAAATGTGAGGGAAGCAATCCTGTTGAAAGGTTTACATAAACATGAAACAAAGCTAAAAAGCCAAAAAAAACCCAAAACATGCACTTTACTAGTGCTAGTTTAGCTTTATCTTTTATGCTGGCATTTATAAAAAACAAACTTGAACCCAAGATAATAGCGTCACCTATATTGTGGCCGCTGTCACTCAGTAGGGCTGCTGAGCTCTCCCTTAATCCATAGTAAAGCTCTACACCGAAAATTACAAAATTTAATATAAAAGCAACAAATAGTGCATTTCTTTCACAAAAATGACACATTGTGTTTTCGCTATGACTTAAATTAAAGCAAAATCTTAGCTTTTTCACTAAAATATTATACATTAAAGTATGGACTTAGGACTAAAAGATAAATTTGCTATCGTATGTGCATCAACTAAAGGTTTAGGTTTTGCTGTTGCGAAGTCCCTGCTAGAAGAAAGTTCGGAAGTAGTTATGTGCTCGTCCAAAGAGAATAATATTGTTAATGCGAAAAACATACTAACCAAACTGGGATTTAAAAAATTCCATATAGTTAAAGCCGACTTATCAACCGAACAAGGAGTTCGGGCATTATTTAAATTTGCCATATCTAAGAGCGCTAAAATTGACATACTAGTTAACAACTGTGGGGGACCCGATCCAGGGGACTTTTCACAAGTAACAGAGGGACAGCTAATTGATTCTTTCAATAAAAATTTAAAAAATACTTTCGCTTTAACGAAACTTGTTCTCCCAGTTATGGAATCTAATAATTGGGGCAGGATTGTGAATATTACATCAACATCCGCTAAGCAGCCTATAGATAACTTATTTCTTTCTAATATTATGCGTTCTGCTGTTACAGGACTTTCAAAGTCTATTTCTAATCAATACGCTTCTTCAAATATAATGGTCAATAATGTATTACCAGGCAGAATATTGACTGATCGAATAATTGAAATTGCTAACCAAAAAAGTTCAGAAAGTGGAATAAATAAAGAAGATATATTAAACGCTCTTGGACAAGATCTGCCTATTAAAAGAATTGGCAAGCCCGAGGAGTTTGCTCCTATTGTAACTTTTTTATGTTCCGAGATGGCAAGTTATATTACAGGTAATTCGATTAACGTTGATGGTGGATTAGTTAAATCTTTATTTTAAAACTTCTTAGTGTAGATTTAAGGAATGATGTTTAAAGATATTTTAAAAAATACTGATGACCAGATTCTAAAGGGCTTAATTTTAAAAGTTAAAAATGAATGTATGAAAAAAGATATTAAATGGTCTGAGGTTAGAGGCTTTTTAAAAAATCTGAAGGATTACGATGATAAGATTTTTGTGGATGTTTTGACGTTAATTTTAGAGAAGAAATACAAATAATGAAAGTGTATAACAATATTCTTGAGACAATTGGTAAGACACCTATGATAAGGTTAAAAAATTTATACAAAAGCCAAGATGTAGAAATTTATGGAAAACTTGAAAGTGTCAACCCTGGGGGAAGCATTAAAGACAGAATTTGTTTAAAAATGATAGAAGATGCTGAAGAAAAAGGAACTATCGAACCTGGCAAGACAACCATTATAGAGCCTACTAGCGGGAATACGGGCATAGGACTTGCCTTAATTTGTGCAACAAAGGGCTACAAGCTTATTTTAACAATGCCGGAGGATATGAGTAACGAACGAAAGGATATGTTGATTGCTTATGGAGCAGAAGTAATTTTGACTGAAAAAGATAAGCAAATGGAGGGGTCCATAGAAAAGTCAGCCGAGCTTTTAAAAAAAATTGAAAATTCTTTCTCTCCTAGGCAGTTTAATAATTTTAGCAATCCTGAGGCACATAAAAAAACAACGGCTTTGGAAATAATCAATCAAGTTGATTCTGATATTGCATATTTTGTTGCTGGTGTTGGTACTGGAGGGACTATTTCTGGTGTCGGTTCCACATTGAAACAAAAATTTCCTAATATTAAAATAGCTGCTGTAGAGCCTTATGAATGCCCTACTATATCTCAAGGTGAATCCAGTCCTCATCTCATTCAAGGCATAGGAGCAGGATTTATTCCAGAAACACTAGATCAAGAATCCTATGATGAAATTCTAAAGATAAAAGGTGCTGACGCGATAAAAATGACAAAAAAGTTGGCAACTGACTACGGTATTTTTGTTGGTGTATCAGCAGGAGCAAATATACTTGCTTCTATAGTTATAGCGAAAAAATTAAATAAAGGTGATAAAGTTGTCACCATTCTATGCGATACCGGCGAAAGATATCTCAGCACTGGTATCTTTAGCTAGTTTTTTTAGGTATATTACGAATATGAACAACTCTTTTTTAAAAAACCTTTTTGTTTGGTTTATTATTTTTGCTTCCTTAATGGGTGCATATCAAATTATATCAGAAGGCAAAAAACAATATTCTGATCTAAAATATAGCGAATTCTTAAATGTTGTTGATTCAGATCAAGTTCTTCAAATTGAAATAAAAGGAAATGAAATCACTGGTGAGTTCTTGATACCTTCTGGGGATGGAAAACCGGAATATTTTAAGACTTATGGACCTGTTGGCGAAGATTTATTAGCAAAATTGACCGAAAAAAAAATTAATTTTAATTTTATCTCTGATCAAGAAAGTGGATTATTAGGCTTCCTCGTTAATTGGGGTCCTATGATTTTTTTAATTTTAATTATGGTTTTCTTCTTCAGGCAAATTCAGGCCGGTGGTAAAGGTGCAATGAGCTTTGGTAAGAGCAAGGCTAGAATGTTAAACAAAGAAGACAACAAAAAAAACTTTAAAGATGTTGCAGGTATTGATGAATCCAAAGATGAGGTTCAAGAAATTGTTGATTTTTTAAAAAACCCGAAAAAATTTACTAATCTAGGCGGACGAATTCCTAAAGGAATACTTTTAGTTGGCTCACCTGGGACAGGTAAAACTTTATTAGCAAAAGCAATTGCTGGTGAAGCTATGGTTCCCTTTTTTATAATAAGTGGCAGTGATTTTGTTGAAATGTTTGTAGGCGTAGGTGCTTCTAGAGTCCGTGACTTATTTGCTCAGGCTAAAAAAAATTCCCCATGTATTGTTTTTGTAGATGAGCTTGATGCTGTAGGCAGACACAGAGGTGCTGGCTTGGGTGGAGGACATGACGAAAGAGAGCAGACCTTGAATCAATTATTAGTTGAAATGGATGGATTTGAATCCACTGAAGGTATTATTGTAATGGCTGCGACAAACAGGCCCGATGTTCTTGATCCCGCTCTTCTTAGACCAGGTAGATTTGATAGACAAGTTGTTGTCCCTAGGCCAGATGTTAAAGGTAGGGAGGCTATATTAAAAGTACATACTAGAAATACTCCTCTTAGTAATGATGTAGATTTAAAAATCGTAGCACGATCAACTCCAGGTTTTTCAGGCGCCGATATAGAGAATCTAGTTAATGAAGCTGCATTAAAAGCGGCTAGAAGCGACAATGTTAGCTTAACAATGGATGATTTTGAATTTGCTAAAGATAAAGTAGTAATGGGAGCTGAACGAAGAAGTATGGTTATAAGTGATCATGAAAGAAAAGTAACAGCTTACCATGAAGCAGGTCATGCATTAGTAGCTAAGCTAACACCTGGTACGGATCCAGTTCATAAAGTTACAATTATTCCAAGAGGAATGGCTCTTGGTCTAACTCAACAGCTACCAGCAGAAGATAAATACATGCTGACCAGAGATTATTTACTTAAGAGTATAGCAGTACTTCTTGCAGGTAGAGCTGCTGAAGAAATTATTTATAATGAAAGGACAACAGGTGCCGGCAATGACCTTGAAAGAGCAACAGAGATGGCAAGAAAAATGGTTACTGAATGGGGTATGTCAGAAAAAGTTGGCCCTATAAGGTTAGCTCAAAAAGAAGGGGAAGTATTTTTAGGAAAAGATATGTCAGCAAGAACAGACTATAGCGAGGCTACTAGTTTGGAAGTTGACTCGGAGATTAAACAGATAATAGTTACTCAATACTCTTATGCTATAAACTTGTTGAAAGATAACGAAAAGATACTTCATGATTTAGCAAATCTATTACTAGAAACAGAAAGTGTTGATGCTAAACAATTAGATGAATTGCTGGGAAACACAAAACCTCCAACTCCATCTGATGATACTAGCTCTGGACCACCTACTAGCTCAAATGAAAAGAAATCAAACGATTGGAGTGGTTTTACTCCCGGTACAACTACAGCTCTAGAGAATATAAAAAAATAATAAAAGATGTTTCTTAAAATCGGTAAAAGAAAATTCAATCTCTCAAAGTCTCCCTTAATAGTTGGAATTTTAAATTTAACACCAGATTCTTTTTATGATGGAAATAAATATAAATCTAAAGATTCCGTCCTAAAAAGGGTTGAACAGATTGTAAAAGAAGGAGCTGATATAATAGATGTTGGAGCCGAGTCAACTAGACCAAATTCTAAAAGAATATCTTTTGATAAGGAAAAAGAAAGATTATTAAAAAATATCGTACTGATAAGAAAGAATTTCTCTATTCCTATCTCAATTGATACTATGAAAAGCCAGATAGCTGATATTTGCTTAAAGGAAGGGGCTAATATTGTCAACGATGTTACTGGATTTAATTTTGATCATAAGATGCCTGATATTATAGCTCAACATAAAGCAGCTGTAATAATAAATCATACGCCTGCCCTACCCAATTTAATGCAATCTAAAACAAAATATAAAAACTTAATTTTAGATATTAAGAACTTCCTAAAAAGTAAAGTTAAAGCTAGCATTAAATCTGGAATAAATCCTAACTCCATAATCATTGACCCAGGAATTGGTTTTGGAAAGACTACAAAGCAGAATATTGATTTGATTAATAGTGCAAAACAATTTTCAAGACTTAAGTTGCCATTGATGTATGGAGTGTCAAATAAGTCTTTTTTAGGAGAAATTTTGAACATAGAGCTTCCTAAAGATAGAACTAATGCTTCGGTAGTCGCTGCTAGTTTTTGTCTAAATAATGGAGCTAATCTTCTTAGAGTTCACAACATCAAAGAGACCAAAGAAATGCTGAAGATTTGGATGGAGTTTAGAAATGTTCGGAACTGACGGAATAAGAGGTTTTCCATATAAAGGGTTATTTACGAAGAAGAGTATAATGAAGATTGGATATTCTTACGCCAAATTTCTTAAAAAGAATGACAAATCTATTCTAAATATTTTTTTATCTAAAGACACAAGGAAATCCTCAGATTTTATAGAATCAAACCTGATTAGAGGAATCAATAAAGCTGGTCTAAGCACAATATCATTAGGGATACTTCCAACTTCTTCTTTATCAATTTTTACTGACAAATATCCCTATTCAGCAGGAATCATGATTACCGCTTCGCATAACAGTTTTAGATACAATGGAATAAAATTTATTAATTCAAATGGGGAGAAAATTTCTTCATCTGCAGAAAAGGAAATTGAACTTATATATAATAAGAAAATATCTCAAAAAAAAATTGCTACTCAAAATATAAAGTATGAAAATGCTATTTCAGAATATGTGGATGAAGTAATCAATAAAATTTCATTTGATGTCCCTAATTTAAAATATTGTGTCGATGTAAGTAATGGAGCCTCATATTTGACGACATCAAGAATATTAAGAAAATTGGGTCATAAGTTTTCAATTATATCCAATAGGCCAAATGGAGATAATATCAACAGAAATTGTGGTGTTGAGTATTTAGATAAAATAGCAAAATATATCAGAAAAAATAAAATGGATTTTGGAGTCGCGATTGATGGTGATGCAGATAGAATAGTTTTTATAAATAAAAATGGAATAACAATTGAGGGGGATAAGGTTCTAACTTTTATTGGATTAAATTTATTAAAAAAATCCGAAAGTTTAGTTACAACTATTATGACAAATAGTGCTTTAGAAGAGAAGTTGAACAATAATAAGGTTCGAATTATTAGGACTAATGTAGGTGATAGAAACGTATATGAAGCCATGAAAGAAACAGATTCAATGTTTGGAGGAGAGAATTCGGGACACTATATCTTGCGAAGATACCTAAATACCTCAGATGCAAATCTAACTTTGTTGTTTATATTATCCTTATTGCAGGACAATAAGTTAAGTTTTAATGATATTGATAAAATAAAACTAAATACAAGCGTTTTAAAAAGCTTTAGTGTTTTAAAAAAGAAGCCAATAGAGAAAGTTAAAAAAATAAGTGTATTTAAAAAAGAATTTAAAGCTAAGTATAAAACTAAAGGGTTTTTAAATATACGATATTCAGGAACTGAAAATAAGATTAGAATATTAATACAAGGGCTTTCGAAAAAAGACTCTGAAGCAGAAATTATAAGATTTGAAGAAATAGTAAGAGAGATAACATGAAGCGAAAACTAAATATTAACATTGACCATATTGCAACTCTAAGACAAGCTCGACTTGGCTCATTCCCAGATCCTATAAAGGCAGTTGAAATAGTTAAAAAGACTAAAGCAAATGGAATTGTAATGCATCTTAGAGAAGACAGAAGGCATATTCAGCTTGAAGATTTAGTTAAATATAAGAGGAAATACAACTTTCATTTAAATCTAGAAATGGCACCCACAAATGAAATGGTAAGAATAGCCAATAAAATTAAACCAGATGTAGTTACATTTGTGCCTGAAAAACGTAAAGAGCTAACGACAGAAGGTGGCTTGAATCTGAAAATAAAAAAATCAAATCTTATCAACCTATCAAATGATTTGTCAGATAAGATTAAAATAATGTATTTTATAGATCCTGTAAAAATACAAATAGATGAGGCCGTAAAAATTGGTGCCTTTGGAATTGAAATAAATACTGGAAAATATTCTGAAGTTTCTTATAAAATGAGACAGAAAGAATTCTCAAAAATAAAAATTGCCGCTAAATATGCTACCTCTAAAGGTTTATACACAGCTGCTGGCCACGGACTTAATGAAGAAAATTTACTAAAACTAATAAAAATCCCAGAAATAATCGAATACAACATAGGTCACAGTATTATAAGTAATTCAATTTTTTATGGATTAGATGTCTCAATAAAAAGAATTCAGGATATAATGAATATTGATGATTAAAGGTATAGGGACTGACATATTAGATATTAAAAGATTTGAAAAAATTTATTTAAATTGGGGTATTAGATTGATAAATAAATTATTCAATGAAGATGAGTTGCCAACATATTCGTCCAAAAAAAAATTTGTACAAAGTTTAGCTGGTAAATTTGCTGCTAAAGAAGCTATCTCTAAAGCATTTGGAACTGGTATTTCTTCAGGATTGGGCTTTAAAGATATTAAAATATTGAAGAATAAAAACGGTACACCTATTGCTTCAATAAAAAACTCCATTAATACATCTATGCATATTTCTATCTCACATTCTGACCATTACGCAGTAGCTTTTGCTATTTTGGAGCAAAAATGAATGACACAATTTTTGGTAAAATTATTAGAAAAGAACTGCCAGCTGAGATTGTTTACGAAGATGAAAAGACTATAGCTTTTAAAGATATTAATCCCCAAGCTCCAATACATATATTAATAATCCCAAAAAAGTTAATAGACATGCCAGAGAATGTGACTCAAGAGGACAATGAAATCTTAGGGAACCTTTTTTTTGCTGCTAAAGAGATCGCTATTAAACTAAATATTAATAATGGCTATAGACTTGTAATGAACAATGGTGTAGAAGCTGGTCAATCAGTATTTCATATACATCTTCATTTCTTATCAGGTAGGAAGTTGAATTGGCCACCAGGTTAGAGTACTCAGGAATAAAATATTTAAATTCACTCAAAAATAGCAAGAAACCTGGCTTAAAAAGCCTAATGGACACTCTATCTTTATTAAACTCTCCTCAAAAGTTATTAAAAAAAAATATTATTATATCTGGTACAAATGGTAAAGGGACTGTTGCGCAAATATTAAACAAAATTTATGTTGATGCAGGCTATAATGTAGGCCTATATACATCTCCACATTTAGTTAAGATTAACGAAAGAATAAAAATCAACAATCGAAGTATTAGAACTGATACCTTGGATAGAGTTCTCAAAAAAATAATCAAAGTTATTCAAGAAACAAGTATTAGCCTGAGCTACTTTGAATTATTGACAGCAGCATCAATTTTGCATTTTTCGAATTCTCAAAACGACATAAATATTTTCGAAGTAGGCTTAGGAGGACGATATGATGCAACTAATGTAATTAAAGCTAAAATAGGTATTCTCACAAATGTTGAAATGGATCATATGGAGTACCTCGGAGAAACGTTAGAAGAAATAGCTTATGAAAAGGTAGGAATAATCAATTTAAATAGTATTTTGGTTACCTCGGTCAAAACTAGGTCAATGAAGATACTTAATAACTATTGCAAAGAAAGCATGACTAAAATACTAAGATTGGGGAATCATTTTACTGTTAAATATTGTAATAAGTCCTATAAATACTCATCACCAAACTATAAATTAAATTTTAAATCCTCTCTTCGTGGGCAACATCAACTAAGTAACCTAGGTGTATCTCTAAAGGCTGTTGAAGAAGTTGGTAAGTTATATAAGTTAAAAGTAAGTAAGAAAAATATTATTAGTTCACTTAAAAATGTTACTAACCCTGGAAGATATGAAATCCTCAATGAAAAGCCTTTGTTGGTAATAGATGTTTCGCATAACGTTCACTCTATAAAGACATTAATTTCCAACTTTAAAATCCATTATCCTAGGAAAAAAATTTATATTATCTTAGGAATGTTAAATGAGAAAAATCCACAACAATGCATCTCTTTGCTACTCAGTATAGCAAAGAAAATTTATCTCACTGATGTTCCAAATCCAAGGAGTTTTAAGCCCAAAAATCTCATCAAAACATTAGATAACAAAAAAATTTCATACCTACCTAATGACAAGATTCCAGAACTTATAAATAAAAAGAAAGATTTAATAATAACAGGGTCCATCTACCTCTTAGGGTCGCTAATAAGTAGTAAATATGTTAAATTGAAGTAATTATAAAAGTGAGGTTTTTATTATGTCGAAAGTAGCAATAGTTATTCTAGCTGATACTGCAGGACCTGGTGATTTTGGAAGAGCAGTTAACGGACTTATGACAGCAAAAGAGTTCAAAGAAGCTGGAGATGAGGTTCAAATAATTTTTGATGGAGCTGGTACAAAATGGATTGGTAAATTTAATGAAGAAGGTAGCAAGTATGCTCCGCTTTTTAATTCTGTTAAAGATAAAGTTACAGGAGTTTGCGGATATTGTGCTGGTGCCTTTAAAGTAAGCCAGGAAGCTTCTGATAACAATATCAATCTAATTGATGAATATGATGGTCATCCTAGTTTTAAGAAGCTAGTAGATGAGGGTTTTACTATTTTAACTTTCTAAATTTTAGAAGAGCCCATCCTATAATCTTCGCCCTTTAATTCTAATATTTGGCACATCTCATATATTCTAGATATGTTCCTCTTACCTATTTTATAGTCTAGGATTTGATTTGAATCTGTTGCTTTAAAGCTTTTCCCATTTAAAAAGGCTAAGTTTGAATTAAAAATTGTATGTTTCTTTGAATTATATCTTTTAGCTATAATATTATCTAGGACACTTATCTCCCACTCACTCATCCTTGTTGCACCTAAATCATCTATAACCATAATATCGTAAGCACAAAGTTTTTCGACATATTCCTTCTCTGAAAGACCTTTAACATATAGATCCTTAATATCAGACAAGAGATCTCTAAATTGTTTAAATATAGATTTTTGGTTATAAGCAAATATTAGCTCTGTCAAAATTGATACTGACAAGTGAGTTTTACCTAAACCTGGGAGACCAACAAAAAAAGGAGGTGAAATTTCAGGAAAATTTTCCAAATACTTGATGCTATATTCAAGAGCATTTTGAACTGATTTCTCTCTAATCTCCCAGCCACCATTATCTAGTTTGAGATTTTTACACTTAGAATATCTGGCTGGCACACAAGCTGCATTATAAACATTGATTTTTTTCTTCCGCGAACAAAATGCAACTGTATCATCAATGTAGACAACGCCTTGACCTTCGCATTTTACTCCTTGTAATTCACATTCATCACAAATAAACTGATCTCTACTTTTAACTTTAGCAAAGTCATCAACCGTATAAAATTCCAGATTTTTTAAAAGTTTATAGTCATTATATTCAACTTTATTGCTTGTTTTCATAATATTTTACTTAAATGAGTTCATCATCCTCTTTACTGTATTTTTATAATCTTTTGTACCGAATATACCAGTACCTGAAACTATTATATTGGCTCCCGCATTAGTCAAGTCAGATACGTTTGAAGCCTTGATTCCTCCATCTACTTGGATAGGTATTTTATAGTTATTCTTTTTAATATAGCTACTCAAAAGTCTGACTTTTTTAATACATGAACTGATAATTTTTTGACCTGCAAAACCAGGCTTAACTGTCATTACGAGCGCTAGGTCTATTAGGTCAAGCAAGCTATAAATCTTACTTATAGGCGTTTTAGGGTGAATAGCTAGTCCGAAATTAAGACCAGATTTTCTAACCAATTTTGAGAGTTTTCGTATGTCCTTACAAGTCTCGAAGTGAACAGTGATATTTACGACATTTGTGTTTTTGTACTTTTCAATAAAAAAGGGAACTATTTTATCTGGATTTGAAACCATAAAGTGGATGTCGATTGGAATAGAGGTCTTCTTTATTAATGAATCAAGTTCACAAGAACCAACAGTAATATTTGGGACATAATGGCCATCCATTATATCGTAATGAATCCATTCTACTTTAGTTTCCTTTAACTTCTTGAACTCCTTCTCTAAATTCCAGAAGTCTGCTGCTATTAATGAGGCTGCTATAAAATTTTTCATAATTTTTGTAATTATAACATGTGGGTTAAAAAGATTGTTATATACTTTTTTTTATAGATTTTTATTGTATTATAAAGGCAATGTTCAACCAAGATTTTATCTTTAGTTCTGAATCAGTTACTGAAGGTCATCCAGATAAAGTCGCAGATCAAATATCAGATGCTGTTTTAGACTCAATAATTAAAGATGACCCTAACTGTAGAGTTGCTTGTGAAACTTTGATAACAAGAAACAGAGTTATACTATCTGCAGAGATTAAATCAAATGTATCACCGGATTTCGAAAAAATAGTCAAAGATACCCTTTTATCTATCGGCTATGATGATGAATCAAAAGGTTTTGATGCAAATAATTGTAAAATAGATTTATATATTGAGGAGCAATCTCCTGATATTTCAATGGGAGTTGATAGAAAAGATTCGGACATAATAGGAGCTGGTGATCAAGGACTTATGTTTGGATATGCTACCAAAGAAAATGATAGTCTAATGCCCTACCCCATCCTTTTAGCCCATAAATTAACAAGTGAATTAGCTAAAAAAAGAAAATCAGGTCAACTAAGTTTTTTAAGGCCAGATGGAAAATCTCAGGTGTCAATAAAATATGAAAACAATAAACCATCTTACGTTGACACTGTTGTTATCTCTACGCAACACTCTGAAGATATATCAGACTCCGACTTACGAGAAGCCGTGATAGAAGAAATTATAAAAAAGGAGATTCCAACTCACTTACTTTCAAATGAAACAAAATTTTTAATTAATCCGACCGGAAGATTCGTTGTAGGAGGACCACAAGGTGACACTGGTCTAACTGGTAGAAAGATAATTGTGGATACCTATGGTGGTTGGGCAAAGCATGGTGGTGGTGCATTTTCAGGAAAGGACCCATCTAAGGTTGATAGAAGTGCATGCTATATGGCTAGATACATTGCCAAAAATATTGTGGCATCTGGTTTACTTCCAGATTGTGAGATTCAATTGGCCTACGCAATTGGAAAAGCAGAACCTGTATCAATAAATCTCTCAAGTACCTTGAAAATCGACCAAAAGATTTTAAATAAACTCACAGGGGAAGTTTTTAAAATATTCGATTGTACACCAAAGGGAATTATTGATACTCTAGATTTACTAAAACCAATATATCAACAAACAGCTTCTTACGGACATTTTGGAAGAGATAATGCTGGTTTTAATTGGGAAAATATTGACAAGAGAGACGAAATAAAACAACTATAGGAGACTAGAAAATGGATTATGATGTTAAAGATTTAAAACTAAATAAAATTGGTCGAGATCGTGTTGAATGGGCATATAAAGATATGCCAGTACTTCAAGAAATCAATAAAACGTTGCTTAAAAAAAAACCATTTAAGGGGATAAATGTTTCCGCATGTCTTCATGTAACAACCGAGACGGCTAATCTTTTAATTGCGCTAAAAAATGGAGGGGCTAAGGTTTCATGTTGCGCCTCTAATCCTCTCAGCACTCAAGATGATGTTGCTGCACATTTAACAAAGGACTACGGAATTTCTACTTTTGCGATTAAAGGAATAAATAACAAGGGCTACTATAAGCATTTAGTGGACTCCCTTAAAATCAAACCTAATATTACTATGGATGATGGTTGTGATTTAGTTAGTATTTTACATAAAACTCACAAGCAATATATGAAAAATATTATTGGTGGTACAGAAGAAACGACTACAGGTGTTATCAGATTAGAAAGTATGTCAAAAAATAATGTTTTAAATTATCCAATAATCGCAGTCAATAATGCTTTTACGAAACATTTGTTTGATAATCGATATGGGACAGGACAAAGCGTATTAGATAGTATAATGAGGGCTACAAATAGATTACTCTCCGGTAAAACATTTGTTGTCTGTGGATATGGTTGGTGTGGAAAAGGACTTGCAATGAGAGCAGCAGGGCTTGGAGCAAGTGTTATAGTAACAGAAATAGATCCTACAAAAGGTCTAGAAGCTAAAATGGATGGCTTTCAAGTAATGACAGGAACTGAAGCCTTTAAAAAAGCTGACTTTATCTGTTCAGTTACAGGCAATATAAATGTAATAGATAAACATCATTTTAAAATTATGAAAGATGGAGCGATTATTTGTAATGCTGGACATTTTAATGTTGAAATAAATATAGATGCATTAAGAAAAATGTCCTCAAACACTAAGAAAATTAGAACAGATATAGAAGAATTTACAATTGGAAAGAAAAAGGTTTGCCTACTTTCTGATGGAAGGCTTGTAAATCTTTCAGCAGCCGAAGGACATCCATCCAGTGTTATGGATATGAGCTTTGCTAATCAGGCACTCTGTGCAGAATATATGGTAAAAAATCATCATAAGCTAAGCAACAAAGTCTATGATGTTCCATCAAATATCGATAATAAGGTTGCAGAAATAAAACTAAAGTCCATGGACGTAAAGATTGACAAGCTTACTAAAACTCAGGATGTTTATCTTAATTCATGGGAAAGCGGAACATAGCTAATCCATGGAAAGAATTATTGATGAATTTTTAAGATATAAAGACGACCACAATAATAATACTAGAAATTCTTATTCATCAGATTTAATCCTTTTTTCAAACTACCTTAATGTCAAAAATATAAAAGATTATGCTTCTGTTAATCCAAAACATATAGAAGATTTTTTTACTAGTGATTTACTAAATAATTATGAAAGGGTTTGGAAAAATAAAAAAGGTACTGTTACAAAAAAAATTAAGGGTACAAGAGCAAAAAGTTCTAAGAATAGGGTAATGTCTACTTTGTCTAGCTTTTTTAAATACCTAGTTTTTAAAGGGAAGCTCCCCTACTCTCCTATTCCAAAAAGATCATCCACGAACCAAATAAAGTCCCAAAGTCTTGGTACAAACGAAATAAACATCATACTTGATTACATCAAAAGAGGTGATCAATCAAAATGGCCAAAAAGGAATAAATTAATAATCCAGACACTTTATTACTGTGGCCTAAGGGTATCTGAGCTTATACAAATAAAGATGGTTGATTTAAAACTACAAAATACAGACCCTTACATTGTAATACAAGGCAAAGGTAACAAATTTAGAGACCAACCGATCCCAAAGATTATGATAAAAAGTATTGATGAATATATAGCTATTGAAAGAAAAGCTATTCTTGGTGATAATGGCGTATCGGATTTTTTATTTATTAGTAATTATGGTTCATCGAAGAAAAGAAACTATAAGCATTTAACCAGGCAGCAAATTAATGAAATTGTTTATAAAATTTCAAAGGATAGCTTAGGTGCGAAAAATCTCTCGAACAAAAAGGGTGGATCAACTAAATACAAACAGATAAGTCCTCATATGTTTCGCCATGCAATAGGAACACATCTTCACAAATCAGGTATCGATATTATTCGTGTTAGGGACCATCTTGGTCACTCATCAGTCTCTACAACCAGCAGATATGTGGGCAAGGAAAAGAAAAAAATGCTTATATTAGATAAATATGGGCCGCTAGCACATAAGTAAACAAAGTTATGGAAATATTATTAATAATACTTACTCTTATCTTTTCGCTAACAATTCATGAGTATAGCCATGCTTGCGCAGCTCTAATCTTAGGTGATACAACTGCCAGAGATCAAGGTAGGCTAACCTTGAACCCTCTAAAACATTTAGACTTATTAGGCCTTTTAATGCTTATAATAATTAAGGTCGGGTGGGCAAAGCCAGTACCAGTTATAGAGGATAATCTAATAAATAAGCGAAAAAGTCTTTATATAGTTGCTTTAGCAGGACCTCTTTCAAATATTATAATCGCTATTTTTTCAACTATTGCTTTTCACATATCTACAAGTGATTCGATTCTTGGAACTTTGTTTGCATACATGGCTACAATTAACATACTATTAGCTCTTTTTAATTTATTACCAATCCCTCCGCTTGATGGTTCAAATATTATTTATAGCTTCTTATCAGAAAAAATGGCATTAAAATATAAAAAATTAATAATCAAATATGGAAATTATGGGTTTCTTGCAATTATCGTTTTATTTAATGTGTACCCACAAATAATTTTTACCCCTTTGTCTATAATTTTACGCATATTAGGTTTAAAATAGAATTATATTGATGAAGGTTACAATTGAATAATATGTATGAGTCTGAGACAAAAAAATTAGGTGTCAAATTAGATATTTTCGAGGGTCCTTTAGATTTACTTCTAAACTTAATAAAAGAAAATGACCTAGACATATATGAGCTTTCCCTTACAGAAGTAACAGAACAATACTTAGAATATGTTGAGCTGCTTAAAGAATTTGATTTTGATAATATTGGTGAATATCTGGTAGTTGCAGCAGAGCTAGCTAGAATCAAATCAAGAATGCTTCTACCAGACAATGACAAAGAGGATGAAATAGAAGAGCCAGAGTTAGATTTAGTTGAAATGCTTAAAGAATATAAAAAATACAGGGCACTATCTGAGAATCTACAAACAAGAGAGCTATTAGGAAGAGATACTTTCAAGAGACCAACAGACTTATCTCTAAGATCAAACACCTTATGGGAAGTCCAAAAAACAGACGTATGGAAACTGATTACATCAGTAAAGAAGGTATTGCAGCTACAAAATTATAAGAAAATACCCGATATAGAAATTGAAGTGGAAGCCATCAATCAACAAGAAAGAAAAGAGCAAATTATTAAAAAT
>Ga0315315_10000331_pt1 | contig 38383 bp, 46 predicted proteins | sample M140m3416metaG_FD_203699 | JGI IMG/M metagenome (GOLD analysis project Ga0315315, IMG submission 203699) | Ammonia-oxidizing marine archaeal communities from Monterey Bay, California, United States - M1 40m 3416 | ecosystem: Environmental > Aquatic > Marine > Intertidal zone | place: USA...
AACCTTTCTGCTAAAGAGCCATATAGCCGTTACAACACCAATTACTCCTCCATGATATGACATACCTGCAATCCCTGTAAATATCCAATTTCCATTATAGTATTTGAAGGGTAGAAGGATTTCTAGCGGATTAGATAAATAATATTCAAAATTATAAAAAAATACATAACCAAATCTTGCGCCAATTAGCAATCCGATAAAACACCAGGATAATAGGTCTTCGAATTGTTCAAGATTAATTTTTGTGAACGTTTTTTGTTTTATTTTCCTACTGCAAAGAATATAGACAACACCAAAAGCAACCAGGTACATGGTTGAATACCAATAGATAGTTAAAGGACCGATTGAAATTAAGACAGGGTCCATTTGAGAAGGTAAAGTTTGCCACCATGTTAAAAAATCCATACAGAAAGATACAAAAAATACTTTGTAACATAAAAAAAATTATATAACCTCGAATGCATACTATGATTTTATCAGGAAAAGAAATTCTTAAACGCAAAGACCGAGATATTATCATTGAACCTTTCAATGAAAATCAGGTTAATCCAAATAGTTATAATTTAAGACTTCACAACGAGTTGATGGTTTATGAAAATAGTCCACTTGATATGAAGGAAGAAAATTCAGCTAAAAAAATAATCATTCCAGAAGATGGATTATTGCTTGATAGCAGAAAACTCTATCTAGGTAGAACAGTTGAATATACTGAAACACATAACTTAGTACCGATGTTAGAAGGAAGATCTTCCGTTGGTAGGTTAGGTCTTTTTGTACATGTAACTGCAGGATTTGGCGATGTAGGATTTAAAGGTTACTGGACCTTAGAAATATTTTGCGTACAACCAATTAAAATTTATCCATCAGTTGAAATTTGCCAAATTTTTTATCATTCCGTTGAAGGTGATGTTGATCCATATAAAAGCGGAAAGTATCAAGGCAATAAAGACATTCAAGCTAGTATGTTATACAAAGATTTCAAAAAAGATGAATAAGCTTTTAATCTTTCCCTTTATTGTTTTAATAAAATTCTATCAATCACTAATCTCACCTTTGCTAGGTTCAAACTGTAGATTTCAACCTACCTGCTCTGAATATTGCATGAGTTCTTTGCAAAATTGGGGATTAATTAAAGGTTTATACTTATCAGTAAGAAGAATTATGAAGTGTCATCCGTGGGGTGGAAAAGGTTACGATCCTGTTCCAAAAAAAGATTAAATATGTATGAAATTATTGAAAGCTTAGAATTAATTCTTAACAATAATTTTACTTATTCAGTTATTTTTATTCTTGGAATGTTTCATGCTCTTGAACCTGGTCATGGGAAAACGCTTATTTTGGCGTATTTAAGTGGAGGATCGTTACGATTTTCTGGATCATTAAAGATTATTAGCGGACTTATTATTACTCACTTTTTACTTTTCTCATTAATTGCCTTTTTGTTTAAAGCTGGTGGTGAAAGATTCCCAATGCTAGGATATATTGGTCCTATTTTAATAATCTTCCTTGGTAGCTATCTTTTGAAAAGATCTTTGAAAGAAACTAGACATAAAAACGAGGAAGAATGTAATGACCCTATGCATTTTCACTTTAATGATACTAAATATGCAAGCCCATTTATTGCTGGATTAGTAGCAGGATCAATTCCTTGTCCTTCTGCAATTGCAGTATTGCTTATTGCTTCAAATAAATTTCAGGAGGATATTATCACCTTATATTCATCTATCTTTATTTATGTTTTAGGCATTGCTTTAACGCTTATAAGTATTATGACTTTATTTTTATTGTTCAAAGATAGATTTGTTAATCAATTGAATACTATTAATAAAACATTTAATACAAATGTCATTGCAGCAATTCTAATAATAATGGTTGGAGTATTGTATTTTTTATTGAGCTTTTTTGGAATTCAGCATCAGCATTAATCATGCTGTACAAATTCAAATTGTTCTTTTTTATAACCTAGTTCAATTAATGCATCCATAATTTTGCTGTATTCTTCATCAGCTATTTTTGTTGTTCTAGCCATAATCCAGCCCATTGTATTTTTTGGATATCCAACAGCCATATACTCATAGCTATCGTCAACATAAACTATTTTGAATGGAAATTTCATAAAAGGAATAAAAGGTTTTCTCATTTGAATAGTCCATTCAGCATTTGAAGCTTTATTTATAACAGTACCTTTTTGAATGATCTGTCTTGCTTTGCCATCTTTTATTGCATCATAGGTAATATCAATTGTACCATCTTTGTTTAGACTGTAGGTATCTGAAGAATTAGTTGCACCTTTCTCAATCATATTGGGTACTAAGGCTATAACAAACCATTTGCCCATAAATCTTTCTAAATCTACTGATTCAACAGTTTTCATAGTGTCAGCTCCTTTTAAAAAACTTGCGAAGATTAAAAATAAGATTAATAATGTTTTCATTTTAAATATTTACTCCAATTTTTTTATATAACATACTTAATGCAAAATATAATACTATCATTATTGAAATTGAAAGAAACATGCTAGGAATGAAATTGATTTTTTTTAAAAAATAAGGCAATGTTATGAAAAATGACAATGAAGGCATTATCATAGCAAAAACGCCATGAGAGAATGCAATTATTTTGTCAATATCCTTAGTTTCAAAATAGATCCATGAAATTGTAATTAAAGAAATCATAGGAAGAGATACAATTATAGCTCCTAAAAGAGAGTCTCTTTTGCCAATCTCTGATGCAGCAAATATGATTAGTGCAGATATTAATATTTTTGCTATATTGAACATCAGTAAAATTATGGAATTAAATAATATATATCTAGGATTTGCTTTGGCAACATTTGCGGGGCTGAGCACAGGTATCGGCAGCGGTATTGCTCTTTTTACAAAATCTTTTAATAAGAGGTTTTTAGCAATTGCTCTTGGACTTTCTGCAGGAATTATGATTTATGTATCTTTTGTAGAGTTGATGCAATTATCGTTTGAATCGCTAACTGCAATTTACGGCCTTAGCTTTGGAAAGTTAATAACTGTAACAGGATTTGTTGTTGGATTGCTTTTGATGCTTCTAATTGATCAACTATTTGACCATCATTCAATTGCAGATTTTATATCAAGATCAGAAGATGAAAATGAATCTGTTCTAATTAAAGCAGGTGTTTTTTCTGCCATTGCATTAGCAATTCACAATTTTCCAGAAGGATTTGCTACATTTACTGCAACAGTGTATGACCCTGCAATTGGACTTACCCTTGCAACAGCTATAGCTGTTCATAATATTCCGGAAGGTATTGCAGTTTCTGTTCCTATATATTACGCAACTAAAAGTAAGCAAAAAGCTTTCTATATTTCTTTTTTATCTGGCCTTGCTGAGCCCATTGGTGCATTATTTGGATTTTTAATTTTTCGAACGGTATTTAATGAAGCATTGTTTGGAATATCATTTGCATTTTGTGCAGGGATTATGGTTTATGTTGCTTTAAATGAATTGCTTCCAGTTGCCAAAGAGTATGGTGAGCCTAGTGATACAATTATTGGGGTAACTATTGGAATGATTATTATGGCTATAAGCTTAATTATGATGTATGCTTAATTAAGCTCAGTAATAATTTTTGCACCTAAACCTTTGATTCTATACTCAATCAAATCTGAGGGTTCTAAAGAAACATCCTCTTTATTGAGTTTAATTCCTTTTTCTTCAGCAAGGTGTATTTTCCATTGAATGGCTTGATTTTCAGTGAATTCAATCTTAGAAAAAATTCCATTAACGACTACTTTTTTCTCTTTAGAGTCTTGAGGAAAAATAATAACATCATCTTGAACTTTTACTCGAATTACTTGATTGGTATCAAAATCTTTAATTTCAATCCAGCATCCCTTCATAGGGCAGACATCAACAATTTCACCTTCAGTCACAATTTCTTTATTTAAGAATTCATCAACATTATTAGTAAGAGAAGATATAGTTTCTATTGAATCATAAGAAAAGTCATTTCCGTAAAGATCAATAGATTGATTATTGTTATCTGGAGTACATGAAAAAAATATAAAAGAAAGAAGTATAAATAACTTTCGTAATATCATAATTGACTTGTGATCTCTTTTGAAAGGGGTTTCACAGTTTTATCAAAGAAAGCTACTAAGTCACCATTTTCATTAATCAGATACTTGCAAAAATTCCAAGTTGGTTTTTTTTCATTCCAACCATTTAAATCTTTATTAGTAAGCCAGGTATATACCGGACTTTGATTTCTACCTCTTGTAGTAACTTTAGAAAACATTTGAAAAGTCACACCATAATTTTTTTCACAAAAATCAGCGATATCAGAATCAGAACCTCGCTCTTGATAAAGAAAATCATTAGCAGGAAAACCAAGAACCACTACATTTTCTCCGTAAAGATCGTGAAGTTTTTGGAGTCCTTCATACTGATAAGTATATCCACAGCTAGATGCTGTATTAACAATAAGAACTTTCTTGCCTCTGTATTGATTAAAATTAATTTTCTCGCCATCAATGGATGTTGCATTTAAATCATAAAAACTGGCTATAGCTTTAGTTTTTTCTAAAGGTTCATTTGATTTTTTTGCAGTTAGCCCAATCAATAGAAAAATAATTCCTATTGTTAAAATAGAGATTAATACCACGTTACTTGTAAATAATGTTTTTATCATATTTTTGCTTAAATTTGCCTGCGAAGGTACTATGAATTTAATTAAAATAGAAGAATTATCAGAATTATCTGGAACAGCTCAGTGGATAAAAGAGCATTTTGAAGAAATATTTCTTTGGTTTAGCGTTTTGTGTATTGTTGTTTCAGCCTTATTTATTTTAAAACTATATTTGAATCGACAGAAATGAAAATTTTATACATTATATCAATAATATTTTTGATGGCTTGCCAGAATGATGTATCAAAAGAAAATATCAAGCCACAACAAACTAAAGATGCTCCAACTAATGAGGTCCAAAAAAAGAATGTTGAGCAGCCGAAACAAATAACGAATGGGATTGTCTTCAAAGACGCTCAAGGGAATATTCTTTCAGATGCCCAAAAAGATAGTCTTGTTCAGTATATGGATAATATTCAAGCACTGAGAAGATATGATCAGGATAATAATAATACGGAATATATTTTATTTCAAAATTATGAAGATTTAAGAGGTTTTGTTCCTGATGAGTCCATAGAAAATCTCATTGAAGAAAATAAATTAAGGAGATCAGGTGGGCAAGGTGCTGTTTTGAATAAAAGAATTAATGATCAATGGAAAGATCAACCGCTCCCTGATGGTGATTTTCTTCAAATGATTGATGGTGGTGTTAAGTCTTTTTCAGAATATAAGGGCAAATTATTGGTTATTAACTTTTGGTACATTAATTGTGGACCATGTATAGTAGAAATGCCTTATTTAAATCAATTGGTAGATAAATATCAAAATGAAGATATCCAATTTTTAGCACTAAGTTTTGATACAATTCCAGATATAAAATCATTTTTAAATAAAACAGAATTTAAATATGAACATGGTTCAATTTCGAGGTCAATGATGTATGATTTTACTCCAGTTGCTCCAGGACATTTTATTGTAGATGCGGATGGAGTAATAAGAGACATAATTGTAGGTGCTCCAAGAAATACTGAACTCATTCTTGGTAAGTTGGAAAACCTAATTGAAAAAAATAAAAAATAAATTCTTTAACACTTATACATTCACTAAATTTTTAAATGAAGAAGTTTTTAATAGTTATAATGATTTCATTATCATTTTTGCGTGCTCAAACCCATATTGTGCCAGAAGGATTTTCTGGTATATCAACTTCTTTTCAACATGATCAAAATGTTGATTTCTTTGGAGAAGGAAAATTTCTTAGGAGCAGTTATCAGAATTCAATCGGTTTTGGCTATATTTATAATGGTACAGTTGGCATCGATTTATCTTATGGATATTCCTTAAATGATAAAAAAGATACATATGTATTTGATGTTATAGACGGAGAATCTTCCTCAGAAGATGAAAATTTTAATTTTACTAAAAACTTTAGATCTGAAAATTCAAATGTAGGCGATAAAACTTTTTCATTTGGTCTAACTTATTATCTAAACGAAAGTCAAAATCTTTTTACGCAAAATCTTCCTATAAATTTATCAGTTGGCTTGAGGTATGGAACAAAGAGTTATAGTAGTGATGCATTAAAATTTTTAGATCAAGATTTTTATGGAAAGTTTTATGCTTTTGAGTTTGGCGTTTATAAAGAACTTGAAACAGATGCTAGTTTTTTCATGATTCCTAGGATTAAGCTTGGAGTTAGTAATGAGAAGAATATTTATAATAGTTTAGACATACCTTTATCTGGTGAAGAAAATACAGCAGATTTTCAAGATTTAGACACGGATTCATTTAAAGTTTCTAGTACTTATCTAGAAATTGCTCTTCCTTTTATATTGAATAATACATCAGCTGGACAACCATTTATAGAGCCAAGCATAGCAAATAAGTATGGTACGACTCATTTAGGCTTAAGATTTGGCTTCCTCTTTTAATAAAGGCTTATTTTAATATGTCCCATTCATTTAATATAAATCCTGACATTGCAAAGGCAGAAACTCTACCATCTATATTTTATAAAAATCAAGATGTCTTCGATGAAGTTAAAGAAAAAATTTTTCTTAAATCATGGCAATGGCTTGGCGATAATTCTGGTTTAAAATTAACAAACTCTATTCAACCATTAACTTTATTAGATGGTTTTTTATCAGAGCCAATACTTTTAACTAGGGATAGTGATGGTAAGATTAATTGCATGTCAAATGTTTGCACTCATAGAGGACATATTCTTGCATTAGGAGCTGACAAAGTAAAAAGAATTAGGTGTGCCTATCATGGGAGAACTTTTGATTTGAAAGGTAATTTCAAATCAATGCCTGAATTTTCATCTACAGAAGATTTTCCAAGAGATTGTGATAATCTATACAAATTCCCTCTGTTTGAATGGGGACCTTTTTTATTTGCTGGATTAAATCCATCTTTTGATTTTGATGAAATAATTAATCCCATAAAAGAAAGAATCGGTTTTTTGCCTCTAGATCAATACTCATTTGATAGTAGTATGTCAAAAGATTACCTTGTTCAGGCACATTGGGCATTATATTGTGACAATTATTTGGAAGGTTTTCATATTCCATTTGTTCACGAAGGATTAAATAAAGTTTTAGATTATGGGAGTTATAAAACCGAATTATATAAATATTCAAATTTGCAAATTGGGTATTCCGATGACTCAAATGAAGTATTTGATTTACCTAAAGGTCATATTGATTACGGTAAGAAAGTAGCAGCATATTACTATTGGGTATTTCCTAATATGATGTTCAATTTTTATCCTTGGGGTTTATCCGTAAATATTGTAAAGCCTATAAGTATTAATCGTACTAAAGTTTCTTTTCTAACATATATTTACGACGAGAGTAAGCTTCATAAAGGTGCTGGAAATGATATTGATAAAGTTGAGAGAGAAGATGAATTCATTGTTGAAAATGAAAGTAAAGGAATTCAATCTGCTTTTTATCAATCTGGTAGATTTTCACCAACAAGAGAGCAAGGTGTTCATCACTTTCAAAGATTAATCGCCAAATTTCTGAAATAGTTAATATATCTAATGAGTAGTACTTTTTTCATGCAAGAAGCTATTAAGGAAGCTTTAAAAGCTGACCCTAACAAAGTATATCCTAATCCGCTAGTGGGCTGTGTGATTGTGAAAGACAATAAGATTATTGCTAGAGGTTATCATAGAGAGTTTGGTACAAGTCATGCAGAGGTAAATGCCATTGAATCACTTGATGTACCAGTTAGTAGTGCAGATTTATATGTAACATTAGAGCCATGTGCACATTTTGGCAAAAATCCACCATGCGTAAATGCAATTATTGAATCAAAAATGTTTAAAAAAGTAATTATAGCTTCATATGATCCAAATGAAAAGGCAATGGGAGGAATAGAATTATTAAAGAGTGCAGGAATCGAAGTTGAAGTAGGAGATTGTGCAAAAGAATCAAAAGAAATTAACCAGCGTTTTTATACTTTTTTTCAAGAAAAAAGACCATATGTGATAATAAAATTTGCAAGAACTCAAGATGGATTTATAGCACGACTCGATGGAAGTTCTAAATGGATTACAGAAGAAGATGCAAGAGCAGATGTACATTTAACTCGATCAGGATGTGATGCAATTTTAGTTGGAAGAAATACTATTGAAATTGATAATCCTTCCCTTGATTCGCATGGGATAGGTAGAGATCCGCAAATTGTAATACTTTCTTCAGATTTAAAATTAAACTTATTCAAGGTTTCGAAAAAACAACCTTTAATTTTTGGTAAAAAATTGAACAAGAAATCACCAGAAAATAATATAAAAATTATTCTTGACAATTTATTTCAGGAAAATGTACAATCATTACTTGTTGAAGGGGGACAAAAAACCATCACGTCATTTATCAAAAGTGGATATTTTGACGAGATTCACGAGTATGTATCTCCAAAAAAATTTGAAAGTGGAATACCATTTTACGGTGGTGATGATTTCAGTGAAATTCGTTCATCTTTAAAATTGGTATCTGAAATATCTTTCAAGAATGATATTAAAAAAGTGTATAAAAAATAATGTTTACAGGATTAGTAGAAGCAAAAGGACGCATAGATTCATTTGAAAAAAATGAGGATGGAATGATTTTACGTATAAATCATGATGATTCATTTCATGTAGAGATAAATGATAGCGTTTCTTGTGATGGAGTCTGTCTGACAGTGGTTTCTAAAGATAAAAATTTTTTTGAAGTACAGTTAGTTAATGAGACTTTAAGCAGAACTACTGCTAAAACTTGGAAAGAGAAAGAAGAATTAAATTTAGAAAGAGCATTATTGCCATCAACAAGAATGGGAGGGCATTTTGTGCAAGGTCACGTTGATGGTATAACAACTATTGAGGGTATCGAACATTTTGACAAATCATCTACATGGACTTTTAGTATGAACAGTGATATAGAAAGATATATTGTTGAAAAAGGTTCTATTTCATTAAATGGTGTGAGCCTAACAGTGGCTAGTAAACATAAAAATTCTTTTGATGTCGCACTGATCCCTCATACTATTGAGTTAACTACTTTTGGCAATTTATCGGTCGGCCATAATGTAAATGTAGAAGTAGATATCTTAGGTAAGTATATTGAAAATTTTATAGGTCAGCAAAGATGAAATTTGATAGTATTTCTTCTGCAATTAAAGAAATTAAGGCTGGTGGAATGGTTGTTGTCCTCGATAATGAAGACAGAGAAAATGAAGGTGACTTAGTTATGGCATCTGATGCTATCACACCTTCAAATATTAATTTTATGGCTAAAGAAGGCAGAGGTCTTATCTGTATTTCAGTATCAAAATCTAGATCACAAAAATTAGACTTAGAACCAATGCAGCAGAAAAATACTAGTTTACATGAAACTGCTTTTACCGTAAGCGTTGATGCCATTCAAGGTACAACAACTGGAATATCTGCATCAGACAGATGTAAAACTATTAAGACAATAGTCAGTGATAAAACTACTCCAACTGATTTAGCCAGACCTGGCCATATTTTTCCTATTGTTGGTAGAAATGGAGGAGTTTTAAGAAGAGCTGGACATACTGAAGCGAGTATGGACCTAGCTCAGCTTGCAGGTTTTTCTAGAAGCGGAGTAATTTGTGAAATTATTGGAGATGATGGTGAAATGCTTAGAGGTCCTCAATTAATGAAATTTACTGAAAAACATAGCTTAAAGATAATCTCTATAGAAGACCTCATTAGATTTAGAAGAAAAGAAGAAAGTATTATTAAAAAAGTAGAACAAATAAAGCTTCCAACAAAATTTGGTGAATTTGATTTACATATGTACGATGATATTTATAATAATAAAGTACATTTTGGGCTCACCTATGGAAAAATTAATGTCAATAAACCTATTCTTATTAGAGTTCATTCTGAATGCCTCACTGGAGATATTTTTCATTCATTAAGATGTGATTGTGGTAGTCAATTAGATTTTGCAATGAAAAAAATTGTTGATAATGGTTCAGGTATTATTGTTTATTTAAGACAAGAGGGGAGAGGAATAGGTATTAGAAATAAAATAAAGGCTTACAAACTTCAACAAGAGAAAAATTTAGATACTGTTGAAGCTAATAATGCATTAGGCTTCAAGGCCGACTTGAGAGATTACGGAGTGGGTGCTCAAATTCTAAAAGATCTTGGGGCAAAAGAATTAATTGTTATGACAAATAATCCAAAAAAATTAATTGGTTTAGAAGGTCATGATTTAAAAATTGCTGATAGAGTATCAGTCAAAATTAAACCATCTGAGCATAATGAAAAATATTTGTCAGTAAAGAAAGATAAGCTAAACCATATGTTAGACTAATGATTGCAGTAATTACAAGCGAATTCAACAAAGAAATTGTTAACGGCTTATTAGACGGATGTAAAAAGTCTTTAAAAGGTCATGATCTTGATATTATTAAAGTACCTGGAGCGTTCGAATTACCTTCAACTGCACAACAATGCGTTGATTCTAATAAATATTTAGCTGTGATTACGCTTGGATGTGTAATTAAAGGGGAGACTGATCATTATGATTATATTTGTCAAGCAGTGTCAATTGGCTTAATGAATGTTTCTATTGAATCAAACATTCCAATTTTATTTGGTGTTCTTACATGTCAAAACTCTCAATTAGCTTTTGAGAGAAGTAGAGATAATGATTTCAATAAAGGTTTTGAGGTTGGTGATGCTGCTAAGAAGCTTTTAAAATTAGATTTATAAACACCAAGTCTTATTTGACAGCAAATTTCATTACAATTACAATAGCAATTCCAATACCAAATCCTACTGCATAGTCATCTAAAGCAACAGCAGTTGCAGTACCTACTCCAACACCAATTCCAATCGCAGCTCCGAGTGATATTTTTTTCATTTTATTTCTCCTCAATTTGTTAGGCAAGCAATCTATAAAATGGTTTTGCCTACATCAAGTCTAATTATTAAATAAAATACCATGGAAACAGATGATAAGGCGGGAGATGGTATGTTGTATTGTTTAGAATTGAGATATAAATACATGGTGTATGAACCAATCAAGGATTTCCCCCGCCCTAACTAACTCATATTGACAACATAATTTAAATACAACATTTTCAAAAAAACAAGAAAAAACCGACTGGTCGGTTTATTTTTATAAATAATATTATAATTATTTAATTTTATCAGTAAGGAAAGCAGCCCGTAGGGGGATCGAACCCCTGTTGCATGGATGAAAACCATGAGTCCTAACCACTAGACGAACGGGCCAAAAACGTAGAAAATATAGAACTAAGATATTATTATTACAATAGACTTTATTTAAACGTCTAAAGCATCTAACAGTTGACCATTTTCATGCATTTCTACAGTGATATCACATCCGCCAAGTAGTTTTCCACCTACAAATAATTGTGGAAAAGTTGGCCAACCAGATAGCTCTGATAGTGCTGGTCTCATATCTTCATGTCCAAGAATATTGACATCATGAAAGTCAACTCCGTAATGATCAAGAACACTGACAACAGTTTTCGAAAAACCACAAACAGGAGCATCTTTAGTTCCTTTCATAAAAAGTACTATCTTATTTTCTTCAATAACTTTTTTAAAATCTTCTTTAAAATTCATGGCTAAATTTATTAATATATTTTACAAATTAAAGGAGTTATTGAATCAATGAGACTTTTTTCATGGAATGTAAACGGTGTAAGAGCAATAGAAAAAAAAGGATTTCTTAACTGGGTTGATAATACATCTCCAGATATACTTTGTATTCAAGAAACAAAAGCAAATTTTGATCAATTACCAGAATCGCTTCAGAATATTCATGGATACCATGGATATTGGCATTCTGGTGTTAGGAAAGGTTATAGCGGTGTTGCTACATTTTGTAAACAAGAACCTTTAGATGTGCAATACGGTTTAGGTATAGAAAAATATGATAGAGAAGGAAGGGTTCTTATAACAGAGTTTGAAAATTTTTTACTTTATAATATTTACTTTCCTAACGGTCAGAAAGATGAACATCGATTGCAATATAAATTAGATTTTTATGATGATTTATTAGTCATTTTAAATGAACAAGTTGAATCTGGTATTAATGTGGTTGTTGCCGGAGATTGGAACACTGCACATTTTCCAATTGATTTAGCAAATCCAAAAGCAAATGAAAAAAATTCAGGCTTTATGCCAGTTGAAAGAGCTCAACTAGACGAATATGTAGAGAATGGCTATATAGATACTTTTAGACTATTTCACGATGAGCCGGATAGGTATTCTTGGTGGACATACCGTTTTGGAGCAAGACAAAGAAATATTGGATGGAGAATCGATTACTTTTTTGTTAATGAAGGATTTGTTAATTCAGTAGCTGATGCAGATATTCATGAAGATGTGATGGGCTCTGATCATTGTCCAGTTTCAATCGAATTAGTTGACGATTTCTAAGATTGCAAAATACAAGCTAGAAGTGTGTCCAACTCGCTCACCATTTAAACTATCTGGAAATTGAATTATCATCGAATTTTTAATATCTTTTTCGTATGGATCAAAATCATATTTTTTAAATTGTGAATCAAACTCTTTGATATTTCTCCATTGAACAAGTTTATTTTTAAATCCATTTTCAAATGCATCATCAAAGCTATTTAAATTATCAGGACATTTTTTGAATCTTTGCTCAATAGATAATCTAGTAGCCATTGGAACTTTATTGATATCCATATGAAGAGCTGTTGCAACAATATTGTAAGTTATATCTTCATTCAATTCAGCATTCAAAATTGAAAATAACACTACTGTTCCTCCCATGCTATGTCCAACGATTTGCCACTTTTCTATTTCTGGATTATTAACAATCAAATCTTTCAATTGTTTATTAAAGTCCATTGAAACATTACTTGGGCAATCATTCCAATCATATTTATAAAAGAAAGTATTGATATCATTTTCAATCAAATAATTAAATGGTTTTACCCATTCATGATGAATACCAATCCAGTATGCAGGATAAAATCCATGAATTGCAATTATCCCTAATTTATTACCACTTTCATGAATACTTGACATTCCATCTGGTATCTTTTTTAATTCTCTAAAAGATGAAAACTTATCGTCTGCAAAAGAAAAAGTTATAAGGCAAATAATTCCGAGAAATGTTGTTAGTGTGCGATTAAACATTATATATTGTCAAAATTGTTAAAATGAATTTAAAAATACAATTAGTAAATACTAACAAAGAATATGAAGATATTCTTGATATTAGAAAATTGGTTTTTGTTGAAGAGCAAAATGTTCCAATAGATATTGAGATAGAGCATGAAAATGATTCCAATCACGTCATTTGCTATTATGAAAATATAGCTGTCGGCACAGGAAGATGGAGAAAGACTAACTTTGGTATCAAACTTGAACGATTTGCAGTGTTAAATGAATACAGAGGACTTGGTATCGGAAGGCAAATTGTAAATTTTATTTTAGCTGAAATTTCTTCGAATAATACTATATATTTACATGCACAGGAAGCAGTAGTGGATTTTTATAAAAAATTAGGGTTTGAGGTTTCAGGAAATCAGTTTTCGGAAGCAGACATTCTTCATTCAAAAATGATTTACAAGTAGTTCTTATGAAAGAATCATCATTAAAAAGATTATTTAAATTTGTATTGGCCCACTGGCCGTTTTTATTACTTTCAACCTTAGCAGCTTTCTTTTTTGTTATTTTTAATAGTGCTTCGATTTGGATTACTGCTACAATGATTAACAACATTTTGATTGATTTTAATGAGATGTTAGTGGAAAATCAGCGTTTATCAAATTTGAGTGAATTGTCGATGAACGATAGACTAAAGCTATTTTCGAATAACTTACTTTTAAAAGATACCGCTATCAGTACAGTATCAGCAGTATGTGTTGCGCTTATTGTGGTTTTTTCAGCTAAAAATATTTCTTTATATATAAAGAATATTACCCTCTCTATTGTGCAATATCGATTAATACGTGATTTAAGAAATAAATTATATAGTCATTTCCACTATTTATCTTTGTCATATTTTAATAAAAATAAATCCGGAGAATTAACAGCTGTTCTAGTAAATGATATTGATAATATGAGAAACTCTTTATCAATTATGTTTCAGAAATTATTCGTTGAACCGATTAATATTCTCATTTTAATGAGCTTGTTATTTATTGTAAGTACTAAACTTGCTTTGATTGCGCTTCTAATCATTCCTGTAAGTGGTATTATCATTTTTGGTATATCTCATAGTATTCGAAGAAGATCTGCTAGAAGCCAAGCTCAATTAGCAGGCATAACCTCTATGATTGCTGAAACCATCGGCTCGATGAGAATTGTTAAGGCTTTTGCAAATAAGGGTTTTGAGATTAATAGATTTGCTAAAGAAACTCAAAAATACTATAAGCTAATGTTGCGAAGAGATAGGCTCAGATTTGTTTCTTCTCCTGTATCTGAGACATTTGGTGCAACTATTGCTGCATTGCTATTATGGGTAGGAGCTAGGGACGTATTGGTTGTCGAATCTATTAGTTCTGAAGATTTTTTGAGATTCATTCTATTACTTTTTAGTTTATTTCAACCATTAAAAAATCTCACTAATGTTGTTAATGAATTACAAAATGGTCTTGCCTCAGCAGATAGAGTATTTGCAATTATGGATATTAAGTCAGATATCCAGGATTCTGATAATGCTATTGAAATAAAGGATTTAGAAAGTTCACTATCTTTTAAAGATGTTTCGTTTTCTTATGGTGATAAAAATAAGAAAGTACTTCATAACATTAATTTTAAAATTAATAAAGGCGAGATTATTGCATTAGTAGGGCCAAGTGGGGCTGGAAAATCAACACTAGTAGATTTAATTCCAAGATTTTATGACACTTTAAGTGGTGCAGTCCAAGTAGATGGAAAGGATATTAAAGAATTAAAAATTAATTCATTAAGATCATTAATGGGAATTGTTACTCAAGAGACATTTCTTTTTGATGATTCTGTAAAAGCAAATATTGCCTATGGTGTTGAGAATATATCTGATGAAAGGGTTAAAGACGCAGCAAAAGCCGCAAATGCTCATGAATTTATTCAGAATCTTCCTGAAGGTTATGATACTATCATTGGTGAAAGGGGAGTTTCACTATCAGGAGGTCAAAAACAAAGAATTGCAATAGCTAGAGCAATAGTAAAAAATCCTCCTATTTTAATTTTAGATGAGGCTACTTCTTCATTAGATAGCGAATCAGAAAAGCATGTTCAATCGGCAATTGAAAACTTGATGAATGAAAGAACTGTATTTGTAATTGCTCACAGACTTTCAACAGTTCATAACGCTAACAAAATATTGGTACTTGAAAAGGGTCAAATTGTTCAAGAAGGTAAGCATGATGAATTAGTGAATATTGATGGACTGTATAAACAATTACACAAAATGCAATTTCGAACTTAAATTATCGTTGACAATGGGGAAACTAAAACAACATTTATCTAAAAAAATTCCGGACTGGAGATACAATTATCGTCAACTTCTAGACGAAAAAGGGGATCATGTAACAAGTACTGTCACAATCGACAAAGCTTATTCTGGTATGAAGGGTGTAAAGGGTATGATTTGTGATACCTCATCGGTAACTGCAGATGCAGGTCTTCATGTGAGAGGTAAACACATTTTAGATTTAGTTGATTTAAAGCCTGAAGAAATTTTATACCTACTTTTAGTTGGCGAGGTACCTGATAAAGACACATTGCTTGATTTACAGCAAGAGCTCAAACAAAGAAGTACAGTTCCTCAATATGTGTGGGATGTTCTTTCAGGAATGCCTAAAGATTCACACCCAATGGCTATGTTCAATACAGCAATTTTGTCAATGCAAAAAGAAAGTAAATTTGCTGAAGCTTATGATCTTGTTATTTCTAAGGGTGATTATTGGGAGAGTACACTGGAGGACGGCTTAAATATTATAGCAAAACTACCAGCAATTGGTGCTGCAGTTTATAGACAAAGATTTGATAAAGGTGATAGATTAGAAGCTGGAGATACAATTGACTGGTCAGAAAATTTCTTACAAATGATGGGTATAGATTACTCTGACGATATGTTGAAAATGATGCAATTATATTTAATGCTTCATTGTGATCATGAAGGTGGAAACGTAAGTACTTTTAGCGCTTTAACTGTTAATTCTGCTTTATCAGATCCATATTACTCATTGTCTGCTGGTTTAAATGGACTTGCTGGACCTCTGCATGGACTTGCAAATCAAAATAATTTAAAGTTTGTTTTAGATATTATAGAACATTATGAAGGAGTACCATCCGATGAGCAGCTAAAAGAATTTTCATGGGATAGGTTAAATTCTGGAAAAGTAATTCCAGGGTATGGACATGCAGTGCTAAGATGTCCCGATCCACGATTTACCGCTTTTATGAATTTCGGTAAAAATCATATCAAAAATAGTAATGTATTTGATGTGGTGACTAAGTTATTTGATATCGTTCCTGATGTTCTGAAAGAGCAAGGTAAAGCAAGAAATCCATGGCCAAATGTCGATGCAGCATCTGGTTCACTACTATATCATTATGGAATAAAAGAATTTCAGTTTTATACTGTTTTGTTCAGCATGTCTAGATCTCTTGGGATTGTTTCACAAATGGTTTTAGCTAGAGCAATGGGAATGCCTTTGACTCGTCCAAAGTCTTTAACGTATGAGGCGTTAAAAGAACTTTAATAATAAATGCTAAAAAAAGATAAAGTAACATTTATTATAAATAAACTTGATGAGCTTTATCCAAGCGTTAATCCTCCACTGAATCATTCAAACAACTTCACTTTATTAATTGCTGTATTGCTTTCAGCTAATTCTACAGATAAGTCTGTAAATAATGTTACACCAATTCTTTTCAAGATTGCGGACTCACCAAGGAAAATATTGAAATTAACATATGAGGATTTATATCAAATCATTAAACCATGTGGTCTTGGCCCTGCAAAAGCGTCAAATATTTTAAAATTATCTAAAATATTAGATGAAAATCATAATGGGAATGTGCCTGATAATTTTGAAGATCTTGAACAACTGCCAGGAGTTGGACACAAAACAGCATCAGTGGTGATGTCTCAAGCTTTTGGACACCCTGCTTTTGCAGTTGATACCCATGTTCATCGATGTATGTATAGATGGGGATTAACTAGCGGAAAAAATGTAGTACAAACTGAAAAAGATGCTAAAAGGTTATTCCCAAAGGAAAAATGGAGCAAATTACATTTACAAATTATTTTTTATGGAAGAGAATATTGTCCAGCAAGAAATTTTAAAATAATTAACTGTCCAATTACATCTGTTGTTGGAAGAAGGTCATTATTTAAATAAATTAATATATCTATGAAATCAAAAAACACAACTTTCTTAACAAAAGTATTTTCATTTTGCGCTGCACATCAGTATGGAAACAAAAAATGGAGTGAGCAAGAAAATTGGGATGTCTTTGGAAAAGATACTAGAGTTCATGGCCATAACTACACTCTGCATGTAACTGTAACTGGAGATATAAATCCTGATTCTGGCTTCCTTGTTGACTTAGGTCATTTAAAGAAAGTTGTTAATACACATGTTGTAGATATCTTAGACCACTCACAATTTGAGAAAGATATTCCTTGGTTTAAGGATAAACAACCTTCTACAGAGGTCTTAGTAGTTTTTATATGGGAGGAGATTGTAAAACATTTACAAGGATGTACACTCCATCGAATTCGTATTGAGGAAACTCCAACAATTTATACAGATTACTACGGACCAATTGATGAATGATTTTCAAGAACGATTATATCTAATTTTTGCTGGAATATTTATTGCTTCACTTGTTGCGTGTAATTTGATATTTCAAAAATTCTTTACGTGGAATTTTTTAGGATTAACTTTTGAATTATCAGTTGGTATTATAGCATACCCAGTAACTTTTTTAGTAACTGATCTTATTTCAGAATTATATGGTAAAAAAAGAGCTAATCAAGTGGTTATTTCAGGTTTTTGTGCAAGTGTATTTACTACGTTATTAATTTTTATATCAATGAGTGCCCCTGCTGCAGACTGGTCTCCAGTCGATTCAGTCACTTTTAATAAAGTCTTTGGACTATCTGCACCAGCATTTTTGGCTTCTATGATGGCTTATTTAACTGCACAATTTATTGATGTACGCATTTTTCACTTTTGGAAACGATTAACCAAAGGGAAACATTTATGGTTAAGAAATAATGCTTCTACGATGTTTTCTCAATTAGTGGATACATCAATGGTGCTTGTAATACTTTGTTCTGCTGGAGCAATTGGTTGGGAGCGCTTTGGAAGTTTGTTATTGATGGGGTGGTTGTTTAAAGTTTTAGTAGCTCTGATAGATACACCTATCATCTATTTTTTATTATGGCTCTTAAAAGATAAAATAAGGCCAGCAAGTTATTTGGAGGAAAAATGAACGACGATAAACGAAAAAAATTAGAAGCCAATACAAAGAATCTATTGGAACTTTTAGGGGAAGATCCATCCAGAGAAGGATTGATAAATACACCAAAGAGAGTAGCAAAAGCATGGGATTTCTTGACAAAAGGATATACCGAAAATCTTGATGAATTAATAAATAATGCAATATTTGAAGGCGCATCTAAAGATATGGTGATTGTAAAAAATATTGAGTTTTACAGTCTTTGTGAACATCATATGATACCATTCTATGGAAAAGCTCACATCGGATATGTTCCAGATGGTAAAATCATAGGACTTTCAAAGTTGGCAAGAATTACAGACCTATTTTCACAAAGACTTCAAGTACAGGAGCGTTTAACAAATCAAATCGCTCAATGTCTTCAGGAGGTATTAAATCCTCGTGGCGTTGCAGTAGTATTGGAAGGAAAACATTTCTGCATGCTAAGTAGAGGTGTTCAAAAACAAAATAGTATTGCAACTAGTAGTTCAATGTTGGGAATTTTCAGAGAAAAAGAATCAACAAGAAATGAATTCCTTAAATTAATTGAAATGAACAATATTTAGGGATTTTTTTGAAAAGATATCAATTAATAATTGTTGGAGGTGGTCCTGGCGGTTATACAGCTGCTTTCAGAGCTGCTGAGCTTGGAATGAGTGTTGCAATTGTAGACGATAATGATCTTGGTGGTGTTTGTTTAAATTGGGGATGCATTCCAACTAAATCTCTTTTAAAAAATGCTGAGGTGTTTGAATTAATTAACAATGCAAGTTCTTATGGTATTGAAGTTGGAAAGCCAAAAGTTCATTTTGATAAATTAATTGATAAGACTCTTCAGGCAAGAAAAAGACTATCCAAAGGACTCCACTTTCAAGTTCGAAAGTTGGGAATTGATTTTTTCCCCGGTTTTGCAAAATTCATTGATCAAAACTCAGTTGAAATTGAAGGTAATATTTTACATGGAGATAGATTTATAATTGCAACAGGCTCAAGTGCAAAAACGTTACATTCTTTAGACAACTCCTCTGCTAATGTTATGACAGCAAAAGATATTTTTGCTCTTAAAAAACTTCCTGAACGTATGACAATTGTTGGCGCTGGTGCAATTGGTGTTGAATTTGCTTATTTCTTCAATGCGTTTGGAACAAAAATCACACTTTTAGAAGCGCAGGAGAATATTTTACCTAACGAAGATGTTGAAATATCTCAATGGATGCAAAAAGTTTTAAAAAGGAAAAAAATAGATATTCAAACTAACACTATAGCTAATGAAATTGACGATGAACACATTTTGGTATCTATTGGAGTTGAAGGGAATTCAAATGGATTAGGTCTTGAAAATATTGGAGTTGATATCGGAACAAATCAACATATTGAGGTAAATGAAGACGGTCAAACAAATATTGATAATATTTATGCTGTAGGTGATGTAATTGGTCCTCCATGGTTAGCTCATGTTTCTAGTTCTGAAGGATTGTATGTTGCTGAGAATATTGCAAATTTAAATCCTAAAAAAATCAATTATGATTGTATACCTGCATGTACATATTCTAAACCAGAAATTGGTTCTATAGGATTCAATCAACAGAAGCTTGATCAGCAAGGAATAAATTATAAAACTGCAAAATCATTTTTTAATGCGAATAGTAGAGCTGTGGCTAGCGGTTCAACTGATGGATTTATAAAGATATTAGTTTCTGATGATAACTTAATTTTAGGTGCTCATATTATTGGTGCTAACGCTACTGAAATGATTTCCGAATTTAGTTTAGCTATGAGTAATAAATTAACTATAGAAAATATTTTAAGTGCAGTACACCCACATCCAACTTTTTCTGAAGCTATTTTTGAAACATTGATGCAATTAAAATAAATGTTGACTCAAGTTCAAGACTTAAAGAAAAAGAACTATCAAGAAACACTCATAATTCAAGAAGGTTTACGTGAGCAAGTTCTCAAAAATCCAGGCGATGAATTCATAGTGCTTGTAGAACATGATCATGTTTATACATTAGGTAAAAACGCAAATTCAAGCAATATACTTAATAAAGTTTGTGATATTATACAAACCGATAGAGGTGGGGATGTAACTTATCATGGTCCTGGTCAACTAGTAGCATATCCAATTATTAATCTTAAAATGAGAAAAATTGGAGTAAAGTTATACGTTGAAATGATTGAAAAATTAATATCTGATACTCTAATGTATTATGGTTTAGAGTCTCATGTTCCTTTTAAAGAGACTGGTGTATGGGTTGAAGATAGAAAAATTGCAAGTATTGGCATTCATGTTTCTAGAGGAGTTACAATGCATGGATTAGCCATTAACATAAATACTGATTTATCTTATTTTGAAAATATAATTTCTTGTGGGATTGAAGGGGTTAAAATGACTACAGTAGATAAAGAGCTTGGAAAAAAAATTGCTATGAACGATATTAAAAAGCAATTGATTACTAATTTTAACAAAATTTTTAACGCATGATTGAATCTAGACAGCACAAACCTAAAATAAATATTTCAACAGATAAGAATTTCAAAATTGTTAAAAAAATGATTGAGAAAAACTATCTAAATACAGTGTGTGTCGAAGCAAGGTGCCCTAATATTTATGAGTGTTGGAATAGAAAAACTGCAACATTAATGATCTTAGGAGATATTTGTACTAAAGGATGCGGTTTTTGCTCTGTCAAATCTGGAAGGCCAACATGGAACGATCCTTTAGAGCCAATTAGGGTTGCTCAGACAGTAAAGAAAATGGGATTGCGTCATGTTGTAATTACTTCCGTCGATCGAGATGATTTAAAAGAAGATTTTGGTTCAACTATTTGGGCTCAAACAATTATAAATACAAAAAAAATGAATCCCAAATGCACTGTTGAAGTATTAACACCAGATTTCATGGGCAATAAGAAAGCGATAAAAACAGTATTAAATGCAACACCTGATATCTTTAGCCATAATATTGAGTGCATTGAAAGAATAAGTAGAAAAGTAAGGCCACAAGCAGATTGGCAAAGGTCTTTAGATGTTCTTAAAGACTCTATAGAATTTGGGTTAAGAACGAAAACAGGATTAATGGTTGGGTTCGGCGAAACTAAGAATGAAGTTAAAGAAACCATGAATCAGATTGCAGACTTAGGAGTTCAAATTTTTACCATAGGGCAGTATTTGCAGCCAACAAAAAAACATCTAAAAGTTCAAGAGTATGTCGAAAAAGAAAGATTTGATGAATATAAAGATTATGGACTTTCCATTGGTTTTAAAGTTGTTGAATCCGGTCCATTGGTGAGAAGCTCATATCATGCAGATGAACAAGCAAGAATGGTATTATAATGGTTAAAAGAGTCATTTCATTAGTTGTAATATTATTTTTTAGTGGATTTATATCATTTCTTGCAATCAATGGTACCAATGAGATTTATGGAAAGAATGTAGTTCAAAACATTACCTACAAATTACCTGATTCCTGGAACGCACAAATTTCAGATAAGCAGTTTAGACTTTTAGAGCTATCTTTAAAAGATGATGGTGATTTTAGTGTAGTGCTTTTTGCAAATATACAAGGTACTGCTGATCAGAATATTGAGAGATGGATTAATCAATTTCAGGTTGAAGATTCAAATATTGAAACAATTAAAGATACTTTAAGTTCAAAATATATAAGCACTGTAGAACTTTATGGAACTTATGAAGTTCCAAATATGGTAAATAGAAATGCACCTAAAGAGTTAAAGAACAACTACGGACTATTGGGTGGAGTTATTGAATTTGGTAATAGTATTTATTTCATTAAAGCCGTTGGGGAGAATAGCTTAATTAAAGCTAATAAATCTAATTTTAATGAATTTATTTATTCAATTTCATTAAAATAGCATACTTTAATGCCATTATGGCATAGATTTAACATTAATTTTATAAGAACAGCAGATAAAATAAGAAAGGCATAGTTTTTGCAACTATAATATTATGAATATGGAAACAACAAAACAATATCCGGTAATGCCGCTAAAAAATACGGTGTTATTTCCACAGCAAGTAATACCAATTTACGTTGGTAGAGAAAAATCATTGAAGTTAATTGAAGATCTACCTGAAGATAATAAATATCTCGTTGTAGTTGCTCAGCAAGATGGTTCAATAGAAGATCCCAAAGAAGATGATCTTTATTCATATGGAACTTTAGCTCTAGTGCTTAAAACTTTTGATATGCCTGACAACAGTAAATCTGCAATTGTTCAAGGTGTAGATAGGGTTAAAATATTAAAATTCAATAAAGGCGAATCATATTTTATGGCTGATATTGATAGAATAAAAGAATCAATCACTACTCCTGATGTTCAAATTGAAGCTCTTGCAAAAAATTTAAAAAATTCTTTTACTGAGTTAATTAAAATTTCTCCAAACTTAAATGAAGAACACGCGGGAATGCTTTCAAATATTGATAGACCATCAAGATTGGCAGATAGAGCCACTTCCTTGTTATCAGTATCTAATTCTGAAAAACAACAAGTTTTAGAAGAGCTTGATGTGCGAAAAAGAGTAGAAAATGCAATTAATCTTCTACAGAAAGAAATTCAACGCATAAAACTTGGAGAAGAAATTCAAACTGAAGTTCAAGATGAAATCTCAAAAACTCAAAGAGAGTATTATTTAAGAGAACAAATGAAAACTATTCAAAAAGAACTTGGCGAAGATAGTCAAACTGTAGAGTTAGATGAGATTAAAAAGAAGATTGAAGATGTTAAAATGAGCGATGAAGCAACACAAGTTGCAAATAAAGAACTTGATCGTCTGGGAAGAATTTCTCCACAATCGCCAGAATATTCAGTTGCTAGAACTTACTTAGAGTGGTTAACTGAATTGCCATGGAGTAAATCAAGTAAAGATAATTTGAATGTAAAAGAAGCTCAAAAAAGATTAGATGAAGATCATTATGGGCTACCAAAAGTCAAAGAAAGAGTTCTGGAATATTTAGCTGTAAGATCTCTAAAAAAGAAAGTAACAAAGGAAGAAACAGTAAGAGGTCCTATTTTATGTTTTACTGGCCCTCCTGGAGTTGGAAAAACATCTTTAGGAAAATCTATTGCGAAATCAATGGGTAGAGAATTTGTAAGAATATCTTTAGGTGGCGTTCGAGATGAAGCAGAAATTAGAGGGCATAGAAGAACTTATATTGGTGCTCTGCCTGGAAGAATTATCCAATCATTGAAAAAAGCAAAGACAAACAATCCTGTATTTATGCTAGATGAAATTGATAAGCTTGGTTCTGATTTTAGAGGAGATCCTTCTTCAGCTATGCTTGAAGTTTTAGATCCAGAACAAAACCATGCGTTTAGCGACCATTACCTTGAAGTTGATTTTGATTTAAGTAAGGTCATGTTTATTGCAACTGCAAACTATCCTGACAATATCCCTCCTGCACTATATGACAGAATGGAAATGATTGATTTTAGAGGATATATCGATGATGAGAAAGTACAGATTGCTAAAAAACATTTAATTCCTAAGCAAGTAAAAGAGAATGGGCTTACTTCAAAACAAGTCAAATTTAATGATACTGGAATAAAAGAAATTATTTCTTCATACACCAGAGAATCGGGTGTAAGAAGTTTAGAGCGAGAAATTTCTAATGTACTTAGAAAAGTAGCTGTTGACGTTGTGAATAAAAAACTTAAAACAGCAAGTATTTCTAAAAAATCTGTAAATGAATATCTTGGTATTCCAAGATTTCAATCCGATTTAGCTGAAAGAACTACAAAGCCGGGTGTTGTAACTGGTATGGCATGGACTGCTGCTGGTGGAGATATCTTATTCATTGAGTCTAGTAAAATGAAAGGAAAAGGTCTTTTAACTTTAACCGGTCAACTTGGAGATGTGATGAAAGAATCAGCTTCAGCTGCATTTACTTATGTTAAGTCTCATACTGATATTTTGGATCTTAAAGACGATTTTGCAGACAAAATGGATATTCATGTTCATTGTCCTGCTGGAGCAATTCCAAAGGATGGTCCATCTGCGGGTGTGGGAATGTTTACTTCGCTTGTTTCATTATTATCCAATAAACCAGTAAAGAGTAAAGTTGCTATGACTGGTGAGATTACTTTAAGAGGAAATGTATTAGCTATTGGTGGAGTTAAGGAGAAAGTTACAGCTGCTCATAGAGCAGGGATTAAAACTGTTATCTTGCCTCACGCTAATAAGAGAGATCTTGAAGAAATTCCAGAACATATCAAAAAAGATTTATCTTTCCATTTTGCTAAGGAAGTGATGGATGTTATTGATGTTGCTATTCCTAATCTGAAAAAGTAAACTTTTATTGAAATAAAAAAAGGCTACATTAGGTAGCCTTTTTTTATAAGCATTCAGTTAGAAAAACTATTTTTCTTCAAAAAGAATAGCTTTGAATTTTGAATCTCCAATATTCTTAGCTTTATGAACTTGAACTTGAAGTGGTCTTCCAACTTGACCAGTTTTAATTTCAACAACACTTACTGATCCATCTTCTGTAGTCATTTCTAATGTCCCACCTTGAACAGCATACCATGTCATTGGATGGTGACCATGAAAATCATCTGATTCACCTGGTTCATGTTCAACTTCAATAACTTTCATATTCTCATCTTCAAATAAAACTTTATAAACATCTGGTGAAACCAATTCCGGTTGTAAATCCAAAGATACAGTTGATGAATCATCTGACATTGAAGTAAATGCAATTATACTTAATACTCCTAAAAGAATCATTGGAGGCACTGGTATTTCATCGCTAAATCCTCTTACCTTATTAAGAACAACAAAGGAAATAGTTGTGACTAATCCTGTCCCAATAGCACACAATATAGTATTTGCTTCTGCTTGTGCAAGATCTCGAGACATAAAAGCTATTAATGCAACTGTAAGTACTACTCCTCCCAAAGCTGCTCTAATTGCTGCCGCAGGATTGATTGCTTCTTGATGTAATTCTCCCATTGCGTTTTCATTAAATTTTTTAGGAGCAATAAATTTAAATAATCCTAATAAAGTTAATGCACCGGCAATAATTGTAAAGGCTAAACTTGTTTCCATTTTAATCCCCTTTTTTTTTGATTTTTAAAACTTTAATAATATAAACAAATTTTTTTGGAATTTCTTGTATTGTAGTTTAACTTTTCGACTCGGGCGATTAGCTCAGCTGGTCAGAGCGCCTGCTTTACACGCAGGATGTCGGGAGTTCGAATCTCTCATCGCCCACTCGTTATAAGATTAGTATTATACAGAGAGAACAAGGGCTACTTCGGTAGCCCTTGCTGTATCTAAATCTCCTCATCTATTACTCAAAATAAGACATTCTATTGGTAAACAAATTGGTAAACAATTCTCAACCAAAATTCTCAACCTAATCTTAAATCAAGGTGGGGTAGGGTAATAATAAAATTTACATACAAATTATTAGATGATTTTTAGTATAATTCCCTATAATTATGTAAACATTCATTAAAGGAAAAAAATGAATATCAAAAATTTTTTTTATTTATTAATTATTGCCTTCATTGTTTCTTGTTCGCCTGCTACTCAAAGCAATGAAGATGCTGCTCCGGACGGATATAAGATGTTATTAATGGGTAATAGTTTTTTTAGACCATATGCAGACCATCTTAACTCTCTCGCTTCTCAAGCTAATCTTAATGAGCACATTAGTACTGTAGTTAACAGGGGTGGAGAAAATGGAAGACCAATTAATTTATGGAATGACTCAACTACGGAGGAACACCAACTCATTAAATCCACATTGGACCAGGGTAATATTGAAATTTTTGGAATGACGTCTGGTTATGATTTTGATTCGGACAATCCAACGGAAGGGCACAGTGCATGGATACAATATGCATTACAGAATAATCCAAATATTATAATTTTTATCGCTATTGGCTCATTTGACTTCCCAAATGGAGATTCAAATAGTGCACGACCAGATTGGAATACGTTTGCATCAGACAACGGTTTCGATTCTATTCAGGAATTTTATGATTACTACATAAATGAAAAGATTCACAAAGAAATAGTGGATGAACTTCGAAAAGAATTCCCCTCTACAAAAATATTTACCATCCCAACAGGATGGGCTACTAAAAATTTAGCGCAAATGAATCTCGATAATGAATTGTTAGATGATATAACTATGGTTGGTCCAAAATCGACTTCAATATTTACAGATGAAAAAGGACATCAAGGACAAATTGTTATCGAAACAGGAACAATGATATGGTTGAATAGTATTTATCAGATTAATCTTGAAGACTTTGATTATGATACTGGCTTTAATACCGATTTATATCAAATCGCAATAGATGTTATGAACAATCACCCCAGTTCTTATAAGTTTAATAATGAATAAATAATTTTTAGAAATCCTGCATTGCCCATTCTTTATTAAATGCATTATTGATTGCAGACGGAGTAAGTAGTGGGATTGCTATTGCGGTAGATTATGCAGTAGGGCTTGGTGTTGGAATTGCAATTTTTGTTATAATGAAGCTCCTGAGCAAATAATACGTTATAAAGTAGTAAAAAAATAAAGGACTATTTAGATAGCCCTTTTTTATTTAAATAAAGCCTATGATAGTTAAGGCTTTGTTGTATATTGCACCTTATATGGTAGTAAAATAATTATGTCTTTCAAAAACATTGGTCTGAAAGAACCTATACTAAAAGCACTTCAGCAAAAAGGATATAAAAAACCAACTCCAATTCAACAATTAGCAATTGTATCAATTCTTAAAAATAAAGATGTAATGGCCGCAGCACAAACGGGTACAGGAAAAACAGCTTGCTTTACTCTTCCTATTCTAGAAATTTTATCCAAGGATCAAGAAAATAAAAATTATCATCAATTAAATGCTTTAATTGTAACCCCAACAAGAGAACTGGCTGCACAAGTTCACGATAATATTAAATCGTATGGTAAGTACTTATCTTTAAAGTCCATTGCAATCTATGGAGGTGTTTCAGATTTGAATCAAAAACTAGCTATCAAAAAGGGTGTAGATATTATGGTCGCTACACCTGGTAGACTACTAGATTTATATCATCAAAAAGCAATTAATTTTAGCAAAATAAAAATTTTAGTATTAGATGAAGCAGATCAAATGCTTGATATGGGTTTTATAAATGATATTAAGAAAATTGATAAATATCTGCCAAATAAAAGACAAAATTTAATGTTTACCGCTACATTTTCCGATGCATTTAGATCATTGGTTAAAAAATTTTCAAATAATCCTGTTGAAATATCTGTAGCTAAAGACAATGAAACTGGACAAAATATTGAACATTATTGTCACCCTGTTGATGCAAGTAATAAAGCGAAACTCCTTATTCATTTGATAAAAAATGAAAAATGGAACCAAGCACTTGTGTTTACTCGAACAAAACATGGAGCAAACAAACTTACCAAAAAACTTATCAATGCCAAGATTACTGCAGTTGCAATTCATAGTAACAAAACTCAAAACTACCGTACAAAGGCATTAAATAAGTTCAAAAAAAATCATGTCCAAATACTTGTGGCAACAGATGTAGCTGCTAGGGGGATAGATATTAAAAATATGAATCAAGTAGTAAATTTTGATCTCCCAAATGTTGCAAAAGACTATATACATAGAATTGGCAGAACAGGGAGAGCTGGCAAATCAGGAAAAGCAATTTCTTTTGTCTGCAGCGACCAACAAAAATTATTGAGAGATATTCAACAACTTCTCAATCAAGAATTACCAATGTATACTGTGGAAGGTTTTGAATCAACCAAAGATATGCAACCAATCAAAAAATCTAAAAAGAAAAAGAAGTTTAGAAAGCGTTTTAAAAAATAAAAATTATTATAGAGAAAAAATTATATTAATATTTATTAATGAAGCTCAGCCATTTACTATATAAATCAAATAGTTTATCCAAATCAGTTAAAAAATTTCAAGATGAAGGATTTGAAGTTGAGTATGGATCGAAACATAATCCTAAGAATGCACTAATATATTTTTCTGAAGGACCATATATAGAAATTCTTGAGAAAGCCCCTATTTCAAATTTTTTAATGATGATATTAAGGTTGATTGGTAAAACATCTATAGTGAATCGTTTTAAGAGTTGGGAAAACGCTAATGAAGGATATTTTGATATTTGTTTAGAAAATTATAAGAATGATTTTAAAAAAGAAGTTGAAATATTGAATGAACATAAAGAACATTATTTTATTACGAAGAGTAGTAGGCTAGATCCATCAAATCGATTATTAAAATGGAAATTATTATTTCCTAATAACCTAAACCTCCCTTTCTTAATGACATATTTTAATATTGATCCAAAACCAAAAAATTTTATTCATCCAAATGGTATTAAAAGAATAAATAAGGTATCTTATAGTATGGATAATTCTCTAATTCTGATTTTTAAAAAATTATGTGATGATAAAACTATCCAATTGGTAAATCAAAAAGGGGCAATGAATGTTAGTTTTAAAAAATAAATTTTATATGATCGTTTGTTTACTATTTCAAACAATCATTTTTTCTCAAAATGTTACAATTATTGATCCATCGAATGATATTGGAATTGATAAATGGGGAATAGTAAATGATGGTGTTATGGGAGGTATCTCACAGTCCAATATTTATCTTAATGAAATAAATAATATTATTTTTTCAGGTAATGTTTCCTTGGAAAATAATGGTGGGTTTGCATCTATTCGAAGAGGGTTTGACGGAACACAGCTTAAAGAATCTTCTGCATTTCTTCTTAGAGTCAAAGGTGATGGTAATATCTATAAATTTCGCCTGACAATGAAGGGTAGCTATGCTAACTATTCTGCTGATTTTAAAACTATGAAAGACCAATGGATGGATATTGAAATCCCAGTTGAAAATTTTAAACCATATTATTTTGGTAGAAGTATTAGAGCACCAAAATTAAAAGTTCACAAAGTAAATTCTATGGGAGTTCTTATTTCTGATAAACAGGAAGGAGATTTTTCATTAGAAATTGAATATATAAAAGCTTTTTAGTTAAATTTTGATATGGGAAAGTTTTTTTACAAATTTATAATTCTTATTTTTATTTCTATAATGCTATCTTGTTCTGATGGTAGCTCTACTCAGTCAGTTGAAGATGTTGGAGACGATACCTCAGGTGAAAATTCAGGAGGAACTGGCGGTGGAGTCATTCCTGAGCCTGTTGCGAGTTTTACTGTTTCATCATACGGAGGGGAAGCTCCATTTGACATTACATTTACAAGTACATCGACTGGTGAAATCAATTCTTGGTTGTGGAACGTAGATGATGATGCAGATTATGAAAGCAACTATTATTCATTTACTCACACTTATGAAAATTCAGGAACATATGACATATCTTTAATAGTAACTGGACCTGGCGGTCAAAGTACTTATACTCAAAATGATGCAATCATTATTACAGAGCCAGAAACTAATGTAGAAACTGGATTATCGAGTCAATCGATGATGTATGATAATGAAAACAGAGAATATCTAATTTATATACCTCAAAACTACAATAATAACAATTCTCCTATGCCTATTCTTTTTGCGTTCCATGGTTTTGGTGGAAATAATCAATACTTTATTAGTACTGCAGATTTCAGATCTTTAGCTGATCAGTTTAATTTTATTGTAGTCTATCCTCAAGGTCTGGTTTGTGGTGGTGGCACTACATGGAATACTAATCCTCCAGGGGGTGATAATAAGTGCAGCCAAGATGATATAGGATTTTTTAGTGCTCTTTTGAGCGAAATTTCTGGTAATTATAATATTGATTCATCAAAAGTGTTTTTAACAGGATATTCAAATGGAGCTGATTTCTCATACTCTATGGCGTGCTATCAAAGTTCATTAGTCACAGCTATTGCACCAGTTTCAGGATTAATGCCAATGGTAAATGCATCATCAGAATGCCAGCCAAGTCATGCAACTTCAGTAATGATATTTAACGGTACAATTGATTATTCGAGACCCTACAATGGTATTGATGGATATATGATGGGTGTTGATCAAACAGTAGCTTATTGGTCTCAGTATAATAATACTGATTCTTCACCTCAAACCAATATTGTTGGAGATATAGAAAACTATACTTACTTAAATGGTGATAATAATACATCTGTTGATTTATTCAAGATTGTGAACGGTGATCACTATTGGTTTAATCTATCTTATAATGGAAATTCCATAGAGGAGTTAATGTGGAATTTCTTTTCGAGCAATTAAAATAGAGAATATTTTTTTTGGTATTCAAAAATTTCCTTTAATTCACCCTCATCAACCATATAATGCTTCGTAGTTTTGCTTGTATATAGTTTTCCTATTTCTGCATTAAATATGATTTCATTCTTAATAATATTTTTACCACCTTTTAAAATGAGTTTGGGATTAAGATATTCGAATTGACAAACATTGATTATCTTAATCCCGTTTTTTTTACACATTTCAACTCGATGATGACCATCAATAATCATTTTTTGATCTGAAACTGCCACAGCTGGAATAAAGGATTTATTTATGTACATATCATCCCAATAGTTAACTATGTGGCTTTGTATTTGCTCATGAGGTAAAAGGAGTTCTATTGGAACGTTTTTAATATATTTAAATTCCTTTCTCATTTATCCAACTGATGGCAGTCCTGAAAGAGCCATTGCTATTTCAGATTCAGAATATTTATCATCAAAGAGTTTATTGTCAAAATAATCAATGTAAGCTTGCATGTCGAAATGACCATGTCCACAAAGATTAAATAGTATAGTTTTATTTTCACCGCTTTCTTTGCACCTAAGAGCAGCTTCAATTGCACCTTTAACAGCATGATTTGCCTCCGGCGCTGGTATAATACCTTCTGCTTTAGCAAAAGTTACTCCAGCTTTAAAAACATCTAATTGACTGTAAGCTTCTGGAGAAATATGCCCTAAATTTGTAAGGTGGCTAATTATTGGTGCCATACCATGGTATCTTAATCCTCCAGCATGAAAACCCGGTGGTACGAATTCAGAACCTAAAGTATGCATTTTTGTTAGAGGTGTCATTTTACCTGTATCACCAAAATCATATGCATACTTTCCTTTTGTAAGTGAAGGACAAGCAGAGGGTTCAATTGCTTTTAATTCAATGTCGCTATTATCTCTAAAGGATTTTCCTAGAAATGGTAGAGCAATGCCAGCAAAATTACTTCCTCCACCGGTGCATCCAACTACAATATCAGGATATTCATCTTCTTTTTCTAATTGAATCATTGCCTCTTGACCAATAATCGATTGATGTGTCAAAACATGATTTAACACTGAACCAAGTGCATATTTTGTTGATTCACTTTTTACACACTGCTCAACTGCTTCTGAAATTGCAATTCCTAAACTTCCGGTAGATTCAGGATTTTCAGCCAATATTTTTTGACCAATTTCAGTTTCAATGGATGGACTTGCGATACATCTAGCTCCAAATGTTTCCATTAATGCTCTTCTGTATGGTTTTTGATTAAAGCTGACTTTAACCATATATACATCGAGATCAATTCCAAATTTGTTACAAGCAAATGCAAGGGAGGAGCCCCACTGTCCCGCACCTGTCTCGGTGGTTAATTTCTTAACACCTTCTTTTTTATTATAGAAGGCTTGAGGAATTGCGGTATTCGGTTTGTGACTCCCAGTGGGGCTAACACCTTCATATTTATAGAAAATTTTGGCAGGTGTATCTAATACTTTTTCCAAATTTCTTGCCCTGTACAGTGGACTTGGTCTGTACAATTTATAAATGTTTTGAACTTCCTCCGGAATTTCAATATATCTGTCTTGGGATACTTCTTGACCAATTAATTCCATAGGAAATAGAGGTGATAAATCATCAGGTCCAACAGGGTCTTTTCTTCCCGGATGTAATACAGGTGGTAAAGGTTCTTTTAAGTCTGCCGATATATTGTAAAATTTTGTCGGCATTTCTTTTTCACTAAGTTGTGTTTTTATAATCATTTTTTTCTCCATTGGTTTGATTGGTATAGACCAATCATAAATCGATTTAAGTTTTTAAATATGTAGTTATGTTAAGATTGTACGTACGTACAAAAGGATATTATTGGCCGGAAGGCCACCAGCGGAGATTCCAAGAATTTCGTTTTGGATGATTTAACATGGCTTAATATTAAAATCGGAAATAATGCCTTTGCAAGAAAAAAATGATATATTGTAAAAATTCTATGGAAAAAACTGCTATAATTGCTTTAGGAGGAAATGCTCTTTCAAATAAGAGTCAAGCTGGTACTGTTAAAGATCAGTTTAGTAATACCAGAAAATCTTTAACAGAAATTATAAAGTTTTTAAAAGAAGATTATAACATCTGCATTACTCATGGAAATGGTCCGCAGGTTGGCGATGAATTGCTAAGAATGGATTTAACACAAAATGAAGTTTCTCCATTGCCGCTAGGAGTTTGTGTAGCTGGTACCCAGGGAACTATTGGTTATATGATTCAACAAACCTTCCAAAATATATTAAACCAAGAGAAAATTGATAAAGAAGTTGTGACATTAGTCACACAAGTAGTTGTTGATCCCAAACATCCTTCCTTGAAAAATCCAACAAAATTTGTTGGAAAGCGTTTTTCAAAACAAGATGCAGAAAAAAGAGCAAAAAATATGGGATGGATTGTGAAAGAACAAGATCCTGGAGAATGGAGAAGAGTGGTACCATCTCCAGATCCAGATTTTGTGATGCATGGTATAAGTATTAGAACGCTAGTTCATGCTGGAATTATTGTGCTTGCTGCTGGAGGTGGAGGTATCCCAGTTTTTGTTGATGATAATGGAAATTTTAATGGTATTGATGCTGTTATAGATAAAGATTTAACAGCTGCAAAGCTTGGAAGAGTCATTCGAGCTGATGAATACTACATTGTTACAGATATCGATCAAGTATATTTGCATTACGGAACTGAAAATCAATCTCCAATCAATCAAATGACAGATATAGAAGCAAAAAAATATCAAGAGGAAGGTCATTTTCAACAAGGAAGTATGTGGCCAAAAATTCGTTCTGCTATTCACTTTTTAAAACATCATGGTAAAAAAGTAATTATTACCAATATTGATAATTTACAGGATGCAATTGATGGAAAAGCTGGAACAACTATAGTAAATGGCTAATGGATTTATTTTCTGCTAACCAATTGATGTGGGCAGCTTTCATTGTTGGAAATAGTGCACCATTATTATTCATTACATTATATAAAACACAAAAAATATCAAGAGAACTTTTCAATCTATATTTTCTGGGTGTACTAGTAGGTCTAACCTGGGAAATTCCTTTTGCCTTAGCAGGAAAATCATTTCATTTAATTTTAATCGATTGGCCAATAGATCTTCCATTAGTTAGAAATATTACTTATTCATTTATTGATGGATTGATATTTCTGGCTGGAGTCTTTTTAGCAAAAGCTTTTCTAAAAAATAAACAATTTCTTTACAATTATAATTCAACTGCATTATTTATAATGATTCTCTGGGGAAGTTTTTCTGAATTTTTAGTAGACCTAAATGGAAATGGAAAACTTTGGTTGTTTATTGAAAATTGGTATAACCCAGTATTCATAACAATAAATGACAATGGTTTAACTATTATTCCTCAACTCATTTGGTTTGTAGCTCCAATTCTATATTATTTTACTGTTTTGAAATGTCTATCAAAGAAACTATAAGAAACGAAAAGAGATATGAAAGATCACTTCTTTCTGATGCGCATCTGGCTAGGCTGTCTGATAATTTTTTAACCCAATGGATGAAATTTTCAAAAGAATTATCTTATCAATCAATAGCAATATATTATCCATTTGATAATGAAGCCTCTCCGCTTGAAATATTCAACTATCTTCATTCAAAAAATAAGGAAGTATTACTTCCCGTGATTGAAAATAATTCAAAAACATTGTTATTTGCTAAATATGATATTCAATCTAAGCTTGTAAAAAATAATTTTGGAATTGCTGAACCAAAAGATAAAGAGTTTGTAGATATTGAAGCAATAGATATTGCATTAATACCTTGTGTTGCTTTTAATGACAAATTATTTCGCTTAGGAATGGGCGGTGGTTATTATGATAGGACTTTTTCTAAAAAATCATCAACCATGTTGATTGGTATGGCATATAGCTTCCAATATGACAATGAGTCATTTCAAGAAAAACATGATGTAAAGATGGACTACGTGATCACCCAAAAAGGTGTATTAAAATAATTAAATTGGCTTTGAAGCTTGATAGATATTTACAATACCTAAAGATAAATATTTTATATTAATATTTTCGAAGCCAGCTTTCTCTAAAATTAATTGAAATTCTTTTCCATGTGGAAAATGTTCTGCTGAAGTTGAAAGATATTGGTAAGCCTGTTGATTTTTTGCGATCATTCTTCCCAAAATAGGAACAACAAATTTTGTATATAAAAAATATCCAAATCGAAATAGAAAAAAGGAAGGTACAGCAGTTTCAAGGATGATTAATTTTTTCCCAGGTTTTAGAACACGTTTTATCTCACGTAATCCCTGATTCAAATCTTCAAAATTTCTAACTCCAAAACCTACTGTTGCAGCATCAAAGGTATTATCTTCAAAATTCATATTTTCTGCATCCTCTAATTGGAATTTGACATTCGGCGCTTTTGCTAATTTAGTATTTGCTATATCTAGCATCATTGATGCGTTATCTACTCCAATAACTTCCACATCATCATTTGCGAAACACAGTGCTATATCTCCAGTTCCTGTTGCAATATCTATTATTTTGTTTGGGTTATCTTGCATAGAGAGATTATATACTATTTTTCTCCAATTCTTATCCATATTCAATGTCATCATTTTGTTGATTTGATCATATCTTGATGATATATCATTAAACATGTCTTTTATTTGAATTTTTTTGGAATCTAGTTTTGTTTTATCAGGTTTAATCATTTGAAAAGATAAAAAGAAGGGCCGGTAATTCACTAGACCTTTTTAAATGTTTATGATTAAAGTATTTATACCTATTTTTTTGTATGAACAATCTGCCTAATCAATTTTTTTATTCCAAAAAAGAAGACAGATTAAATGTTTTATCGCATGGTATCGGATTCATTTTAAGTATCATTGGATTGATATTCTTAATTAATAAAGGATTGCAAAATTTTACCCTCACTTATTTTATGAGTTTACTTATCTATGGATTAAGTTTATCAACCATGTATATCGCATCAACATTATACCATAACTCAAAAACTGCAAACAGTCGATACAATTTGAGAATGTTTGATATGATTTCAATCTATATTTTAATTGCAGGATCATACACTCCCTTTACATTAATATTGTTGAAGGATAATCAGGGGTGGTTGTTATTTACTATAATTTGGTTGCTTGCTTTTTTTGGAATAGCTTGGAAAGTATTTACAGTGGGGAAATATAATCTTGTGACAACCAGTCTGTATATATTTATGGGAGGACTTTGGTTGTTCTTTTATGAATCATTTGTGAGTCAAATTCCATCAGATGCACTATGGTGGATTACTGCAGGTTGTTTGACATATTTAGCAGGAGTTATTTTTTATTTGTTAGATAGCAAGCTAAAATACAATCATTTCATTTGGCATTTATTTGTATTAGCTGCTAGTGGTTGTCATTATATCTCCATTTACTTTTATATTTAGCATCTTTATTTTGATACAATGAAAAAATATTCTGTTCCAAAAAATTTCCAATCATCTGTTGGACATAATAGTCTTGATAGCTATCAATCTTTAAGAGAAAATGCAAAGCAAGATTCAAATTCTTATTGGGAGTCAGTTGCAAATCGCATTGACTGGTTTGATAAGTGGACCACTATCAATAATACAGATTATTCTAAAGCGCATATTGAGTGGTTTTCAAATGGAAAGTTAAATGCATCTTATAATTGCATAGATAGACATATTGAAAATGGCTTAGGAGAAAAAACAGCTCTTATTTGGCAATCAAACGATCCTACAATTTCAAAAAATGTCACGTACAATGAATTATTAGAAAAAGTTTCGTTATTTGCTAATGGATTAAAACGAGCTGGAATTAAAAAAGGTGATCGTGTATGCATATATATGCAAATGATTCCTGAAGCTATTGTGGCGATGCTTGCTTGTGCGCGAATTGGAGCAGTGCATTCAGTTGTATTTGGAGCATTTTCAAGCGACGCTTTAAAAAATAGAATTAATGATTCAGAATGTAAGCTACTTATTACGCAAGATAACGGAGTACGTGGATCCAAATTTGATATCCCTATGAAAGAAAATGCAGATAAAATTGCAGATGAATGTCCTTCCTTAGCAACAGTAGTAATGGTGGAACGTTCTGGTAATGATATGTATATGAAAGAAGATAGAGATATTACTTGGAATCAATTTATTGATGGATGCTCAAGCGATTGTCCTGCAGAGATTATGGATGCAGAAGACCCATTATTTATTTTATATACTTCTGGATCAACAGGTAAACCAAAAGGGGTAATGCACACCACAGGTGGCTATCTTGTCTATGCTTCACATACTCATGAATTAGTATTTGATTATCACAAAGATGATATTTACTGGTGTACAGCTGATATTGGATGGATTACAGGTCATTCATATATCGTCTATGGACCATTATCTAATGCAGTAACTCAGGTGATATTTGAAGGAGTTCCAAATTACCCAGACTTTGGAAGATTTTGGCAAATTGTTGAACAACATAAAGTGAATGTTTTTTATACAGCTCCCACTGCGCTACGTGCATTAATGAAGGAAGGGGATGATTGGGTAACTAAGTATGATTTATCTAGTTTAAAAGTATTAGGAACAGTTGGTGAACCAATTAAATCACCAGAATGGCATTGGTATTTTAATGTTATTGGTAATGAACAATGTCCTATTGTTGATACATGGTGGCAGACTGAGACTGGAGGAATTTTAATGTCTCCAATTCCTGGATGTGTTCCAACAAAACCAGGATCAGCGACATTGCCATTGCCAGGTATCATTCCAGCAATCCTAGATGAAGAAGGAAATGAAATAACAGAAAGAAATACTACTGGCTATTTAGTAATGACACAATCTTGGCCTGGACAAATGAGAACAGTATATGGCGATCATCAACGATTCATAGATACGTATTTTTCTCAAGCACCGGGGAATTATTTTACGGGTGATGGAGCTTATATTGATGAGGATGGATATTTTTGGATTACTGGTAGAGTAGATGATGTATTGAATGTTTCTGGACATAGAATTGGTACAGCTGAGGTGGAAGGAGCTATAGGTGCTGCAAATGGTGTTGCAGAAGCTGCTGTAATCGGATATACCCATGAAATTAAAGGAGAGGGTATTTATGCATTTGTTACTTTAATGACAGGGGTAGAATCTTCAACAGAGATTGAGCAAGATATTCTAAGTACTGTAACTAAAATTATTGGTCCTCATGCAAAGCCAAGTGTCATTCAATTTTGTTCTGGACTTCCCAAGACACGTTCTGGAAAAATAATGAGAAGAATTCTAAAGAAAATTGCCCAAAATGAAACAGATGATTTGGGTGACACTTCTACACTCGCAGATCCAAGTGTCATCGATAGTTTATTACAAAAATAATCCTACTTGTTTATGTATCGGTGGAAATTCTTTAAAGTAAATATTATTTTTTAATAGGACCTGGAAAAAAGATATTAGTCGATTGTTGATATGCTTTATAAGCAGGTCTTTTTTGAGCAGAATAGTATTCAGAAGGAACAGCTCCTGTAAGATAT